>Ga0265313_10004093_pt1 | contig 11354 bp, 12 predicted proteins | sample 4123metaG_FD_203122 | JGI IMG/M metagenome (GOLD analysis project Ga0265313, IMG submission 203122) | Rhizosphere microbial communities from Carex aquatilis grown in University of Washington, Seatle, WA, United States - 4-1-23 metaG | ecosystem: Host-associated > Plants > Roots > Rhizosphere >...
TGTCGGCTGGAAATCTTTGGGGGGTTGCGTGACGTCGAAACGAGCGCTGGAGATCAAGGATCGTCTCCGTCGTGGTGAAGTGGTGTACAGCGCGTGGCTGACGTTCGGCTCGCCGCAGGTTGCCGAGGTCATTGCCGGCAGCGGCTTCGATGTCCTCATGATCGACATGGAGCACACCTCGATCGGGCTCGAGACGCTGGAAGCGGCCGTCGCCTGGGCCGGGCGCTGGGATCCGGTGACCATCGTGCGCATCCCCAGTCACGATCCCTATTTGATCAAAAGCATCCTCGACGTCGGCGTCGACGGCATCATGGTGCCGCAGGTCATGAACGCGGACGAAGCGCGTGACCTTGTCGCCGCCGCGAAATACCCGCCGGTCGGCAAGCGCGGGTACGGGCCGCGCCGCGCGAGCAACTATTTCCGCGAAGAGAATTACTTCGACAGCGCCAACGACCGCACCTTCGTCATGCTCCAGATCGAGCACGTCGACGCCTCGCGCGTCGCCAACGAGATCGCGGCCGTACCGGGTATCGACGTGCTGTGCCTCGGGCCGGCCGACATGGCCGTCTCCTGCGGCCACCTGAACGATCCGTCGCATCCCAGCGTCCAGGAAGCCTACGAACGCGTCTTTGCCGCGGCGGCGGCCAATGGTCTGCCGGTGTGCATGGGACGCTACGAAGCGGCCGAGGATCAGCCTGCGCTGGTCGCGCGCGGCGCGCGCTTTGTCATCGCGTCGGACGATCTCTTCGTGCTGCGCCACGGCCTGGTGAACCACCTTGCCGAGGCACGCCGCCTGATCGAGGACAAGGCCTCCTCGGTCCCAAAGACCAAGCGGAATTATTGAGGCGCACGATGGCGATCACGATCGGCGCCGGGTCGGACGCATGGGGCATCTGGCATGCCTCGCATCCAGCGCAGATTCCGTGGCAGCGCTACCTCGATGAAGTGGCCGAAGCCGGCTACCGCGTCGTCGAACCCGGGAACTTCGGTTACCTGCCGACCAACGTGGTCACCGCCAGGCGGGCACTGGCCGATCATGGCCTGAGCATTCCCGGCGGGACCTACTTCGCCGATATTGCCAACCAGCCGCGCCGTTCGGAGACCCTGGCGGGGCTCCGCCAGACCGCCGAATGGCTGGCAGGACTGGGGGCTTCGTTCGTCGTGCTGCTCGACGATTTCTTCCGCGATCCGAACACCGGGGCGATGCGCGGTCCTGCGCGTCTCGATTCGGCGGGATGGGACAGCTTCGTCGATTCGATTCACGCGCTCGGCCGGGTCAGCCGCGAGGAATACGGACTGCAGCTCGTCTTCCATCCCCACTGCGACGCGACCATCGAAACCGAGGACGACATCGAGCGGCTGCTGGCGCACACCGATCCCGCGCTGGTCGGCCTCTGCATGGACACCGGCCACCATCTTTACAGCGGCGGCGATCCGGTGCGCTTCTGGCGCAGGCATCACGCCCGCATGCCCTACCTGCACCTGAAGAGCATGAATGCAGGGGTGCTCGCTGCGGTTCGCCGCGAGAGTCTGCCGTGGGCCGTGGCCGTGGCGCGCGGCGTCACCGACGAGCCGGCGCGCGGCGCCGTCGATTTTCCGGCACTGGCCGCGGCGCTGAAGGACACCGGCTATTCAGGCTACGCCATCGTCGAGCAGGACATGTTTCCGTGCGATCCGGCGGTGCCGCTGCCGCTTGCGCACCGGACGATCGCGTATCTCCGCGCGCTGGGATTCTCGACATGACGGCCGCGACCACCGCTGGGATGGTCGGTGGCTCGTCTCGCGAACGGCCGCCAAGTCAGCATCTTGCGCTAACCGGCTGGTTCGCTATTTGAAACGCGATGGTCATCAACTGAGATCCTCCCCAAACACCATGGTTTCACCTTCAAACCCGGAGAAAGAACCCGCCTCCTCGTCGGCGGTTCTGACGTTGGTCAAGGCACTCGGCGTGCTCGAGGCGGTTGCGGCATCAAGCGGCATGACGGTTGCCGAGATTGCGAAGACCGTGAACCTCAATCGCACCACCACCCACCGGCTGGTGCAGACGCTGAAGCAGCTCGACTACCTGCAGACGTCGAGCAGCGGGCGTGGTTTCGAGATCGGCCTGAAGATTCTGCCGCTGGCGGCGCAGCAGCTCGACAGCAACAAGGTCCGCCTCGCCGCACTGCCGCACCTCAACACGCTCGCCCAGCAAGCCGGCGAGCGCGTCAACCTCGGCGTCATCTTCGACGGCAACCTGCTCTACCTGGCCGGCGTCGAGAAGCCGTCTTTGCCCAACATGTACTCGCGCTTTGGCAAGCTCGCTCCTGTCCACTCCTCGTCGCTGGGCAAGGCGATCATCGCCCAATACGGCGAGGACGAACTCCGCACCTTGCTCGGCGAAGGCCCCCTCGCCCGCTACACGGCGAACACGATCATCGATCTCGACGCGCTGCTTGCCGATCTCGAGGAGACGCGGAACCGCGGTTATGCCTTCGACGATCAGGAACACATGCCCAACGAATGGTGCGTGGCCGCGGCAGTCTTCGACAGCACGGGCAAGCCCGTGGCGTCGGTGGGCATCAGCGCGAGCAACCGAGAACGCGCCCTGCGCATGGCGGACAAGGTCAAGGCAACGGCGGAAGTGATCACGCACGTCCTGTCGCCCTCACGCGCGACGGTGACCAGCATTGGACCGTTGGCAAGGGCGGCGGGGCCGTAAGCGCTGTAGAGGTCGGGTCTGGCATCGGGAGGAGAACCGCAGCCAGAGCCTGGAACTGACAACCACGGCGGCGAGCGACGCCGCCCAAGACAGAAGCGTTTCACAAACGGAACGCTCGCAGTGGAAGACGGGAGGATTGGGGTAGTGGCGGATTCGGGAGCGACGGCGGGCGCCGTTGGTGTAGCGGCGCCTGACATGCTGAAATTCGGCTCGGCATTGCTGGAGCACGGCGGCGCGCTGCCAGAGCACGCCCGCATCGTCATGGACCACCTGATCACGTCGAGCGCGATGGGACTTCATTCGCACGGCGTCATGCGGGTGCCGCAGTACCTGGCGGAAATGCGCTCCGGCATCATCAATCCGGGTGCTCGTCCGAAGGCGATTCAAACCGCCCCCGCGCGCCTCCACATGGATGGCGAGCGCGGCTTCGGACAGGTCGTCGGGATGCTCATGGTGGAGGCGCTGGCACCGGCGGCGCGTTCCACGGGCATGGCCATGATCAACGGCCGCCATCTTGGCCACACCGGCCGTATCGGCGCCTACCCGGAAGCGCTGGCCGAGGCGGGACTGATCGGCATCGCAGTCTGCAACGGCTCCCCTTCCGGCCACTGGGTTGCGCCGTTCGGCGGCGGTGACGGGCGCATTTCGACCAACCCCATCGCCACCGGCTGGCCGGTTTCCGGAGCGCCTCCGGTGGTTGCCGACTTTTCCACCGCAGCCGCCCCCGAAGGCGTCATCCGCGTCATGCGTGACCGCAAGGCCGAGGCCCCGGCCGGATACTTGCGGGACGCCGAGGGCAAGCCAACCCGCGATCCGAACGTTCTCTACGCCGTGCCGAAAGGCGCCATCCAGCCGTTCGGCGGCGATCTCGGCTATCGCGGGACCGCGCTCGCGCTGCTCGTCGAGGTGCTCACCACGATGCTGAACGCGGACCGCGTAGACGACGCTTCGCGCAAGGGCACCGACATGACGCTGATTGCGATCCAGCCCCAGTCCGGCTTCGGTGATCTTGCCCGGGGTCTGTCCGACCACGTGCGTGCCTCGCCACCGCTCGACAAGAGCCGCCCGGTGATGATGCCCGGCGATCGCGAGCACGCCGCCAACGTTCCCGGCGCGCCGATCCGCGTGGACGCGCCGGCGTGGACTGCCATGACCAAGGCCGCGCAGGAGGCCAAGCTGCCGACACCCGCAACAACGAACATCGGCTGAGGCAGGGTCGAAGGACGGCACGGAGGCTACCAGCGTGAGAGCCGCACTCCTCAAGGCATTTGGTTCGCCGCTCGTCGTCGAGGAGACTGCGGAACCAGCCGCTGGCCCCGATGACATCGTCATCGACGTCAAGGTGTGCGGCATCGACGGAACCGACCTCAAGCTGCTCGACGGATTCGGCTACACCCCGGACTTGCCCTTCATCATGGGGCACGAAGCGGCGGGGGTCGTGCATTCCGTCGGCGCACGCGTCACGGCGGTCAGCCCGGGCGACCGCGTGCTCGCCTATAATTTCCTTCTATCGCCGGATAGCCACTGGTTTCAGAGCGATCGCGAACAGCTTGCTCCGGATATTTCCGGCGTGATCGGGGTCAAGAACTGCAACGGCGGTTACGCCGAGAAGCTCGTGCTGCCGGCCTATCAGGTCGTGCCCGTTCCGAACGAGGTCGCCTGGCACGATGCCGCCGTGTTCGCCGATGCCGGACTGACCGCGTTCCACGCCGTCCGACGCTCGCGCCTGACGTTCGGCGAGACCGTGCTGGTCATCGGCGCCGGCGGCGTCGGCTCGTTTGCCATCCAGTACGCGAAACTCGCCGGCGCCACCGTGCTCGTAGCCGAGCGCACCGCCGCGAAGCGGGAATGGGCGAAGCGCCTCGGGGCAGATGCGGCGATCGCCACCGAGGATGCGGCGCAGGCGGTGAAAGCCCTCACCGGCAACAGAGGCGTCGACTGCGTCCTCGATCTGGTCGGCACTGAACAGACCATGGTCGCCGCCACCGATGCCGTCGCCGCAGGCGGGCGGATTGTGATCGTCGGCTACACCCCCGACGTGCTGCCGCTGAGCGGCAGGCAGCTCGCGCAGAACGAGATTGAAGTGATCGGGTCGCGTGCGGGTTCCCGCAAGGAGCTGCGGGCCGCGCTCGACCTCGCAGCTTCCGGAAAGCTCCGCTCGATCGTCACCGATCGCGCGCCGCTTGGCCAGGTGAACCAGGCGCTGGACAAGCTGCGGCGCGGCGAGGTCCTCGGCCGTCTCGTGCTCGACATCGCCTGACGACGAAAGCCCCGCGAGCCGTCACGCCCTGAAAGCCTGAACACCAGCCAGACGAGTTCGACATGGAACCCATCTTCGAGAAGCTTCGCCAATTGCGCTCGCCCATCATCTATGACGCGATCGAGCGTTTCGGCCTGCGGCCGCGGCAGGACGGCTACACCGACGGCAGCGTGCATTGCATCCTTCCCGCCCTCGGCGCCTTCGTCGGCTACGCCGTTACCGGCCGCATCATGGCCGAGTTGCCATACGAGCCGGGCGGTGCCCGTATTGGCTGGGAGCAGGTCTGGACGTACATCGAGCGCCAGAAGAGGCCTTCGATCATGGTCTGCCAGGACATGGACCAGCCCGCCGGGCGAGGCTGCGCGTGGGGCGACGTTTCGGCGTCGATCTTCCGCCGCCTCGGCTGCAACGCCGTCGTTACCAACGGGTCGGTGCGCGACATCCGCCAGGTCGAGGAGGTTGGCTTTGGCCTGTTCGCGCGTGGCCCGATTGTCGGTCACGCCAACGTGCGGTTTGTCGAGATCGACAGCCCGGTGAAGGTCGGTGGACTGGTGGTGCGGCCGGGCGAGCTGCTGCATGCCGACGAGCACGGCGCGGTCATCATTCCCGCGGAAGTCAATCTCGAGGGGCTCGTGCGGATTGCCGATCAGTTCATGGCGTCCGAGCGCTCGGTCATCGACTATGCGCGCAACTCGCCGAACTTCTCGGTGGCCGGGCTACGCGAGCGCATGGACCAGCACGACGCGGCAGAATATCGGCGTTGAGATCGGGCGCCGGCGTCACCGGCGAGCGGTGTGACCACTCACCTCCGCGCCGTCGTCATGGGCGAGGCGAAACACCCACGCCATCGACGCCGCCACCAGCACCGCCGACAGCAGGAAAGCCACCTGAAAATCAGCGATGCCGACGGCGACGCTGCCGCGCACCGCGGCACTGATATTGAGGATAACTGCGCCAAGCGCGATGCCGAAAGCAAACGAGATCTGCTGCATCATCGACTGGAGAGTGGAGGCGCCGCTCATCGCCGGCTGTGGAATGTCGGCGAAGGCCAACGTGGCGAGCGCCGTGAACTGCAGCGAGCGAGTGAACCCGGCTAGCGCCAAGATCGCCAGAATCAGCGGCACCGGCACGCCGGGCACCAGCGCGGCGAAGAGCAGCACGCCGACAACCGTGATCACCCCGTTGACGACCAGAACCTGACGGAAGCCGAAGCGGCGCAGGATCGTATTCGTCACCACCTTCATCAACAGGTTGGCGCCGGCGTACGCCAGCATGAGCAGGCTGGCGTCGAAGGGACTCATGCCGAAGCCCATCTGGAACAGCAACGGCAGCAGGAATGGCGCCGCGCCCATGGCGATGCGAAACGGCGTCCCACCGGTGACCGACGTGAATGCGAAGGTGCGGATCTTCATCAAGCCGATATCGATCAGCGGCGACGGGTAGTTGCGCGCACGCCGCAGCGTCAGCACGCCGAGCACCAGCCCGGCGGACAGAAGCCCCGCCGCTGGCAACCAGGCGCTGCTGTCGTGTGACAGGCGGTCGAGCCCATAGAGCAGCGCCGACAGCGATGCAGCTGCGAGCACGAAACCGAGAACATCGAGCTGCCGGTCGTGATCCTCGCGACGATTGTCCACGCAGGAGAGCAGGAGTGCGATGCCGGCCAAACCGATCGGCAGGTTGAGGAAGAATATCCACTGCCATGACAGGTACGTCGCGATCAGGCCGCCGATCGGCTGGCCGATGATCGGCGCGATCAGACCAGGCCAGATCGTGACGCCAAAGGCGCGCATGAGCTCGGCCTTGGGCGCGGTACGGAGCACGATGACGCGCCCCACCGGGGACATCAGCGCCGCCGCGGCCCCTTGCACGATGCGCGCGATCACGAACACAGAGAAACTGGGGCTGAGCCCGCAGACTGCCGACGAGATCACGAAGACTGCGATCGCCCAGCAGAATACATCGCGCGGCCCGAAACGATCTGCAGCCCACGAGCTGATGGCGATGAAGATCGCCTGGCTGATCATGTAGACGGTGATGCCGAGGCTGGCCGCAGTCGGCGTAATCGCGAAGGTGCCGGCAATCTGGGGGAGTACGATCGTGATCGCCGCGCCGTCGAGGTTCTCCATGAAGAAAGCGGAGGCGACGATGAACGCCACGAAAGTCGGGCTGACGCGAAGCAGGGGCAATGAACGACCCGGAGGGCAGGTGAACTTTCGCTGCCGCGCTTTGCATCAGAATCGCGGCCGCCGCTGCAATCTGGTCAAAACCCGGCGTTTGTCGAGCCTTGTTTTGTGGTGCGTTGCCACCGCTCCCGCGCTAGACCGGCCGCCATCCCAGCAGCGCAAGCGATACAAAGAAGCCGATGACGTAGGCCGCCGGCAGCCACCACGCGCCGCGAAGCCAGGCACCGACCGATTTGGCCTCCTCGAACATGTTTGAGACGGCAACCCCCGCCGAGGAGCCCAGCCACACCATCGAGCCGCCGAACCCGACCGCGAAGGCGAGCATCCCCCAGTCGTAGCCGCCCTGCTTCAGCGCGAGCGCGGTCAGCGGAATATTGTCGAAGATAGCCGAGATGAAACCGAGGCTGAACGCTGTCTGCCACGAAGCTTCCGGCAGGCTTTGGACTGGCATCAGCGAGGCTGAGAGCACCAGCGCCACGAGGAACAGGGTGCCCTTCCCCGCCTCGCGCAGAACACTGAGGTCGGTCTTCCTGATGAGCGCAGCAAGGAGGATCGCGAGCCACACGGCAATGCCGATGACCGGCAGTCGGTCGGACAGCTCGGGCGAGACGATGTTCACGCCGACGTTGGAGCCGACGGCGGCGAGAAGGATGAAGACGACGATCCCGAGTCGCCACCAGTCGGCGCGAATGCCACGCGTTTCATGGCGGAGCATGGGCTGGAACTTTTCCTGCGTCCGGGCCGCCGCAATCGCAAACACCGCGAGAGCGACGACCGCCCCGACGTAACCGTGCGCCACATCGAGCGGACTCCTGCCGGCGATCCACATCATTGTCGTGGTGGTGTCGCCGACGACGCTGCCCGCTCCCCCGGCATTTGCCGCCGCCACGACCGCAGCGAGATAACCCACACTGACGCGCCCCTTGTACACATGCCGAGCCACGGTCGCGCCGATGAGTGCGCTAGCGATATTGTCGAGAAAGCCCGACAGAACAAACACCAGCACCAGCAGGACAAGCCCCCCCGACCAACCCGCGGGCAGCAGGGCCGGAGCGAGATCGGGCAAGCGACTCTGCTCGAAGTGACGGCTCAGGATCGCAAAGCCCGTGAGAAGTAGCGCGAGGTTTGCGATCACCACCCACTCGCGCGCGAGGTGACCAAGGAGTCCGCTCAGCCCCGGTCCTTCATCGAACCCAACCCCGAGCTTGTAGAGGACGATAGCCGCCAGGCCGACAAGCGCGACGGCGAGCGTGCGGTGATGGAAGACCGCGACACCGATCAGCGTTGCCGCGAACAGGACGAACTCCAGGGGCGTGCCAAGCACGGCAAGTCGGGCTGCGTCCAGTGTCATGCCGCTACCTCCGCCGCCCGGGTGCCATCAAAAGTGCCGCCGATCAAGAGCGGCAGCGGTTTGACACATTGGTAAGTTTAGACTTACGGTAAGCTATGACTAACGCATCACGTGCCCTTGCCGCGCTCGCCGATCCGACCCGGCGGATGATCTTCGAACGCTTAGCGCGAAGACCGCTTCCCGTGGCGGCGATCGCAAAAGGCCTGGCGGTCAGCCGGCCGGCGGTGTCGCAGCACCTCAAGGTGCTCAAGGACGCCGGCCTGGTCAGCGACCATGCCTACGGCACACGACGCATCTACCAGATCGATCCGGCAGGATTGGGTCCGCTGCGCGCCTGGCTCGATCGATTCTGGGACGACGCCCTGCAGTCATTCAAGGCGGCCGCCGAAGCAACCGATGGAGACGAGTAAGCGATGGATACGCCAGCCACGATCACTTTCGCCCCGATCCGCAAGTCCGTCCACGTCAGGACGAGTCCCGAGCGTGCGTTCCGCGTCTTTACCGCCGGGATGACGCGCTGGTGGCGGCCGGACCACCACATCGCAGCGACGCCGTTTGCGGAGGTCGTCGTCGAGGAACGCGCCGGCGGCCGCTGGTTCGAACGCGACAAGGACGGAGCGGAATGCGAGTGGGGCAAGGTCCTGGCGTGGGATCCGCCGCGGCGCCTGATCCTCTCGTGGCAACTGAACCACGAATTCCGGTACGACGCCGATCTCGTGACCGAGGTGGAAATCCGCTTCGTCCCCGAGGCGGACGGCACGCGGGTCGAACTCGAGCACCGCAACCTAGAGCGATATGGCGAGCATGCCGCGGCCACCCGCGCCGCCATGGATTCGGACGGCGCGTGGACCACAACGCTCAGGGATTTTGCGGCTGCTGCGGTGCGCGAGCCTGCCTGACGAGCCCTACCGCCCCTGATTACAGGGGACGCCAGGCAGCCTGAAGCGACGCCCGGCCCAAGCCGGACGTTGCGCGGCGAGCCGGTTGCTGCCGGCCAATCGCCTGGCTGCTCTAGTGCACGGACTGCGTCCTCAGCTTCTCGATCTCGTCCTTCAGCGAAAGCTTGCGGCGCTTGAGCTCAGTAAGGCTCAGCGTATCGATGCCCGGATGATGCAGCGCATCCTCGATTTCACGTTCCAACGCCTCGTGGCGCCGTTCCAGCTCTGCAAGGTGGGTTTCCATAGTCATCAGTGGGGGCCTCCCTGTTGACTAGCGACGTCAGTGTGGCACGGGAGCCTACCGCTGTCGAACCACACGGCAACGGTATTGGGGACGGGCAATCCGGCCTTTTCTTGACATGTTGCGCCGCCCGGTCACCTTCAAGGGCAAGCGCCTGCCGTGGTAGGATTTTTCATGGTTTCCGGAGGCCGGCGCCTGAACGAGGAGGAAGAGCGGGACATACGCCGCGAGTTGGCGGAGCTGCGCCAGGAGCACCGCGACCTCGACGCGGCGATCACCGCCATGGCCGAATCGGCGCGCCCCGATTCGATCCAGATCCAGCGCATGAAGAAGCGCAAACTGGCCCTGAAAGACCGCATTACCGCGCTCGACGACCGCCTGCTGCCGGACATCATCGCTTGACGGCGGCAATCCGGACTTATACTCCGCGGCCTTTCCGCTTCGGGGGTTCCCGCTGATGGCCAGGCAGACCAAGCGCTCCCGCCCGCCGGACAGCGGCCCGGTCGCGCCGGTGGCGATCGTCATGGGCAGCCAGTCGGACTGGGCGGTGCTCAAGGAGGCGGCGGAAACGCTGGACGCGCTCGGCATCCCGCACGACGCCCGGATTGTCTCCGCCCACCGGACGCCCGAGCGGCTGGTTACGTTTGCCAAGGGCGCACGGCAGGCCGGACACAAGGTGATCATCGCAGGTGCCGGCGGCGCCGCCCACCTGCCCGGCATGGTCGCGGCGATGACCCCCCTTCCCGTCTTTGGCGTACCGATCGAGACCAAGGCGCTGGGCGGGCAGGACAGCCTCTATTCGATCGTGCAGATGCCGGCGGGCGTTCCGGTGGGCACGCTCGCCATCGGCCGCGCCGGCGCGATCAATGCCGCGCTGCTCGCAGCGGCCGTGCTCGCCCTCAGCGACAAGCGTATCGCGGCCGCCCTCGACAAATGGCGGGCCGAGCAATCCGCCAGGGTCGGCGAGCGGCCGAGCGACGACATCAAGTGATGGCGCGTCGCGACGAGGCGCTTTCGCCCGGCATGACGGTGGGCATCCTCGGGGGCGGCCAGCTCGGTCGCATGCTGGCGCTGGCGGCGGCGGAACTCGGGCTGAATTGTCACATCTACTGTCCGGACCCGAAGAGTCCGGCGTTTGCGGTTTCAGCAGCGCGCACGATTGCGCCCTATGAAGACGAAGCGGCGCTGGCGGCGTTCGCTGCCGCAGTCGATGTCGCGACCTACGAATTCGAGAATGTACCGGTAGCCACCGTGCGCTTTCTCTCCGAGCGCGTGACCGTCTATCCGCGGCAGCGCAGCCTCGAGGTGGCGCAGGACCGCTACGACGAGAAACGCCTGATGGGCGAACTCGCGATCGCGGTGGCGCCGTATGCGCCGGTCAACGTCGTGCAGGACATCTACTCTGCGCTGGCGCGGACCGGCCGCCCCGCGATCCTGAAGACGCGGCGCATGGGCTACGACGGCAAGGGCCAGGCGGCGATCCGCTCCGGCGACGATCTCGTCGCCGCGTGGCGCTCCATCGGCGAGATGCCGGCGATCCTCGAGGCGCACGTGCCGTTCGAGCGTGAGATTTCCGTGATCCTCGCGCGCGGCCGCGACGGCAGCATGCGCGCCTACGACATCTCCGAGAACCGCCACGTCAACGGCATCCTCGCGGAAACGACCGTACCCGCCAGCGTG
>Ga0265313_10004094_pt1 | contig 11352 bp, 8 predicted proteins | sample 4123metaG_FD_203122 | JGI IMG/M metagenome (GOLD analysis project Ga0265313, IMG submission 203122) | Rhizosphere microbial communities from Carex aquatilis grown in University of Washington, Seatle, WA, United States - 4-1-23 metaG | ecosystem: Host-associated > Plants > Roots > Rhizosphere >...
TGCCGTGCCCAGCCGCGTACATCATGACTTCTGTCTGGAGCCAAGCCTCTCGGGAGCCGTCCGCCGTCATAGCAAGCCGCATGCGAGGCTGTAACGAACCGATGGCGTCCACAAATAACTTGGGCCAACTGGTCACATCTGTGCTCCTTGAGTCACGGCTATGTCTGCTCGACGTTCATCTGCATTCCTTGGATGACAGCGACCCTTCAAATATGGATGCTTGCTCAAACTCAGTTCTCCGGCGGGCCCCGACGGAAGCTGCCTCCACTTTCCCATCCTGCCTCGAACTACACCGCAGTCATCAAACAACATAAGCTCCTATTAGGAGAGCACGGCATTGACCTACATCAATGCCGACTATGTTGGCCGAAAGACACTCAGCAAGGCGCTCTTTGCAACCGGCTTCGTTTCAATCGCGAGGAGATAGAGAAATGAAAGCATATGTAGTGAGGACGCTGTTTGGGGACACTTCTCAATCGAAGGAATTCTGGCAGTCGCTCCGAAGTGGGATTGCTCGAATCGGCTGGTCATACAGCGACGACTTGGATCTGAGGGCAATCGTCGAAGAGAACAAACAAGGTCGCTGGCACATGCTTACTCCCGCGCAACAGGAGGCTTGGTATTGCCATGGCTTTGTTGATCGCGCAGAGGTGGGCGATTTGCTCTTCTATCCCGATGTGCCTGAATCTGGAAAATTTGTCGTCGCCAAAGTGACTGATGGGTACTCATTTCTTCCAGCTAAAGACGCGATAGGCGGAGATTTTCGTTCCGCTAGAAAATGCGAACTAGTCACTTCGCTGCCGATCTCCAGATCCGACGGCATCGTTCACCCCTGGCTTTGTCGAAGGCTCGGCCTCCAAGGTAGATTCTATGAACTGTATGACGAGAAGGCCGTGGAATTCACGCTTGATCGGTACCGCGCAGGTCAGGCAGGGCAGACTGAGGCTGATGTTCGAGATGCTCTGGAAGAGCTAATGGAATCCATCGCTAAGGATACTGACTGGTCGCGGTTTTTTCCCGGGGCAAAACTGTCAAATATTCTCGCATCGATCTTCGAGGAACGAGGCTACTCCGTCCAACTCACGGAAGGGCCGGCTGAGCGGGGATCTGATCTTGTCGTCACGATAGAAGACGAGCTCTTGGCGAATCCAATTGTCGTTGGGATACAGGTGGGTTCATATCTTGGAGATGTTAGCCCCGGTCAGGTACGCCGAAAGCTCCGGCAACTCCTAAACGGGTGGGAGGTGAATCACCTGGACTCTGGCGTTCTCATTCTTGCTGGCAAGTGCGGTGCTGATGCGCGGCAAGTGGTCGAAGATCACAATAAGGAGAATGCCGAGCGCAAGGTGAAGATTTTGGATGGCTCGGACCTGGCCCGAACCGTTCTGCTGCGGAACTCCTTGCGACGGGCGCAGGACGTATCCTAGCGGAGGGGGCGGGGTGCTGGAGGTGGGCGTCGGGTCCGCAATAAGCGTGGCCGAACAGTCTGTGACTGGCAGTCGGTGGCTATTGGCTCTATACCGAATTCTTGGATTCGAAATGTGAGAGACTTGTGACTAAATTGAAGGTGAACCATCCATCACCAGTCTTGAGCACCTGACATTTGGCGTTGGCCGTATCGCGAATGAGGCCTATTCCGTCGCTGAAAGGCTGAAATGAGACTATCTTCTGATAGGGAATACGCACGCTCTTTCGCGGGCCCACGAAATAGATGTTCTTGTCAGTCACAAAGACTTGCCCGCTATCCACGAGGACGCGTTCAGTGTGAGCTACGGAGTGACCTCGGAATGCGCCGGACCGAACATAGAAACCCTTCGCAACGCGCACACTGATACCACTCGACCCGCCCACGTACTGACGTACAGTCTTATCTTCGAGAAGCTGCGCTCCGTTAAAGAGCCAAATGATGCGCTCATTTTTCTGCAAGTTTATCTGGATTGGCCCGCTGATGGTAACTCGCTGAGGCATTTTGCCGGCACTTATGTCCCTGAGTAACACGGCCTTGGCAACTCTTGAATAGGATCCATCCACGTCGAGATCGGCCTGGGTTAATTCAAACGCCTTCTCAAGTTGCACGAGCTTTGTCTCAGTTGCGGCGTCAATGCCGACACCATCTAGGCAGTGTTCGACGGCAACAGACCATCCCGTAATCGCCAGACTCTTGAGCTCTTGGTCTGCGACAAAGGACTCTGTGGCTACCTGCTTTGCCTTTACTTTGATCGCGTCGGGGGCATCCGGCGACGACAAGGCGCCTGCAAAGAGGCCCGAAATCTGATCGCGACCGGCTGCATGTCGCTGCGCACATGCCTTATGCTGCCGATGAAGGAAGCCAGCAGGCTTACCGCAGAATACGCACATCCCCATTGTCAGATGCCCCGGCACAGGCTGAATGAATGGTTAGCAACACGTTGAGTGATTATGCTACCAAAAATCCCGCTACCTCAAGTCAGGGGTAAGCAGCCGGCGTGGAAATGGTTTGGGCAGTTCAATGCTGAATGGTGGCACGGCACAGGCCATCGGATGTGTTCGTGGGCCGAACCACCCTGTCCCGGTGTAAGCCCATTCTTCATCAGCCTGCGAAAGTCATTGGATGTCCATCCTAGGGGAAGGACGCACGGATTGAAGAGATACGCGATCCTTGAAAGCGAAGATTGGCCGTTTGACGCGGGAGATAGTGAAGATCGGCGTGGTATTCCAGGAGTCCAACAAATCGAATGATCGAGCGCTATTCGCCGATGTGCTTTAGCGCAAGCGCGATGGTATGGTCCGGTCTGCGGTCGTCCGGCTGCAGACGGGGATTGAGCGTCTTCTCGCTATTTATGATCACATCCCGCTCCCTTGGCATAAGTCCGGAAGAACACGCATCTAGACGCCGTCGACCGGCGCCAGCTCCGTGTGGGACCAATGGAGTAGGTGTATCCAACCTCGCGAACTCCCGCAAAACCCAAGCCGCCGTGGCCGAGCGCGTCCGCGCCTTGACATGGTAGAGGTCACGGGTTCAATCCCTGTCGCGCCCACCACCCGATTTCACCGCACCCGCATTCCGTTCGTCCCAGCCATCGAGCGAAGGCCGCCGGGCCTTTCTTAGACTACGGCTCGAGCACCCACACGGAGCGCAGCCGGTCGAGAAAGGTGCTGTCGAAGGTACTTCCCGCTTTGTCCGTGGTCCAAAACGGCGGTCGCAGCAGTTGCTCCGGCTCCTGCAAGACAAGGTTGCGCTTTTCGATGTCGTAAAGAAGAAGAGCGCCCTGCCGGACCGAAAACGTGGATATGGTGCTGGAGCCCGAAAGAACGAAGATCGGCAGCGTAGGCAGGTCTGTCGAGAAATCCCCCGGCCGATCGAACTGCATGGCACGTTGGGGATCGCGAAAGCAGCTCGGACCACGGCTCGGTTGCTGTAAGTCGCCATAAACGTCTGCGCCAGGCGAATGGGCATTGCTCGCATGAGCCCACGTAAAGTTTACCTGGACGAAAGCGCCTTGGCTCGCCAAGCCGACAGCCACGGGACCGCCCGAGATCTTCACCAGCTTCCAGCCCTCGCCCCTGCAGCGCGCGAGAAATACGTGGCCCGAGTCCATGGCACGCTGCCAGTAGACGCCCAAACGAGCCATGGCCAACGCGACCAAAGCGCACCGGCGCTCTCCCTGCGGGCCCAGGTTTCTGCCCATTTCCATTAGGCATCGCTGCAGCTTGGCGGGATCGGGTTTTTCGACCGGCAGAAACTGCCGGTAGTCGAGAACGGAAAGAACGAGAACGAGCGCGAAAATCCAAATCGCTCTGCGCAAATGCTTAGCGCCTCTTATGCGGAAACTTGAAGCGACCGATACAATCCTATGTTGACCGAACCCGCGGCCTGCGTCACGCCGCTTGTTGCGGGCGCGGGCTTCACGCTCCAAGCGAAAAAAGGCCGCTACTTCTCCGTCAGCGTCCAGACCCCGTTCCAGTCCGCCGGCGGCGGTTCGGCGGCGAGCCGCTGGACGCGCGCTAGGAAGATCAGGCTCGGCTTGTCGTCGGCCACGACTTCCAGCGCGGCGGTGAAGGCGCGTTCGGCCTCGGGCCAGGCGCGGCGCCGGTAGGCGGCAAGGCCCTCGGCGAAGCGCTCGGCCATGGCCTGGACGGGAGGCGCGATTTCGCCCTTGCGCCCCAGCACCTCGTAGGCGTGTTCGGGCTCCTGCTTGCCTTCGACGAGGAGGAGGTCGATCTCTCGGAACGCCAGGGCCGCGGCGGCCGCCTCGGCTGTCCTGGCATTGACCAGGAAACGGGTGCCGTAGGCCTTGTTGGCGCCTTCGAGGCGCGAGGCGAGATTGACCGTGTCGCCCATCACCGTATAGCTCATGGAAACGTCCGAGCCGATGTTGCCGACCACCACCTCGCCGGTGGCGACCCCGACGCGCATGTCGATGGGCGGTATCCCGCGCCTGAGGCCGGTGATCTCCGGCAGCTCGGCGCGGAAGCCCGGCAAGGCCGCCAGCTGCTCGAGCCCCGCGGCGCAGGCGAGGCGGGCCTGATCCTCGGGCACGGTGAAGGGCGGACCCCAGAAGGCCATGATCGCGTCGCCGATATACTTGTCGATGATGCCGTGATTGCGGCGAATGGGATCCGACATCAAGGAGAGATAGCGGTTGACGACCCGGACCATGCCGGCCGGCGTCATGCCTTCGCTGAGGCTGGTGAAGCCCTTCATGTCGCAGAAGAAGACGGTCATCTCCCGCCTTTCGCCGGCGCTGCCCAGGCGTTCGGGCCTGTCGATCAGGCTCTCGACGATGCGGGGATCGACGTAGCGCCCGAAGGTCTCCCTGATTCGGGCCTTGGCCTTCAGCTCACGGACCATGGCGTTGAAGCCGGCGGTGAGCTCTCCCACCTCGTCATGGGAGGTGATCGGGACCTCGGTATCGAGGGCGCCCTGCTGGACCTCGATCGTCCCGCGCAGGAGCCGGCGGAGCGGCCGGACGAGGCCGAGCGCGATGATCGCCGCCATGACGGCGCCGAGCGCAAGGGCGAGAGCCAGAAGCACGATACCGTATTTCGCCGCGGTTGACTCGGCGTCCACCGCCTTGTTGCTGGCGCCGTCGAGGAGCCCCAGCATTTCCCGCCGGGCGGCCTCGAGCTCGTCGTTGAATTCGTCGCGCAGCTGATCCAGTTCCTGGATCCTGGTTTTCCAGGCCGTCGGGTCGCCGGCTTCCGCCGCGGCATCGAGCGCCGCGCGCGCCTTGGCGTATTCGTCATGCCGGCTCTGGAGGAACTCGATCCGGGTATCGAGACGGCTCAGCTCGAGCTTGTCTTCGAAGCTCGCGGGATCGGCGATCTCTGCCGCAATCAGCCGGCGAGCCCCGGCGAGCTCGTCATCGACCTGACGCGCTTTTTCATCGGCCTGAGCGGCCAGGCTGTCCATGGACTTCTTGTCGTCGGGCGAAAGCAGGCGGGCGATGATGAGCCGGCGGACGAAGAGACCCTCCTCGACCGAACGCAGGTTCCCCCGGGCGAGCGCGCCATAGGCCGGCACATAGGCCTCGTGGACGTTGGCGATCAGGGACTCGACCTCGCGCGCGCTCCTGGCATTGATCCAGGCCACGGCGCCCACCAGCAGCATCAGCACCAGCGCAACGCTGAACACCTTGAGCCCGACGCTGATCTTCAATCCGGCATCCCCCCAGGTATGGGCCCGATGCCCCACTAATACAGCAAAACCGGGCAGGAGGGGCTAGGCCGGCCCGGCCATTTCCCGCAAAAGGTCGATCCGGTGGCCTCATCCTTAGATGGGCTCGTCCTTCGACAAGCTCGGGACGAGGGCGGTTTGTTTGACCCTCATGCTGAGCTTGTCGAAGCATGGGGGCAAACGGACCCGCTGTCCGATCCCCGCCCTCCTTGATTTCCCAGGCGCCAGGCCCTAATCACCCAGCGCCATGAACCTTGCAAACACGCTTCCCGCCGCCGCTCCCCTGGCCGCAGCCGCCGGCGCCGATGCCGGCGAAGCCCGGCGCCGGCGGAGCTTCGCCATCATCGCCCATCCGGACGCCGGCAAGACGACCCTGACGGAGAAGCTCCTGCTGCTCGGCGGCGCGATCCAGCAGGCCGGCGCCGTGCGCGCCCGGGGAGAGCGCCGGCGCACGCGCTCGGACTGGATGAAGATCGAGCAGCAGCGCGGCATCTCGGTTTCGGCCTCGGTCATGACCTTCGAGCATGGCGGGCTGGTGTTCAACCTGCTGGACACGCCGGGCCACCAGGATTTCAGCGAGGACACCTACCGGACCCTCACCGCCGTCGATTCGGCGGTCATGGTGCTGGACGCGGCCAAGGGCATCGAGTCCCAGACCCTGAAGCTGTTCGAGGTCTGCCGGCTGCGCGACGTGCCCATCATCACCTTCATCAACAAGTTCGACCGGGAAGGCCGCCATCCCTTCGAGCTGATGGAGGAGATCGAGCGGCGCCTCGCGCTGGACGCCGCGCCCGTGCTGTGGCCGCTCGGCGCCGCTGCCGACTATCGCGGCGGATTCGACCTGCTGGCCGACCGTCTCGACGTGTATGAAGGCGGGGAGCCGACCGGCGAGGAGCGCCAGAAGCTCGAGGAGGAGATCGGCCTCGCCCGCGCCGCCTGTCCGCTCTTCGACCTCAAGTCCTACCGGGAAGGCCACATGACCCCGGTCTATTTCGGCAGCGCGCTGCGCACCTTCGGGGTGGAAGCGCTGCTGGCCGGCCTCGCCCGCCATGCGCCTTCGCCCAGGCCCCAGCCGGCGAAACCCCACGCCATCGATCCCGCCGACGACAAGGTCGCCGGCTTCGTCTTCAAGGTGCAGGCCAACATGGACCCGAACCACCGCGACCGGGTCGCCTTCCTGCGCCTCTGTTCGGGCCGCTTCAAGCGCGGCATGAAGCTGACCCAGGTGCGCAGCGGCAAGCAGATCGCCATCAACAATCCGATGTTCTTCGTGGCCCGCGAGCGCGAGCTGGCCGAGGAGGCCTTTCCCGGCGACATCATCGGCATCCCCAACCACGGCACGCTCCGGATCGGCGACACGCTGACCGAGGGCGAGGCGCTGTCGGTGATCGGCATCCCCAGCTTCGCGCCGGAGATCCTGCGCCGGGTCCGCCTCGACGACCCGATGCGCGCCAAGCACCTGCGCCGGGCGCTGGAAGACCTGGCGGAGGAGGGCGTCTCCCAGCTGTTCAAGCCGATGACCGGCGGCCAGTGGATCGTCGGCGTGGTCGGCGAATTGCAGCTGGACGTGCTGGCGGCCCGGATCGAGACCGAGTACGGGATCAAGGCCGGCTTCGAAGGCGCGCCCTACGAGACCGCGCGCTGGGTCCAGGCCGACGACGCGTTGCGCCTCAAGGCCTTCGTCGACGGCAATCGTGGCGCGCTGGCCGAGGATCGCGACGGCGCGCCGGTCTATCTGGCGCGCAATTCCTGGGAGCTCGACTACACCCAGAAGCAATGGCCCGACATCCGCTTCGCCAAGACGCGGGAGCAGCCGGGGAGCTGACTTTTCTTCCGGGATTCCCGCTTGCGCGGGCATGACGCGAAAAGCGTAGCGGGAGTGCCCGAAGGGAACGAGGCGCGTTTCCTTGTATACGGACCCTCTCCGCCCGCTTGCGGGGGGAGAGGGTACGAGCGATAGCGAGCGGGTGAGGTGGGTCTCGCCCCCAAAGACACCTCACCCTCCCCGTCGCTTATGCGACGGGTCCCCTCCCTCTCCCCGCTTCGCGCGGAGAGGGACGCGAGATCAGGTCGCTCGCGCGTTACTCACTGCCATTTCCAGTTCCGGATTTCGGGCAAGTCCTGGCCGTGATGGTTCCTGCGGCGGGTTAGACGGCGGGTCCGCGGGCGGCTACGGGCCAGATGCGCTCTACGCGGCCGCCCCGCGCGCCCACATACCAGTCATGAAGGTTCACCGTCGGATCGCAATGTCCGGGAATGAGCATGAGCCGCTCGCCATAGATCACCGCGTCCGGGGTCGCAAGCGCGAGTTCGCCATGCTCGTCGGACGGCGAAACATAGCGGACTCCCTCGCGGCCGTGGATCCGGGGCGGCCCGGAGTCGAAGGCGAGCGCTTTCAGGCCCGCGTCGACGACCGCCTTGTCTGGCCGGGTCTTGCTCATCACCGTGGTGAGGACGAAGAGACTGTTCTCGAAGCGCTTGTCGAAGGCACCCTCGAGGTCGAGATTGAGGCCATAGTCGACATCCATGAATACGTAGGAGCCGGCCTGAAGCTCGGTCAGCACGCCGGCTTCGATATCGTGCAGGAGGGTTCCGGTGCCCCCGCCGGTAACCGTCTTGCAGGCAAGGCCCGCCAGGGACAACAGCTTCACCGTCTCCGCCGTCATCGCGGCGGCGTGGCGGGCGGCTTCGCGGCGCTGCTTGAAGTCGCGAATTTGCTGGGCGTTGCCATGGTAGGCCTGCAATCCGCCGAAGCGCAGATTCGGCGCCTTGGCCACCTGTTCGGCCAGGACAAGCGCCGGCTCTCCCGGCTTCACGCCGCAGCGCCCGCCGCCCACGTCGATCTCCACCAGGACTTCGATCGTGGCATCGACGGCCTTCGCGGCCGCCGCAAGACCGGCGATGTTCCGGGCGTCGTCCACGCAGACGGCAACCCGGGTCCAGCGCGCCAATGACGCCAGGCGAGCGATCTTCGCTTCGCCCACGACCTGGTTGGCGATCAGGATGTCGAGCACGCCGCCCCGGGCCAACACCTCCGCCTCCGCCACCGTCTGGCAGCAGACGCCCACGGCGCCATGGGCGATCTGCTCCAGCGCGATGAGCGGCGACTTGTGGGTCTTGGCATGGGGCCGGAAGCGCACACCAGCGGTCCCGACCAGGGCCGCCATGCGTTCGAGGTTCCGCCCATAGGCGTCGAGATCGAGGATGAGGGCCGGCGTATCCACCGCCGCAATCGGGTGGCCGACCGTCGCAGGACAGCGTGGGATCATGGGGTACCTCTGGAGGAAGCGCTGTCGTGGGTATCAGGCCGGATCGGGCAGATCGCCCGAATGCAGGACGGCGCTGGCGCCCTTGGGCAGCCTTCCGAGTGCTTCCAGAACCAGCGCCTGGAAGAAGAGAATCGAATGCTCGCTCATGTCGCTGCGCCGCTCATCGATCAACAGCCGGCCCTGAAAGTATTCCGGCGACTTGAGGCCGTTCTGCACGCCGATGTTGAGGTCCACGTCCTCCGGGCCGAGATCATCGGCAATCCAGTCCACCGCCGCCTGGGATATGGGATCGAGCGCGACGCCGCCGGGCGTATAGGGGGCGATCTGCTCCCTGGTTCGTTCGGGCCCTTCGGGAGCCATGAGAAAGGTCCAGATCGCGTTGACATGGGGATAGGTGAAAATGAGCAGGTCCGGCCACAGCATGAACGTGACGTAGCGCGAGGTCTGGCCCTTGCCGATGTTGGGCCGGAAATCATAGACGCCGTTGTCCGGGTCGCCCGCCTTGGCGTGGAGAAAAATCCAGCCCTGGCGATTGAACATTTCCAGGCCATGGCCGTTCATCACGGCGCCGAAGTTGCGGTGATGGGGGCCCGAGAGGAAGACGTGGTAGCCGTCGACCCCGTTCTCTGCGCAGACCTTCCAGTTGGCCGGGATATCGAAGTTCTTCTGGCCGATCCAGCTCATGCGGTCGAGGTCCGGAACGAAGCCGCGCAGCGTCTGCTCGAACTCGGGCGCGCGCCTGGCCAGCGGCTCCGAATGGAGATCGAGGTTCACGAAGACGAAGCCGCAGAACACCTCGACGGCAACCGGCGACAGGGCGATGTCATCCAGGCTGAAGCCAGGCACGTTCTCGCTGTTCTTGGCCGCGCGCAGCTTCCCGTCCAGGCCATAGGCCCAGGAATGGTAGGGACAGGTGACGACGGCCTTCACATTGCCCTTGCGCGCGGCGAGCAGCCGATGGGCGCGGTGCCGGCAGACGTTGTGAAACCCGCGCAGACTTCGGTCCCGGCCGCGGATGACGAATACGCCGACGCCGCAGATGTCCTCGGTCAGATAGTCGCCCGGCTCGGCCAGCTCGGTCACGTGGCCGAGAAACCGCCAGCTCTTGAAAAAGATCGCTTCCTTTTCCGCCTCGTAGACCTCGGGCGCATAGTAATAGGGCGCGGGCAGGGTCCAGGCATCGCTGGTGGAGACGCTGAAGCGCCCGATGTCCAGGGGATCCTTGCCTCTCGTCATCGCCGTCGTCTCCGATTGCTCCAGCGCGAGCCGGCATTCTATTGAACTTCAGGGCGCATGGAAGCCGGGCCGCGTCCCCGGGGGGTCCGTTGACACTCATGGCCTCGCCCGGCGATGGTTGCGCCGCGTCGCAAAGAAAGAATCTCTCCGACAAGCGTCCGCCGTTGCGTGACGAACGAGGTGTGTAGCGTGCGACAGCCATCCCCGATTGGCCTCAAGCAATTCGATCTGACGGGCAAAGTCGCCGCCGTCACGGGCGGCGGGCGCGGGTTGGGGCTCGCCATCGCAAAGGCATTGGCGGCCTGCGGCGCGGAGGTTGTGGTGGGATCGCGCAGGATCGAGGATTGCGAGTCCGCCGCCGTCGCCATCAACGCCGAATACGGACGCGAAGCGATGGCACAAGTCGTCGACGTGCGCGATCGGGCTGCCTGCGAGCGGTTCGTCGCCGCCGCGGTACGGCGATTTGGCGGACTTGACATCCTGATGTCCAATGCCGGCATCAGCATCCCCAAGGCGGCCCTCGAAACCGACGAGCGCGAGTGGCAGCAGACCGTGGACGTGGATCTGACGGGCTGCTTCAACATTTCGGTCGCCGCCGCCCGACACATGATCGAAAAGGGCCGAGGCGGGGCCATCGTCGTCACCTCGTCCAATGCCGGCACGCTCGCGTTCTCGCAACTGACCGCCTATGCGGCGGCGAAAGGCGGCGTCGATCAGCTGGTCAGGAGCCTGGCATTCGAATGGGGTCCGAAGGGCATTCGCGTCAACGGCATCGCGCCCGGATGGACCGAGCACGGAATGCGCGACAACGAATCCCTGGTCGACGATCCGGCAGGGGTCGAGCACATCAATCGACGCACGCCCCTCGGCCGCTTCGGACAGGTCGAAGAGATGGCAGGACCGGCCATATTCCTGGCGTCGCCGGCGGCGTCCTTCGTGACCGGCGTCGTGCTTCGGGTCGACGGCGGCTACGGCCTGGGATAGGCCGCGTGCGCGGCGGTAGTCCAAACCGGTGCCCGCTCCCGCCTACGCCAAGGCTTCGGCGGGTCTGGTGTCCGTCCTCCGAAGCAGCGCAGCTGCGTAGGAGGATCGGGGGCAAATGGTCCGGCCGTCAGACAGACTTCCGTTCAACGGCCCCGCAGCCTTCAGTCGGCATCACCGCCATTTCCAGATCCGGATTTCGGGCATGAC
>Ga0265313_10004097_pt1 | contig 11352 bp, 19 predicted proteins | sample 4123metaG_FD_203122 | JGI IMG/M metagenome (GOLD analysis project Ga0265313, IMG submission 203122) | Rhizosphere microbial communities from Carex aquatilis grown in University of Washington, Seatle, WA, United States - 4-1-23 metaG | ecosystem: Host-associated > Plants > Roots > Rhizosphere >...
GCTGAGTATCTGGAGCAACTTTCAAGCCCGTCCAACGGGCTCGGGAGACCCTTGACAGCCGAAAATCCTGGTTTCGGTTGGTACGAATAGGGGGAGCGGGTCAAAACGCGAGTTTCTCTAGTTATGACTGGTAGAAACAACGGGGGCAGGTCATTTTGTCCAGAGCCCGTGCCACTTACGGTCGAGACCCACGAGAGAGCCGTGCACATTGCCGAGCGATACGGGTATTCAATCTTTGATTCACTCATCATCGCGGCTGCGCTCCATGCTGGCGCCAGCACACTTTACACGGAGGACATGCGAGATGGCCAGGCGATCGACGGGCTTACAATTCGCAATCCATTTTCGTGCTAGACATACGGATCCCACCGGTGAGCGAAAGCTCGCGCTGCGTAATAGTGGTTCTGGTGATCTCCGCAGTCCAGCGTTTGACAACTTCATTATCGCAAGCCTCGCGCGCTTTGGCGGGCGCCACTGACTGGCGTCAACCCGATTTCTGATCGCATTCGCGGAAGGCGCGTACCTGCTTGTCAGGCAGCGGAATGCTATCCATTTGTTACACCGTCGACCACGTGAAACCTATGGTTATTCCAGCGGGCGGCGAAGTGGGGCGCGGCCCGCTATCTGAATGCGTCCGGCATTGCGGTGGGGTCGCCAGCCACGGTTTCACAGGCGGATACCGTACGCATGATGTCCGACTATCAGAGGCGCCAGTCACACACGATTGGTGGTCTACTCCTGCTGCCGTTCGGTCTCACCATTGAGGACGAGCGTGACGTTAAACTGAGGAACTGAGTGATTGGCTCGATTCTCCGGCCCCCTGTCGAAAAAGCGCCAGCAGAAGTAGGTCTAAGAATGCCAGCTTCTACCCACCCCTTTTTTTTCTGTCATTTAGACCATGTGCTGTCTCCCTTGCTGTCCGCAAAGATGCGGCTCGCAGGAGAGACATTGTGTCGCGAGTCAACATCGTCAAACGCATCAAAATTGACGGCCGCTGGAAGATGTTTTCCATCCCCCGCAATGCCAAAGGCAACTACGACTGGAACGCCATCGCCGACGGCCGCTACTATGTCGAGTGGTACGTGGGCGGCACTCACCGTCGTGTGAGTGCTGGCGTCACCGCCGCTCAGGCACTTGAGGTACAGCGGCGCAAGCACCATGAATTGGAAGGCCGCAAACTGGGTATCTCCGGGTTTGAAACAGCCGGCGAGACTGTCAAGAAACCTGCATTGCACGTCGCCATCACTAGATACCTGGAGCAGATCGAAGCGCTGAAAAAGCCCAACACTCACCGCAAATATGAAGCCGTGCTCAACCGCTTCGGTGAATTCTTCCGCGACCGCAGCTCGATCGACGCGATCTCCGGTGACGATCTGACGTGCTTCGTCGTGACACTCAAGAAAGATCATGGCTTGGGATCCAACACGATCCTGCACAACGCGGTCATCGTCGCCCAATTTCTCAAGCGCCATGGTAGGAGCGGGATCACGCGAGAGCTATCGCTACCGGAGCGCATCACGCCGCTGGTGAAGATATACCGCCACGACGAGCTTGCCCGCTTCTTTGCAGCCTGCTCCGATCAGGAACGTGCCTTGTTCGCCACGTTTCTGCTGACCGGTTTCCGCGAGCAGGAAGTGATGTTCCTGCGCCGGAGCGACGTGAACTTCGAGTTGCGCACTGTGCGGGTGACCTCGAAACCGGAGCTGGGATTCTACCCGAAGCGATGGGAAGATCGTGAGATTCCGGCCCCGGTGGAACTCATCGCCGAGCTTCGGAAGCATACGCATCGCCCGAACTGTCAACTTGTGTTCCCATCCCCTACCGGGAACCGCGAACAGCACATGCTCGATTACTGCAAATCTATCGCGAAGCGCGCCAAACTCGACCCGACGAAGTTTGATCTGAAGACGTTTCGTTCCACCTATGCCACGGGAATGCTGCGCAGGGGATTTGATGTACGGACCGTGCAGCACTGGATGGGCCACAAGTCCCTGGAGACCACGATGCGCTACCTGGCGCCGGCCACTGATGTTCACGAGGAGTTGGATCTAGTGACGATTCCATCTGTCGGCAAGACCGCCCCGGCGCCGCGAAAGTCCGCCGCACGCGAGACGCGTTCTTCTCGGAAGGCGCGGGGAGGGCGATCGAATGGCGCCGCCCAAGGGCTGGTACCTTCCGTCGCGCCACACCCAGATACTTGAGGATTCGCGCATAGCTGGCGGTTCACGCGCCGTTCCTAGTGGGCCGAAGAGAGCTGCTCCTGAGATGATTGAAGGAAGGGGCGCGCAACCATGCAGATTACGATAGAGCTGCCGGAGGACATCGCCGAACGGCTTCAGTCGGAGGTGGAAGGATCTGCCTCGTGCGGTGCTCGAAAGCCTAGCACTTGAGGCATATCGGTCGCGCGCCCTCACCGCTGCGCAGCTTCGACGGGTCCTTGCTTTCGAGACGCGGATGCAGGTCGACGCCTTTCTCAAAGAGCACGAAATCTTCGACTACTCGGCTGCGGATTTCGAACAGGACCGTGAGACTCTTCGGGAGCTCCGAGTGAGAGAGGCTCGGCCCTGATCCCGGCCTCTCGATGGTCGTCTTCGCAGATACCTCACCAATTAACTACCTCGTTCTGATCGACCAGATCGAGATCTTGCCCCGGCTGTATTGACCCAGCCAAAGACAAGAAACCCAAATAACACCTTCATCCGCAAACCCAGAAGGGCGTCGCACATACGGGTAGCCTGAGCTGGATCCGGCCACCCGCAGCGCGATGAATTTAGGCTTATCCTTTTTCCGATCCGGCTTGAGCGCTCGCCTAAGCGGCCGAGGAACCACTCTGAATCGGAATCTCGCGAGCTTTGCTTGTCTGTTCAGGCACGGGAATCGTGATCTCGAGCATGCCATTGTTGAACTGGGTTTTGGCCTGTCCAACGTTGGCACCCTCAGGGAGTGGAATCTCGCAGTAGAACTGACCATAGCGCCGCTCAGAGCGATACGAGCCCTTTTTCTTCTCCTCGTGCTCGTACTTGCGCTCACCTTGGATGATCAAAGAATCATCAGTCACTTCGATCTTTACATCTTCGGGTTTTAGCCCAGGTAGTTCCGCATGGACCTGCAACTGGCCGTTGTGTTCCGTCACTTCGACCGCTGGAACCCACGTAGCGGAACTGTCACCGAGACCTTGACCGAAGAAGCGGCCGACTGCTCGGTCCATTTCCGTGCTAAGACGGCGCATCAGGGCAAACAGGCTTGCGGCGAAAAAGTCCGCAGGGGTCACTGAGAAGGCAAACGGATGCCAGTTGCCCCAATTCGAGACCTCACTTCGGCGGCGTTTCGCCAGAGCTTTCTCCTCGCTGTGTTTCTTATTCTGCTTTTTGACATCGACCAAAGGCATAGTACAATCTCCTTTCAGTTGATCAGCATCAAACTCTGTACCAACATGGTTTAGCTCTCCACTCTGAGATGGTTCGTCACCGAGAAGGTGCCCGGAACTCCCAGGGCTTTCATGTAGGCCAACTCGCGATCACTCTCGTTCGCTACGACACCCTCCAGCGTTATGTTTCCGTTTTCCACAATGATGTGGATTGGCGGAATGGCCTGGTGAACGTAACGGTTGAGCTCTGGAGAGCCGTAGATCGCGCGAAAAGCGGCAACTCGAGTTTGATCATCAAACGGCGAAAGCGGGAGGACGTGAATCTGATTGTCGACGCGCTCAACACCTTCGAGGCGTTTGACTACACGCTCGGCGTCGTCCTTCAGCACCGGTCTTGTGACTTCGCCCATCAGCACGACCGTACTGCCGTTACGGATCTCGAACGCCAACTGATCGAAAACTGTGTAGTATGGCAGCATCAGCAACTCATGCCGAACTTCGCGTTCAAGGGACGCAGTTGACGTGTTTACAACCGCGGCCGGAGCAGCCACACCCGCACTGGGACGTAACAGCAGCAAGGAAAGAAGAGCAAGCAATAGCAGTTTAACTTTCATTGGCGTTTCCTCCTTTCTGAAACTCGAATATTGGATGTTCCCTGCATCCGGTACAGCTCTTGCCCGGATTCAGTGTCAACCATGGACGTCGCGCTGTTGGTCGAAAGCTGTTCCTGAATGTCACGAGACGCGACATCGTACTCCGTCTCCTATCGTTCGACGACGTCCGGCCCGAGCGTTCTGATTGTGAATTTGATTGAAACTGTTGGCTCTGGCGTTGGGCCAGATTGCCACACCTGCAAAAGTGAAAGCAACAATCTGCGACAGAACGCTCAGGGAAGTACGCCTATTGGCGCTTCCAACCGGGGAGACGAAGCAAGCCGCCCTCTGGTTACACGGGCCTCCCTTAGGAAGACTGGATGTGGACTCACTCCCCCAGTTCCGGTCGAACGTCTCCTGCACCCCCAGAAACTCTCGGCGCCGACAAGAGGGAGACATTTAGTCGCGGCCTGCATCATGGAAATTCCTGGGGAGACTTGACCGGTTCCGGGCCGAGTCTACCCTGCAAGCTCTGAATTCTGGGAGTTTCCCTCCCAAGCCGAAATCAGTTTTACCTGAGTACTAAAGGGACGACATTGTAAGTCGGTAACCGTGATGGTAGGTGGACCTGGGGCCTGCGCTGGATATGATTTGCTGGCCGTGGAAGAGACCGCCGTCCTGTGATGGCGACCGCAACCTCTCGCCTCTTCTTGCATCAAACGAAGTGGGTTCGCGGTGGCGAGCTCACAGGTGCTCGGCGCCGGGTTCCCAGAATTCTCAAGAAGGAGCGACGTTATGTTCCGAATTCGGAAAGCACCGTTGATTGCCGTAATTGCGTTGGCAAGCTTGTTTGTTTCAGCGCCGGCGGCTTTAGCCATGGTGCCGCGGCCGCACGTCGTAATTAGAGGAGGGTTCTACGGTCCAGGTTGGGGATGGGGTTGGTATGGTCCCGGTTGGTATGGCCCCGCTTGGTATGGTCCCGGTTGGTATGGCTGGTGGGGGCCTGGCTACTATTACTACGGTCCCGACGCTGGCAAAGTGAAGATCGTCACGCATGACAAGGACGCCTTGGTTTACGTCGATGGAGGCTATGTGGGTCCCGTTGCGAAAGTTAAGAATCTCCCGCTTCAACCCGGTAACCACGACGTGGAATTGCGCGATCCCATCGGGAATACGTTCTACCGCGAAAGCGTGCAGGTGATCCCCGGCAGGACTACCGAAATTCACCCCGACCACGCCGGTTAATGCGTTTGACTGGCGTCACGGCGGGCTGCGGCTCTACGCTGGGCCGCAGCCCCAGCCGTGTATTTCAGATCTTCACACCCGAAACAGATTACTCAGGCCTCCGAACACCCCTCCGGCCTCCACACGTCACCCGACTGCTAAAGGGACGACATAGTAACTCAGCAACCGTGTGTGGATCTGACGCCTGCGGGCTGGATATGCCTGAACTGCTGCGCGACCTTGAGAACCTTTTGTCGAACTCTGAACAGTCGTACTTTGATCGTATTCTCGTTTAAGCCGGTCATGGCGGCCAGTTCCTCGATGGAGCAACCCTCCACTTCCTTCAGCATGATCAAGCTCCGCTCTTCCTCGGATAAGTGTGCAAGGAGCTTCATCGCGAAGTCGCGCTGCGCGACTTCTCTGTCTATGGGTATGGAGGGGTCTCTGACTGAAGCCAATACGTCCGTTCGCTGTTCGTTTTCCGGCAAAACTTCGTGCTCGTAGACGAGCTTGCGAATTCGTTTCTTGCGCAGGTAATCGTAACACTCATTGACAGTGATCTTGTAGATCCAAGTGAACAGCGAACTGCGGTAATCAAAGCTATCGATCGAGAAGTACACCTTGGTGAACACTTGCTGGGCGATGTCCTCGACTTCATTGCGTTTGCCCAAGATTCCACGAATGATGCAAAAGACTTTCGACTGATAACGTTCGACCAGCTGCCGGAACGCGAGTTCATCGCCAGCTTGAACGCGGTGGACCAGAACAGCCTCCTCACCGGCCTGATCGGCGTTCGGCTTCATTTCAACGGGAGAGCATCTGTTGTTCGGTTGCTGACCCTGGCGGGGCCGCTGCGGCTCGCTGAATTGGAAGCCTTCATCTGCCGTGTCCGGGACGACGATGCTTGCTTGATCAGGTTCTTTCTCTTCGATCTGCTGAGCGGCACTGTGCCCGGAGGCGAAGCATGTGCTCATACGAGTCTCCCAAGGCGCGTCGAGACTAACGCAAGCGATCCGCAGTCTTCCGGACTCCGTCTTTTGTTAGAAACGGCCCGTACCAAGATGATGAACTGCCTACCATCGAACGCCGAATGTAATCGGAACCAGCGTCGTGTTGCTGTTGCTGGTAAAACCATGGAAGTAGCGGGACTCCAAGAAGAGATGAACCCCTTTGCTGCTAGCGCCAGGCAAAGGGATGTTGAGGCCGCCACCGACATCCACCACCCCGGAATTGGACGTAACCGAGCCCAAGATCTGATTCACGGGCACGAGGGCAGGTCCAAAGTAACCCCACCAAGGGTCGAAGATGACAGTTTGGGCCAACGTCGGTCTTGTGAACTCGACGGTCCTCCGTAAGTAGCCGCCACCCGCGAGCACGTAAGCTGACCAGCCTCCGTGCAAAGGAATGCGCAACGTCGGATCTGCCGTGACGCTATAGACCCTTGCGCTACCATCGGGCTGATTCAGGGTGTTCAGCTCACTCCGGGTGATTCCTAATTGATTGAACATGAAATTCCCAGTGATGCCAAAATACTGATTAAAGAAATGGCCGCCGCCAACCTGGACATTTCCGCCGTGATCCAACCTGCCTGCATCGAAACCGGTGATCGTGGTGAGCCCGGCTCCTGCATTGATTGTGACGGGGCGTTCCTCACTCTGCGAAAAGGCAGGGCCCGCAAGCCCCAGAGAAAGCGCGAGGCAGAGCCCCGCATGACACACACATAGACGTTTGTTCATAACAGACACCTCGAGATTGTGAACTTGTTTCGCCGGGCTGAACCGAAAACTCCCGTATTCCTTGCAGTTGTCAGACTGGTTCCTTCCCTGGCAATTTGCCTAATGCAGCTCCGATGCCAAGTAGTGGCTTGTCGCGGATACGGCTTCTTCTTTCTAATGAATGAATTAGCGAACACGTGCAGTTTGCTTACTACGGCCGCTGTCGATCATTAGAAGCAGCCTGTCGGCATGCAGTCCATACATCCCATAGATGCTAGCGGGGCTCGGATTACGGCCTTACCTGTTCAATCCAGCGCCGCATCTCCGAGCGCGGTGCGAAGCCTACGCGTTGGAGCACTACCCGCCCGTTTCGAAGAATCGCGAAATTCGGAATTCCTTAGATTCGAAAACGTGCCGCAAGTTTGGGGAGTGTTCCGTATCAACCTTGAGGACAACAGCTCGTCCTGCCATGTCACGCGCGAGAGCTTCAACTTCAAGTCCAGCCATTCGGCACGGCGCGCACCAAGAGGCCCAGAAATCAACAAACACCGGGACTCGATAGTCCCGAGTGATGCCATCAAATACAGCAGCATCTACGTCGATGGGCTCCTGAAGTGGTGACAGGGCCGATTTGCAGGATTCGCACCGTCCTTTGTCAGTGAGATGTTCCGCGGGCACTCCATTCCTTACGCCGCAAGAAGTGCGGATCCGCATTATCGAGAGCTCATACAGCGCCTTCTGGACACTCGAATGGCGCACTCCGGCACGCGCCTTCTGCGTGGTCGATGCGGTCCAAATACGGTCTCTTCCCACTCTCGTGGAGCTCGCAATTATCTACGTCCTCCACGCCGCTGCGCCTCCAACGGCCTGTGGATACCGTGCCGTTCTACCTGAGGTTCGACCGGACGAACCCAAGGACGTGTGTACGGGTGTACATAAGTTTGACGGTTCACCCAAGTCCGCCTCCACGGTTCGTGGTCGATCACCAGGATGTGTGAAGGCCAAAGGAACCCAGGATGCGCCCAGCCAAACGCTACGAAAGCAGGGCCAATGAATACCGGTGGGCCGAAGCTGATCGCCGCACTTACGACGATGCGCCCCACCGGGCGCGAGAACACTATCACCGGATCATATACCGGTACACAGATATAGGCTGGGTCGACAGGCAGAATCTCAAGGTAACTGGGATAGGCCAGTACTCGGATGTACGCGTTGCTTTGTAGATAGCCATAGTCATGCGCTTTCCGGCGCATGCGCTGGACTGCGTCCATGACCTCCGATCGCTGCGTCAGGACGGCATCTCCCAAATGACGTGCCCACTCCATATCGCGATTCATTACGTCGAGCACTGAAGGAAACGGTAGCAACGCCAGTACGCTCGGATCCCACGGAAGATGATCTTCCGAAATGGCACGGGCCAGATCATCTCCCTGGAGATATTGATGCTGTTTAGCCCACGCTGCAGCCCCCGGAATCTGATCTGCATACGTTGAGGCTGTCAGAACCTGCGCCAAAAGAGGATCAGAATACAGTGCAATCCGGGCGACCAGCTGATCCAGTTGGTCGGGATGAAGTAGTGCCGGGTCGCCGAGAAGAGGAGTCGTTGAAAGAACTGCAAGAGCAGCGATCGCAATGGGAATCAGTAAGACCCTTGTCAGGGATTTCGTCATGGCCGTCGTCCTCCAAAACTTGATTTAACAAAGGATAGGGCGAAAGCGCCCGATTAGACCTCGTGGACCTGAGACCTCGGGAATCATCCCGAAGCTCATTCCGTGCGTCTCTACCCAAAAAGACGCATGTCGAGCGAGCTGGTTACGGCATGGAAAGCACACGATCCTGAAGTTCACTCAATACTAGTCGGGATGGAATCCGTTTGTTCCTCGCCTTTGGCGGTCGCCGTGTCGAAGAACTGTCGCCGTTTGTCGACGTGATGCCGGCTGGGCTTCAGCAGGCCAGTTCTTGATGTTTGGAGAGCCCTGCCTCGAAGCGCTTTTCCGAATTAACGTGCCGGAACATGGGGACCCTGGCAATTTGTTCGATCTCTTGAAGAGTCTGCCAGCGAACGCCCGAATCGAGGCAAAGGAATCCACGGTGAAAAATACGGAACTCAGGAAAGCAAACCAAACCGCATTATCTCATCGAGCAGACGCAAGACGAAACGTCCCATTGTTCAGTCATGTTCCTGTTAGCGGATTCAGGGCTCGGCCCCGAGTACGCCTACCGTGAGGGGGCCCATGCTCGAAACTCAGAAGCGGCTGACAGGCTCGACAGTTTGGTGTACAACGTGCCTACTAAGGCTACCGTGAAAGGAAGGTGTCCTGTGCTCCAGACCAAAGAAGACTTGTCTCAGCGTATTAAGCCTCTAGAGAAAGAGCTCAAAGCCGCCCTGGAGAAAGAACGAGCTTTCCGCTATTACTGGGCCAAGGGCAAGGCTAAGTTCGAAAGCGGAGTTCTTTTTGAGCACCGGAAGCTCAAGTTCGGGCTGCGGTCATATCTTCTGGATTCCCGCGTCCTCGCGGTTGTGACAGCGCCTGTCATCTACGCTGGCATCATTCCGCTCGGCTTGCTCGATCTCTTCCTGGCGATCTATCAAACTGCTTGCTTCCCAGTCTATGGAATACCAAAGGTCAAACGGGGAGACTACCTTATCTTCGATCGAGGTCAGCTCAAATACCTGAACCTGTTGGAGCGTGTCAATTGCATTTACTGCTCCTACGCCAACGGGCTTTTCGCTTATGCGACGGAAGTGGCGGCCCGAACAGAACAGCACTGGTGTCCAATCAAGCACGCACGCCGGCTGAGGGCGCCCCATTCACGCTATACGCATTTCTTCGACTATGGCGATGCTGACCAATACCGCCGGCAAATCGAAACTGTACGCAATGATTTTGTGGATTTGATGAGCTTAACTTCGAATCAGTCTGGTCATTGACAGACATCAGCGACTCCAAAAGTGGAAAATAGTGCTATCAACTCTCTTCTTGTTCTTGCTCCCGAACCCGGCTGCCGCTGAACAGCGAGGAGCTCGCCTGACAGATGGTGTACGCTTCGTCGCGACGGCCCAAGGGGCCCAAAGCAACCCCGCGTTCTGCTTGGAATCGCCTAGTCGCTGTGTGGCTCGCCGTCGCCGTAGTAACGATTCACCGGATTGGCTTGCTCTACCTCTACGCATTCGATGGCTAAATGGTGGGGCAAAGAGGAAACCGCGGTGGTCCCCCAGTGAGCGTGAGGCTCAACAGGCTGCAGCCAGTTTCCTCGCGGTTTGTGTTCGAGGCCGGCTGATCCCTAGTCGGCGAATTTTGTAGAAAAGAGTAGTGCGGGGCACGCCGAGTAGGGCTGCAGCACCGGTGAGCTGACCATTCGTCTTGCGCAGGGTGTGGAGGATGTGAGCGCGCTCCGCATCCTCCAGGGTAACCGGCTCGGCGGGAACATCTTGCCTCACTCGGCCTAGCTCCGCCAAGGGGGGATCCAACATCGGTCCACGCGAGAGGATCACTGCGCGCTCAATAAAGTTCTGTAGCTCTCGGATATTGCCAGGCCACGAATATCGCGTCATCAATTCCATGGCTTCAGACGGGATGCCAGCGATCTGCTTATTCATCTGTTGTGCGTACTTCCTGGTGAAGTGCTGGATCAGCTGGGGAATGTCCTCGATGCGCTCGCGCAGTGGGGGCACGGCGATAGGAAAGACATTGAGCCGGTAAAAGAGATCCGCTCTAAACTTTCCGTCGCCAACCATCTGGGTGAGGTTGCGATGCGTGGCCGCAATCAGCCTGACATCGGTGCGGACAGTGCGTGTGCCGCCCAAGCGCTCAAATTCCTGCTCCTGCAGCACACGGAGCAGCTTTGGTTGCAGTTCTGTAGGAATGTCACCGACCTCGTCGAGAAATAGCGTCCCTTTGTCCGCCAGCTCGAAACGACCGATTCGCTGGGCCAGGGCGCCCGTGAAAGCGCCGCGCTCGTGGCCGAACAGCTCGCTTTCGAGCAGGCCAAGTGGAATTGCGGCGCAGTTCACTTTGACGAACGCACGATCGCGTCGCGGACTGCGATTGTGTATCATCCTGGCAACAAGCTCCTTGCCAGTACCAGTCTCACCCAGGATCAGTGCGGTGCAGTCAGTGGGTGCAACCATCTCGCACTTTGCGAGCATGTCCTGCAACGTCCGGCTTTCACCGATAATCTCCGTTGCACCACGCCTGGAATAGGCTCCGTCGGAATTCCAGTACTTCGCAGCAGCTGGCCCCTGGTCCAGTGCGACCAACGGGCAATAGTCATTTGCGTTCCCAGTCACGTCCATGTCCCCCTCCCTTCTCTTAATGCGTCTAGGATTCCAGAGCTGAACGAATGGCGCCGAGCAGAGCCTCATAGCGGAATGGCTTGGTCAAGAACGCAACTGCACCCTGCTTGACAGCTCTGGCTCGCAATTCGTCATCGGCATGGGCTGTTACAAAGA
>Ga0265313_10004101_pt1 | contig 11342 bp, 3 predicted proteins | sample 4123metaG_FD_203122 | JGI IMG/M metagenome (GOLD analysis project Ga0265313, IMG submission 203122) | Rhizosphere microbial communities from Carex aquatilis grown in University of Washington, Seatle, WA, United States - 4-1-23 metaG | ecosystem: Host-associated > Plants > Roots > Rhizosphere >...
GATCGGCCGAGGCCCGATGATCGCCTTGAAGGGATCATGCCGCAGCCCGTGCCCCTGGCGAGGCTCGTAGGAATAGGTGTCTCCGACCGCCATATCCGTAGGGTCCGTGGGCATTCGAGGAGCTCCCTGCTGGTTCCTGCCGATGGTGCATCCCGTCACGGCATTCGTGGAAGCATCTTTTGCGGTGGATGCACCCCTGCCACCTTTCCTAGACGGATCGAACAAGATGACAGCTCTTTGTAACCGCTGTATAAATTCCAATGATTCTAAATTCGCCGCCGGGGCGGCCACCCGGCCAGAGACACAAGGACACGCCGATGCTGAAGACGCTGAAAATCGCCGGAAAGCTGGGCATCCTGATTGCCGTCGGCGTGATCGGTGCCGCGACCCTGGCGGGATTCAGCCTCTACCAGTTGCGGACCACCATGCTTGATGATCGCAAGGTCGTCGTTCGCCAGATGGTCGAAGCCGCCACCAGTCTCGCGGATTACTACCACCAGCAGGCGGAAAGCGGCGCCCTGACCGACGAGGCCGCCCGGGAGCAGGCCAAGACCGCTATCCGAGCCATCCATTATGGCGATGGCAATTATCTGTTCGCCTATGACAGCAAGGGAATCATTCAGATCAACGGCGGCAGCCGGGCCAAGGAGGGCGTGAACCGCCTCAGCGATACCGACCCGGCAGGAACTCCCTTCGCGCGCCAGATGATCGAAAGGGCCCTGGCCGGAGGCGGCTATACCGCCTATCTCTCCGCCCGAGGGGGCAGCGACACGCGAGCCCTGCCCAAGATATCGTACAGCAGCCATTTCAAGCCATGGGACTGGGTGATCGCCACCGGTGTCTATGCCGATGACATCGATGCCGCGTTCATCGGCCATCTTCTGGCGGTGGGCGGCGTGATCGCCGTTGCCATCGCCGCCATGATGGCGGTCTCGATCAGGCTGGGGCGCAGCATCACCCGGCCGATCTCAGACATGACCCAGGCCATGAGCGCCATGGCCGACGGCAACCTCGCCATCACCATCCCCGCCACCGACAATACCGACGAGGTCGGCGCCATGGCGCGGGCCATGACCGTGTTCAAGGATGGCCTGAGCCGAGCGCGGCAATTGGGAGTGGCGCAGGAGGCCGAGCGGTCCGCCCGCGAGGCTCGCGCCCGCGCCATCGAGGACCTGACCCGGGAGTTCGGCCAGCACTCCTCGGCTGTCCTCGAAACGGTGGGGCAGGCTTCGACCCAGTTACAGGCCACCGCCCAATCCATGTCCGCGACGGCCGAGCAGACCAACCGTCGGGTCGCCTCGGTATCGCTGGCCACGGAGGATGCATCGGCCAGCGTTCAGACGGTGGCCAGCGCGGCCGAACAACTGTCGGCCTCCAGTCTGGAAATCGGCCGTCAGGTGCAGCAGTCCAGCCGGGTGGCGAAGTCCGCCTCGGACGAGGCCAGCCGCACCAGCACCACCGTCCAGGGGCTGGCCGACAGTTCGGCCAAAATCGGCGCCGTGGTCAGCCTGATCAACGACATCGCCAGCCAGACCAACCTGCTGGCCCTCAACGCCACCATCGAGGCGGCTCGCGCCGGGGAGGCCGGCAAGGGCTTCGCGGTGGTCGCCAACGAGGTCAAGCATCTGGCCAACCAGACCGCGCGGGCCACCGAAGAAATCAGCGCCCAGATCGGCGCCGTGCAGGCGGCGACCGAAGAGGCGGTCACCGCCATCGCCGGCATCGTCGAGCGCATCGGGGACATCAATCAGATCGCCGATGCCATCTCGGTCGCGGTGGAACAGCAATCCTCCGCCACGGCGGAAATCGCCCGCAACGTCCTCCAGGCCGCCGAAGGAACGCACCAGATTTCGCTGAACATCCGAGGCGTCACCGAGGCTGCGGCGGAAACCGGCGGCGCCGCGTCCCAGGTCCTGGCTTCGGCCCATTCCCTCGCCGACGAAGCCGCCGGCCTCAAGACGGTGGTCGGAACCTTTCTCGACGGCGTCCGGTCCGCCTGAACCGGCACCCGCCGCAAGCATCTCATCGGGACAGAGGCAACCGCACGGCTTATACCAAATCCCGGTGATCGTGACCGACCACTCCATATACATGGAGGTTGCCGCCAGGACGCGGACATGGATGGGTTCCATTGGAAAAGCCGCGCCAACCCCAGCTGCGACGCTCAACGGAGCTTCGTATAACAGCGCCATAGAGCGATAGCTTGGCGCGCATACAACATAATATACCCAAAATATTTGATTTTTTGGCGCGCGCCCCCATATTTGAACCAAGCAAATATAGCAAAATGACTTGAGGCTGCTCCGGCATGCGCTGGCGGCACGTTAATTTTTTAACTTGCCAATACAGCGTAGCGGCACGCATGCCGCAGGCAAACCGCTATCATGGTTATGATTGGATTTCACGATGACGACCGGAATTGTTAAATGGTTTAACGCCCAAAAGGGCTTTGGCTTCATCGCGCCGGACAATGGCGGCAATGACGCGTTTGTCCATATCAGTGCCCTCGAACGCGCTGGTATCGGTGGCCTGCGCGAAGGCCAGAAAGTCGGTTACGAACTGGTCGCCGACAGCCGTAGCGGCAAGATGTCGGCCGACAGCCTGAAGGTTCTCGCCTGACCGCGACACCGGCGGCGGTGGAATTCCACCGCCGCCGGCACGCTTTTTCTCGGAGAGGGTCACTCGCCCCGGTGCCATTCGCGAGCCAACACCGGCTGGAAAGGCACCCATGCCCCCGATCCTTCGATACTTCCGCAAGCATCGCTCTCTCTTACCGCCGTGGAACGATCCATCGCCGGTCCGGGAGGAGCTTTTCGGCATCGAGCGGCTTGAGCAGCACGCCGAAAGCCTTGCGGCCGCACAGCCGATAACGGCGAAACCGCCCGCCGTCCTTTCCCTGCACACCCGTCTTCGCGAAAACGCCGTGGTGTTGCTGGCGGCCTATCGGACCAGCGCCGCCGAATTGGAAAGCGGCCGGGAGGTGGTTCCCGCCGCCGAATGGCTGCTCGACAATTATCATCTGGTCGAAGAGCAGATCCGAGAGATTCGGGACGACCTTCCCCCCGGCTACTATCGCCAGCTGCCGAAGCTGGCCGAGGGTCCCTTCGCCGGCTATCCCCGGGTCTTCGGTCTCGCCTGGGCCTTCGTCGCCCACACCGACAGCCACTTCGATCCCGACATCCTGCGCCGGTTCATCGCGGCCTATCAGCGGGTTCAACCCCTGACCATCGGTGAGTTGTGGGCGATTGCCATTACGCTCCGCATCGTCCTCATCGAGAATATGCGCCGGCTGGCCGACCAGATGACGGCAGGCCTGGAAGCCCGCGCCGCCGCCGAGGAATTGGCTAACCGGCTGCTCGAATCGGGATCGGCCCGAAGCGCTCTGGAAAAGGACATCGCCACCCGCTCGACCGACCCGTTGTCCGAGCTTTTCGCCACCCAGCTCGCCAAACGGCTCAGGGACCAGGACCCCCGGACGACCCCGGCACTGGGATGGCTGGAAGAGCGGCTGAAACGTCAGGGCATTTCCATCGACGAAGCGGTGCAACTGTCCCAGCAGCGCCAAGGCGCGTCCAACCTCACCGTCCGCAACGTCATCACCAGCATGAGGCTCATATCCGATATCGACTGGGCCGAAATGTTCGAAGATGTGAGCCTGGTCGACGAGCGGCTGCGCGCGGCGAGCGCCTTTGCCGCCATGGATTTTTCCACCCGCAATCTCTACCGCAGCGCCATCGAGGAATTGGCCCGCGGCTCCGAGAGTTCCGAACTTGAAATTGTTGACCTTGCCGTGATCGCCGCAAGAGCCGCGACGGCGGAGGCCCCCGATGCCACCGAGGCGGAACGCACCGGTGATCCCGGCTATCATCTGGTCGCCGGGGGACGGCGTGCCTTCGAGCGCACGATTGAGTTCCGCCCCCCGCCTCGGCTGCGGATCAGCCGCTTCAACATTCGCCTCGGCATCGGCGGCTATGCCGGCGCCATCATGATCGTGGCGGCGGCGTTGCTGCTTCTCGGGATAAAGGCGCTCTGGGTTCCCGACATTTCCATGGTCTGGCTTTCGCTGTTCGCCCTCGCCGGCGTGCTTCCGGCAACCGAGGTGGCGACCGCGCTGGTCAATCGTGCGGTGACTTGGAGTTTCGGCGCCATGACCCTGCCGGGTCTGGAACTCACCACGGGTGTACCGCAATCGTTGCGGACCCTGGTGGCCGTACCGACCCTTCTGACCAGCGAATCCGACCTTCTCGAGCAGATCGAGCGCCTCGAGGTCCACCATCTCTCCGGTGCCGGAGGCGACCTCGCCTTCGCCCTGCTGTCGGATGGCGTGGACGCCGACCGGGAAGTGCTGGAAGGCGACGCCCATCTGCTCGCCGTGGCCACCGAGGCGATCACCCGGCTGAACCGCCGATATGGGCCAAGCCCCGGCGGCGACCGTTTTCTCCTGCTGCATCGGCGCCGGGTCTTCAATGCCGGCGAAGGCAAATGGATGGGATGGGAGCGCAAGAGAGGCAAGTTGCAGGAACTCAACCGGCTTCTGCGCGGCGCCACCGATACCACGTTCATGTCCATCGCCGGGGAGATGCCTAAAGTCCCGGCCGAAGTGCGTTACGTCATCACCCTCGACGCCGATACCCGACTGCCCCGGGATGCGGCGTTACGCCTCATCGGCAAGATGGCCCATCCGCTGAATCGGCCCCGCTTCAGCGAGACCGCCCAACGCGTAGTCGATGGTTACGGCATTTTGCAGCCGCGCGTCACGCCGGCGCTACCGGTCGGCACCGAGGGCTCCCTGTACCAGCGGATATTCTCCGGCCCCTGCGGCATGGACCCTTATGCGGCGGCCGTCTCGGACGTCTATCAGGACCTGTTCGGCGAAGGTTCCTTCACCGGCAAGGGCATCTACGACATTGATGCCGTCGAGGCCACTCTGTCCGGCCGCGTCCCCGACAACGCCATGCTCAGCCACGATCTGTTCGAGGGAGTGTTCGCGCGGGCCGGCCTCGCCTCAGACGTGGAGGTCGTCGAGGACTTCCCGTCGCGTTACGATGTCGCCGCCAAGCGCCAGCATCGTTGGACACGCGGTGACTGGCAATTGCTGCCCTGGATATTCGGCTGCACCATGGGCAAGCGCGGGCTGCCGGCCATCGGCCGGTGGAAGATGCTGGACAATCTGAGGCGGTCGCTGATGGCGCCCTTCACGGCGATGGCGTTCGGCCTGTGCTGGCTGCTGCCGTCCTGGCCGGCCTTGGAAGGGATGCTGCTGGTTGCCGCCACCGTCGCCATCCCGGCATTCCTGCCCCCCCTGCTATCGGCGCTGCCACACCGGGCGGGGATCAGCCTTCGCAATCATGTGGGCACTCTCGGTTCGGACCTGCGGCTTGCCGCCTTGCAGACATTCCTTTTCATCACCTTCCTGGCCGATCAGGCGTGGCGCATGACCGACGCCATCGCGAGAACGCTGGTACGGCTGTTTGCCACCCGCCGCCGCCTTCTCGAATGGACCACCGCGGCACAATCGAGTGGAAGTCCGCGCCTTGATCTCATCGGCTTTTACCGTCAGATGGCGGGCGGCGTGATGCTGGCGGTGGCGGCGGCAGCCGGCGCGTTGGTGTGGGCTCCGTCATCCTGGCCGTTGGTCCTGCCCTTCGCCGCGCTGTGGCTGGCCGCGCCAGCCTTGGCCTTGTGGGTCAGCCGGTCGCCGACGGTCGACGGTCAACACCTGATCTCGGATGAGGAAGGGCGCACCTTGCGCCTTATCGCCCGTCGGACCTGGCGCTTCTTCGAGACCTTCGTGACCCCGGCCGACAACATGCTGCCGCCGGACAATTTCCAGGAGAACCCCAGGCCGGTCATCGCGCACCGGACTTCGCCCACCAATATGGGGCTCTACCTGCTCTCGGCCATCACCGCCCGCGATTTCGGCTGGGCGGGAACCGCCGAGACGGTTGAGCGCCTGGAGACGACGCTGGCCACCATGCAGACGCTGCCCCGTTTCAGGGGCCATTTCTTCAATTGGTATGGGACCGAGGACCTGCGGGCCCTCGATCCCGTTTACGTCTCCTCCGTCGATAGCGGCAATCTCGCCGGTCACCTCATCGTGCTCGCCAACGCCTGCGAGGAGTGGATCGATGCCCCGCTGGCACCGACGGCGCGGCGGGGCATGATCGACACGCTCCATCTCGCGCTCGAGACGCTTACCGCCCTGCCGGCGGCGCACAGCCATGAATTCGCCGCCACACTTGGCGAAATCGAGGCCCAGATGAACGGCGTGCAGGCCTTCGAGACGCTCATTCCAACCCTGAAGCGGATGACCGAAAAGGCCGCCAGGGTGGCCCACGCCACCATTGTCACCCTCATGGACGACCGGCCTTCGGATCTGCTGTTCTGGATCGAGGCGCTGCGGAAGGGCGTCGCCGAACATGGCCGGGACCGACTTCACGGCGCCGATGCCCCGGCCATCCCGAAAGGCCGGTTGAAGGCCCTCGCCGATACGGCGCGCCAGATGGCGCTGGCGATGGATTTCGCCTTTCTCCTCGACCCCGAACGGAAGCTGCTGTCCATCGGCTATTCGGTCCCCGACAATCGCCTCGACCCCAGCTGCTACGATCTGCTCGCTTCGGAAGCGCGCCTCGCCAGCCTGTTCGCCGTGGCGAAGGGCGATGTCACCACCAGACATTGGTTCCGCCTCGGCCGGGCGGCGACGCCGCTGGGAAGCTGGTCGGCGCTCATCTCCTGGTCGGGTTCCATGTTTGAATACCTCATGCCGTCCCTGGTGATGCGCGCGCCGGCCGGCAGCCTGCTCGACCAGACCAACCGGCTGGTGGTGGAGCGCCAGCAGGCCTATGGCCTGTCGCTGGGTATTCCCTGGGGAATCTCGGAATCCGCCTATAACGCCCGCGACATGGAATTCACCTATCAATACTCCAATTTCGGCGTCCCCGGCCTCGGCCTGAAGCGCGGCCTTTCGGAAAACGTGGTGATCGCGCCCTATGCCACCGGGCTGGCGGCCATGGTGGACCCGGGCAGTGCCCAACGGAACTACGCCCGCCTTACCGAGATGGGAGCATGCGGCCGCTACGGCTTCTACGAAGCGCTTGATTTCACCCGGTCGCGGCTTCCCGATAACGAAACCTTCGCCATCGTGCGCAGCTTCATGGCCCACCATCAGGGCATGACCATCGTCGCCATGGCCAACACCCTGGACAATGGGCGGATGCGCGACCGCTTCCATCGTGAACCCATGGTGCAGGCCTGCGAACTGCTGCTGCAGGAACGCATGCCCCGCGATGTCGCGGTGGCTCATCCCCGGGCCGAGGAGGTGAAGGCATCGGCGACCGATGCGATTACCGTGGCACCGACGGTCCGCCGGCTGACGGCCTCCGCCCTCGACGCCGCCCCCATCACCCATCTGCTGTCGAATGGACGTTACGCGGTCATGCTGACCGCCACCGGGGGGGGCTACAGCCGCTGGCGCGATATCGCCGTGACCCGTTGGCGGGAAGATGCAACCCGTGACGATTGGGGTTCCTTCATCTTCCTGCGCGACATCCAAAGCGGAAGCACTTGGTCGGCCGCCGCCCAGCCGGCGGGACGCGCAGCGGAATTCGACGACGTCGTATTCGGAGAGGATCACGCCGAATTCATCCGCCGCGACGGCCCCCTGACCACCACCATGGATGTCCTGGTCTCCGGCGAGGACGACGGTGAGGTCCGCCGCGTGTCGCTGACCAACAGCGGACGCCGCCCGCGCGAGATCGAAATCACCTCCTATGCCGAAGTGGTCCTGGCGACGACGGCCACCGACAATGCCCACCCCGCCTTCGCCAAGATGTTCGTCGAAACCGAATACCTAGCCGAATTCGGCGCCCTCGTCGGGACTCGCCGTCCGCGCTCTTACGACGAAATCCGGCTCTGGGCCGCACATTTCGCCGTCGTCGACGGTGAGATCATCGCCGATCCCCAATACGAGTCATCCCGGGCCCAATTCCTCGGCCGGGGGAGGACGATCGCCACGTCCTCCGCCATCGCCGATGCCAAGAAGCTTTCGAACACGGCCGGAACAGTGCTCGACCCCATCTTTTCACTCCGGTATCGCCTGAGAATTCAGCCCGGCAAGACGGCCCGGGTCGACTTCTGGACCATCGTGGCGCCGTCGCATGCCGAATTGCTGCTGCTGATCGACAAGCATCATGACCGCAACTCGTTCGACCGGGCCCGGACCCTGGCATGGACCCAGGCGCAGGTCCAGCTTCGCCATCTTGGCGTAGACTCGGATGAGGCGGCTGATTTCCAGCGCCTGGCCGCGCCGATCCTTTATGCCGATTCGCGCTTCCGGGCCCCCCCGGACGCGATCATCCGAGGCGCCGGTTCCCAATCGGGCCTGTGGCTGCACGCCATTTCCGGCGACTTGCCCATCGTGCTGCTTCGGATCGACGAGATCGAGGACATCGCCCAGGTTCGCCAGTTGCTGCGCGCCCACGAATATTGGCGGATGAAGCGCCTGGGCGTCGACATCGTCATCGTCAACGAGCGCGGTTCGTCCTATGTACAGGATCTCCAGATCGCCATCGAAACCGTGGTGCGAAGCAGTCATCCGCGGCGGCGTCTCGGCGAGGATACGGCGCAGGGCTCGGTCTACGCGCTGCGCGCCGACCTGATGAGCGTCGAGGCCAGGGCTTTGCTGCGGTCCGCGGCCCGGGTCTCGCTCATCGCCCGCCGGGGACCCATCGCCGACCAGCTTGCCCGCATCCCGCCCTCGCCCGTACGGCCTGCGCCACCCCACCGCCTCAGCCCTTCGATCCAGGCGCCGGTGCGGGGGCGACCGGATCTTGAATTCTTCAATGGCCTCGGCGGCTTCGCCAAGGACGGTACCGAATATGTGACCATCCTCGATGGCAATCATTCGACGCCGGCGCCTTGGATCAACGTGATCGCCAATCCCGGCTTCGGTTTCCAGGTGGCGGCGGAAGGCAGCGGCTACACCTGGGCTGAAAACAGCCGCGACAACCAGCTCACGCCATGGTCGAACGATCCCACCGCCGATCCACCGGGCGAAGCGATCTATATTCGCGATGAGATGAGCGGCAGCCTTTGGACCGCGACGGCTCAGCCGATTCGGGATGGGGGACTCTACACCGCCCGTCACGGCCGCGGTTACAGCCGCTTCGAGCACAAGGCGGAGGGCGTGGCGGTGGAGTTGCTGCAATACGTGCCGCTCGCCGATCCCATCAAGATTTCACGCCTGACGCTGCGGAACCTCACCGGCAGGCTTCGCCGACTTTCCGTCACCGCCTATGCGGAATGGGTGCTGGGCACGGCGCGTGGGGCTTCGGGTCCGTTCATCGTGACCGAAATCGACCCGGCAACCGGCGCCATGCTGGCCCGCAATCCCTGGAGCATCGGGTTCCCGGGCCGGATCGCCTTTGCCGATCTCGGTGGCCGGCAGACGGCCTGGACGGCGGATCGCACCGAGTTTCTCGGTCGCGGCGGCGGCCCGGCGGCTCCGGCGGCACTGGCCGGACGGACGACACAGTTGTCGGGGGCAACCGGCGCCGGCCTTGATCCCTGCACGGCCCTGCAGGACGTTGTGGAGCTTGGCCCCGATCAGTCCGTGGAAATCGTCTGGTTCATGGGGCAATGCGGATCGCTCGCCGAAGCCCAGGCGCTGATCGGCCGCTACCGCGAAGCCGATCTCGACGAGGTTCTCAGCGCCGTGACGGATCACTGGCAGACCGTGCTGGGAGCGGTTCAGGTCAAGACACCCGACCGCGCCATGGACATCATGCTCAACGGCTGGCTGCTCTACCAGACGCTCGCCTGCCGGGTCTGGGCGCGCTCGGCCTTCTATCAGGCCAGCGGGGCCTATGGCTTCCGCGATCAGCTCCAGGACGGCATGGCCTTGACATCGGCCATGCCCGGCGAAACCCGGCACCACCTCCTGCGCGCCGCCGCCCGGCAGTTCGTCGAGGGCGACGTCCAGCATTGGTGGCTGCCGCAAACCGGAGCGGGGGTGCGAACGCGAATTTCCGATGATCGGGTCTGGCTCGGATTCGCCGTCGCGACCTATATCGGCGCCACGAAAGATGCCGCCATTCTGGATGAGATCGTACCGTTCATCGAAGGCCCGGTTCTCCGTCCCGGAGAGCATGACTCCCTCTTCCAACCGATGGTCTCGAGCGAATCGGCATCGTTGTTTGAACATTGCGCCCGCGGCCTCGACCATTGCATCGAACTGACCGGTGAACACGGCCTGCCGCTCATGGGCTCCGGCGACTGGAACGACGGCATGAGCCGGGTCGGGGCCGGAGGGCAAGGCGAAAGCGTCTGGCTGGGCTGGCTGCTGGTCCGCACCATCGCGCTGTTCGCTCCCTTGGCCGACAGCCGTGATCCTGATCGCGCCGGACGCTGGCGCATTCATGCCGCCGCGACGCTCCAGGCGATCGAGCGCGACGCCTGGGATGGCGAATGGTACCGCCGGGCAACCTTCGACGATGGAACCTGGCTGGGGTCAAAGACCAGCGACGAGTGTCGCATTGATTCCATCGCCCAGTCATGGGCGGTGTTGTCGGGGGTGGGCGATCCGGCCCGAGCCGCCACGGCCATGGAGTCCCTGGACCGGCATCTCATTCGCCGTGATGACAGCCTTGCCTTGCTGTTCACGCCGCCTTTCGACCAGACCAACCACGATCCCGGCTATATCAAGGGCTATCCCCCGGGGCTGCGTGAGAATGGCGGCCAGTACAGCCATGCCGCCATGTGGGCTGTCCTCGCCTTCGCGCAATTGGGCGAGGGAGACAAGGCCGGCGAGCTCTTCGCCCTGCTTAACCCCATCAACCACGCCCGCACACCCGAAGCGACCGAGCGCTACAAGGTCGAGCCCTACGTCGTGGCCGCCGACATCTATTCTGTGCCGCCCAATGCCGGGCGTGGAGGGTGGACCTGGTATACCGGCGCGGCCGGATGGATGCAGCAGGCCGGCGTGGAGGGTCTGCTCGGTCTGCGTCTCCAGGGCGATGTCTTGCATTTCGATCCCTGCATCCCGAAAGCTTGGCCGGGCTTCGAGATGTCGTTTCGCCACGGGTCAGCCCGCTATGAAATCCGGGTTGAGAATCCCGATGGCGTCAGCCGAGGGATCGGCTCCGCCATCATCGATGGGACGATCATCACGGAGCGGCCGTTGTGCCTGAGCCTCGCCGATGACGGCGCCACGCATACGCTTCTGGTTCGGCTTGGCTAGAGCATTTTCCGCTCTCCCTGAATCGGTTTGGGATTCCCGTGGGGCCTGAAATCTGATTCAAGATACAGGCTGGTGAAGGAGGCCAGCCTGTATGCCGAAACCTCTT
>Ga0265313_10004102_pt1 | contig 11341 bp, 8 predicted proteins | sample 4123metaG_FD_203122 | JGI IMG/M metagenome (GOLD analysis project Ga0265313, IMG submission 203122) | Rhizosphere microbial communities from Carex aquatilis grown in University of Washington, Seatle, WA, United States - 4-1-23 metaG | ecosystem: Host-associated > Plants > Roots > Rhizosphere >...
ACGCAGGCCTCTCCACTGAGGACGGTCCCGTCCGGGCAGGTCGGCGGCGAATTTGCCTGCTTTCCACCACCGCAGCCGGCAAACGCCACAAGCCCCAGAGCACCCATAGAGATCGTCGCCGCGACCTTCGCCCGCTTGCTCATGGCGCCCATCATACCCTTTTAGAGGTCGGTGATCTTGTAGTCCTTGATTTTGTAAAGAAGCGCCCGATGGCTTATTTCGAGCAATTCGGCCGCCCGAGTCCGGTTGCCCTTGGTTTTTTGCAGAGCACGCCGTATCAAGATTTGTTCGATCGCAGCGGTCGTCTTCTTCACGGAAAGCTCGCCGCTCGCCAGATGCGCTTGGACTGGATCGAGGGCCTCCCGCATGCGCTCGGGCAGGTCGCCCACCTGCAGCACGTCGCCGTCGGCGAGGACCATCGCTCGCTCGATCGTGTTTTCGAGCTCGCGAACGTTGCCAGGCCACGGGTACTCGAGCATGAGCTTGCGACCTTCGGTCGAGACGCCGCGAATGTTCGTGCCGAGTCGCGCGTTGTTGCGGGTGATGAAGTGGTCGATGAGCAGCCCGACGTCCTCGCGCCGGCTCCGCAATGGTGGGACGTGAATGGCGAGGACGTTGATTCGATAGAACAAGTCTTCGCGGAAACGCCCCGCCTTGACGTCGGCCGACAGGTCGCGGTGCGTCGCCGTGACGATTCGCACGTCGATCTTCACGTCTTTGCTGTCGCCGAGTCTGCGGATGGTCTCTTCCTGGAGCGCGCGGAGGAGCTTCACCTGCAGATTGAGCGGTAGCTCACCGATCTCGTCGAGAAAGAGGGTCCCGCCGGTCGCCTCCTCGAAGAGTCCGCGCCGGTCGGCGGTCGCGTCGGTGAACGCTCCCCGCTTGTGCCCAAAGAGTTCCGATTCGAGCAGGTTTTCTGGGATCGCGCCGCAGTTGATCGCGACGAACGGGGCATTTTTTCGAGACGATCGCGCGTGAATCGCGCGCGCGACGAGCTCCTTTCCGGTGCCGCTCTCGCCGGTCACGAGGACGGTGGTCTTGAAGTCGGCGATCTTCGCGATCGTCCGGAAGATCTCCAACATCTCTCGGCTCTTGGCCAAGATCGATTCGAACTGGCTGTCCTTGTGGATCTGCTCTTTGAGCGCACGGTTCTCGCGCCGCAGGGCCTCGCGCTCCTCGGCCTTGCGAAGCGCGAGCACGATCTCGTCGGGTTTGAACGGCTTGCCGACGTAGTCGTACGCGCCCGCTTTCATCGCTTCGATCGCCAAGTCCACGTTGCCGTAGGCGCTCATCACGATGACGGTCGCGGGGTGCTGCTTGGCCTTGAGCGCGCTCAAGAGGTCGAGGCCGCCCATCCGCGGCATGCGGACGTCGGTGAGAATGACGTCCGGATCGAACGAGTCGAGAGCGGCCAGCGCCGATTCGCCGCTGTCGGCCACTTCGACTTCGTAGCCGTGCTTCTTGAGCAGCGTGCGCAAGACGAGGCGGAGGTTTTCTTCGTCGTCGACCACCAAGACGCGTCGCATGGCTACGAAATCTCTTCACGGAGAACGTACGGGAAAAGACCTCGACTTGCGAGCCCGTGGCAAGTGAGCGTGAAATGGTTGCGAGGTCGCGTACACTATCGGTGCCCTATATGAGGACCGGTCTCGATCGTCTGGCGACCCACCCGGCGCTCGGCGCCGAGCTCCGTGCGGCGCGCGTGGGACTGCTCGCCCACGCCGCGTCGGTCGATCGCCGGCTCGTTCATGCGCGGCGGGTTCTCGATGCCCTCGGCGTGCGCGTCGCCATCGTCTTCGGACCCGAACACGGATACGGCGGCGAGGCGCAGGACATGGTGGGGGTCGCCGATGCCCGCGACGCGTTCGGTACGCCCGTTCGAAGTCTCTACGGCGAACACTTCGAAGACCTCTCGCCCCGGCCGGAAGATCTGGCGTCGGTCGACGTGATGTTGATCGACCTCCAGGACGTGGGAGCCCGCTACTACACCTTCGTCTGGACGGCGGTTCTCGCGATGCGCGCCTGCGTCCGAGCCGGTGTGCGCGTCCTGGTGCTCGATCGACCCAACCCGCTCGGCGGGGACGTCGCCCGGATCGAGGGGCGCAGGCAGTCGCGCGAGTACTGCTCGTTCGTCGGGCTGGAGCCCATCCCGGTCCGCCACGCGCTCACGCTCGGCGAGATCTTGGCGTGGCGGGCCGACGTGGAGCGGGTGCCGCAAGAGCTCGTTCGCGTGCTCGCCGTTCGCGGGCTCGAGCGCGACGGGCATGCGCTGGCGTGGGACCGGCCGTTCGTCATGCCGTCGCCGAACATGCCGAGTTACGAGACGGCCCTCGTGTACCCCGGAGGATGCCTCATCGAAGGGACGAACCTTTCGGAGGGGCGCGGCACGACCCGTCCGTTCGAGCTGGTCGGCGCGCCGTGGATCGACGGCGTGCGTCTCGCCGACGAGCTGCACGCCCTGGCTTTGCCGGGGATGCGCGCGCGACCGATCACGTTTCGCCCGACGTTCCACAAGCACGCGGGGCTCGGCTGTGGGGGGGTACAGATTCACGTCACCGACCCGGGGAGCTTCCGGCCGTTCGCGACGTATCTCGCGCTCGTGACGCTGGCGCATGCGCAGGACCCGAGTCGGTTCGTCTTCAGGACAGCGAAATACGAGTTCCGGGACGACGTGCCCGCGTTCGATCTGCTGGCAGGTGGGGCAGAGGCGCGTGTGCGCATTCAGCGTGGGGATCGAGCTGTCGACGTCGCCGAAGCCGTTGCGGCGACCGATGACGTAGACCGCGCCATCGTCCACGAGGCGATGGACGCCGGTCCCGGCCGCCGCGTCACCTGACGGGGCTCTACCGCCGCCGCCGGCTCGCTCCGAGGAGGGCGAACGCCAGCAGAAGCGCGCCGTCCGGGCCGGCCGGGCTGGGCGACGCTCTGCAGCCGCCGCCGTTCTGCGCGTTTCCCTCGCCCCAGTTCATTGGGCTGGCCTGGTCGCCGCCATCGGTCGAGGCCTCGCCGGAGGTGGGAGATGAGGCGTCGGCCCCTGACCCGCTCGACGCGTCGACCGATGCGGCGGGGGCAGAAAGTCCTGCGTCGAACGGAGTGCTTGGCGCGGTCGATCCGTCGGCTGCTCCCTTGCCGGGACCCGAGTCGATGCTCGCTCCCGGACCCGGTCCGGTGCCAGAGCCAGAGGAGCCGGAACTGGTGCTCGTTGCCGAGCCCGCGCCCGAGCCGGAAGCCGAGCCCGAACCGGTGCTCGTGGCGCCCGAGCCGGAAGCCGAGCCTGAGCCCGAACCGCTGATCGTCGCGCCGGCGCCCGTGCCCGCGTCGGGTGTCGTCGCCGTGGAACTCCCGCCGCCGTGCTCATAACAGCCGATGTCGCAGACCCCAGCCTGGGGCCTCGCCTTCCCGTCGAGATCGACGGCCGGGGCCGTGCCGCCGCCGAAGCTGGCCACGCCCTTCGCCACGAGCGCTGGACCCGGGTGATAGTCGCTCGCGCCGGCGTTCACGAAGAGCTGGGAGGGGTCGGCTGAGCTCTCGTGCGCGCCGGCCGATCCGCCCGAATACGACGAGACGATGTTGTAGTCGTGAGTGAAATTGTTCACGCTCCCGATTTCCATGCCGGTCGAGGCAGACCAGAAGACATTGTCGAACAAGACGTTGTTGTCCGCGCCGTCGTCGATTTGAACGCCGAAGCGCGTGCCCGCCGGGTCGTAAACGGTATTGCCCACGACGACGTTGTCGTGGGAGGCCTCGTTCGCGTCCCCCATGAAGAGAGCGACGCCGCCCTTGGCGTTTCCGTAAACGAGGTTGTTCCGCAAAATACCGAACGTGGCACCGTCGAGGTTGATGGCCGAAGCTCCACCGTTGCCGTAGACGATGTTGTCCTCCATCAACCAGTTCGAGATGACTCCGTCCCCGCCGCTGGATCCGTCCGCGTTGATTTGGAGGCCGTTCGCCAGGTTGTCGTGCGACTTGTTGCCACGCACGATCGGGTTGTCGGCCGAGTTCGAAACGTAGATCCCGTGCTCGGCGTTGTGGTCGATTTCGTTGTTTTGAATGAGGATATTCTGGGCAAAACCGGTGAAGATACCGTCGTGCCGTCCGGCGGTGACGCCGGCGCCGTTGCCGTGGCTACGGCAGTTCTGCACGATGTCGTCGGTGGTGTCCGCCCCGGTCTCGTCGCCGAAGGTGCGGATCGAGATGCCCGCGCGCGGGGCGCCGGTCACGTCGAAGCCGTCGATGGTGGCGAAGCTCACGCTGACGAGCTGCACGCTGTCGTTGGGATCGTTGCCAGTCGGCGACGGAGAAGTGATCTTCGCCCCGAGAGGGTTCTGCGAGCGGATGGTGAAGCGGTGTTGCGCGTCGCCCTGCCGATTCTTCATCCAAAAACCGATGTACGAGCCGTCGGCCACGGTGACCGAGTCACCGGGCTGCATCGCGTCGGCGGCGTGCTGGAGGGTGGCCCATGGTGCGGCCGCGGTTCCGGCCGCGCCATCGTTGCCAGTCGGCGATACCGAATAGTCGGAAGCCCAAGCGGAAGTCGCCCCGCAAAGCGTCGCGAGCGCGGACAGGCTCGCCAAAACGTTCTTACGCATATCCATCCTCCGCGGATTCAAAGGGTTCTGTGCCGAAGCCGGGCACACGGCCTTTCCGGTGGCGTTGCGCGCGCCGGCGATTCCCCTGCGATCGGGGTGTTGGCTCGCGCCGGCGCGTCAGCTACGCGCGGCCGGGGCAAGCTCAGAGTGGACGGTGCACGAGCGCGGCGCTCCGAGTCAAACCAACCCGCCGCCGCGCGCGCAAATGAGTCAGAGCCTTCGCCACGCTGTGCGAGCCATCCGCAAGCGCGAGCTCGAGCGCCTCGAAGGACCGCGGGGGGGGGGCACGACGCGACAGGGACGACACGCATCCGGAATAAGAGTCTCGGGTCGGATGTCTCGAGGGGGAGCGAGGAGAGAGAGAACGCGAAGGAGAGCGAAACTGGAGCGAACTGGAAAGACCCAGCCCCCCTCTTGCCCAAGCCCAGTGTCGGACTCAATTTTGAGTGTGTACGGATCGCCCGCGCCGTCTCCCTCCTAGCGGCGAGTTTGGCGGTCGTACCTCGAGGGCCGTGCGCCACAGCCCCTCCCCCCCGGGGCGCATGGCCCAGCGCGCCCGGACGATGTGAGTCGTCCGGGCGCGTTTTTTTTGTCCCGCCACGCTTCGCCGTGTTCGGCAAGAGCTGTCAGACTCGCACCCGCCCCCACTTTGCGACGCGCCGCATTCACGTCTAGTCTGGCTTGTTACCGCATCCTTGGTCGCCGGACCGGAAGCCCAGGAGACGAGCTGATGGCCACCAAGCGCACCCCCGAAGAGGTCTGGAACCACCTCGAGCAGGAGGCGGCGGAAGACGAGATCGAACAAGGCGCATTGGTCGGCGTCGCGCAGGCCGAGAAAGAACTGGCCGAAGCCGGGTTCGACGTGGAAGCCGAGCGAGAGAAAGCCCGGGCGTGGGTACGCGAGCTCCAGAACACGCCGGCGGGACAGTCTTTGAAGCCGCCGGTGGCCTTATCGCACATCCGGTCGCTTCGTCCGCGCCCGCCCCGCCCTGTCATCCTTTGGATCGCGGCGGTGGTCGTCGTCCTCGTCCTCGGCGCCGAATGGCTTTCGTTGACGATATCCGCACGCAACGGGCGGCGTGCAGGTGCGTCGCATGAAGGCGCGGGAGGTCCGGGGCGGCCCGCAGAATGACAAATGGTTCCGAATGGGCGCGTTCGGCGAACGGCGATGACCGACGCCCTATTCTTTGTCGCTTGCCAGGTCGTCGGCCAGATAGCTGAGAATGACTTCGTCGAGCGACTTGTCGCCCATGAGGTCCTCGCCGAATATCGATTTGCCTTGTTGCGGGCGGGCCTGACCGAAAATGCTCGCAGGGCGGGTCGGCGCGTATCGACGCTCGGTCGCGCCGGTGGTCACCCCGGTCGGAGAGGGTCGCCGGACGGGCAGGGGTGGCGGCAAGGCCGACCCCGGTATCCCGGCGGCGGTCTTCTCGCGGAACAAGTTGACGGGCGGCGGGGGCAGTTCACTGGCGATCCTTTGTGCGGGCGACGACGGATCCGCCGCCTCGGCCGCGCGCTCCAGCTCTTCGACGTCGAGTTCGAGCTCCTCCGGCTCTCGGCCCGAGAGCGGTGGCGGCACTCCCACATCGGGGGACGTCGCCAGCGGGGGTTCTTCGCTCCGCTCTACGCGACCCGCTCGCGGCGGCAGGGGCGGGGGGATGCTCAGCCGCCGACCGTCGCGCGTCCCTGCCCTCGCTTGATCGAGGACGACCGAGGGCGGTCGCGATGAGTGGGGCGCCTCGCCCGCACGATCGGCGATCGACTCGAATTTCCCGTCGCGCAGCGCGATGAACATCGCCTTGTGCTGCTGCTTCATCATTTCGCGGACGATTTCTCCCATCCGCTCGTTGCTCACGTACTCGGCGTAGCTCGTCTTCACGCTCTTCACGATCCGCCCGCCGTCGGTGAAGAGGTGCGTCATGATGTGGCCGTATTTCACGCCCGAGTCTTCCGTCTGAATGTGGAAGACCTTTCCCTTGTGGCGGACGTTGTTGTTGTACCCCAGGAGGGGCGATGACCGGATGGACATGACGAAAGCTCGGCCGCAAGCGCGAGGGCGTTCGATCGCTCAGGCTACCACAGCCCCACGCCTCCGACGCACCGGGCGTGTCGGTCCTCAGGTGCCCCCACTTCAGGTGCCCCCACTTCAGGTGCCCCCACTTCAGGTGCCCCCATTTCAGGTGCCCCCATTTCAGGTGCCCCCACTTCAGGTGCCCCCACTTCAGGTGCCCCCACTTCAGGTGCCCCCACCCAAGTCGCCCCCGGCACCCACGATGCTCCGGAGGCAGCTCTCGCGGTGCGCCCGAACCTCGGCCACGGGCACGGAGAAGGCGCCGAGAGGTGGGGCGACGATGGCCAGCGCGCTCCCACCGGTTTCTCCGATGCGCGTAGCGACTACGCCGGCCGACTTCGATGCCGCGAGAAGGCGCTCCACCGCCGCAGGCTTCACGCTCACGACGACACACGACGGGGTCTCGCCGAAGAGCGCTCCGAGAGCGCTGACCTCCGCTGCCGACCTCGGGAGCTCGATGCGGGCGCCCACGTCGGCGTCTCCAATCGTGCAGCACTCGGCCAACGCCGCCGCGAGGCCCCCGTCGGCGACGTCGTGCGCGCTCGCGAGGAGCTGCGATCGGGCCAGTTCGATCAAGAGTCGTTGAAGCTTCGCTTCCGCAGCAAGGTCGATGTGGGGCGGTTGACCCTCGGGCGCCGCTCGCCCGTCGGCAGCCGACGCGAGCGCGAGCCATTCGCTTCCCGCAAGGGCCCGCGCGCCGGTGCTCGCGGCCTCGCCGAGGAGAAATACGGCGTCGCCTGCTCCTTTGAACGAGGCGGTCACGATGTCTTCGGCCTTTGCGATGAGCCCGACCGCAGCGACGGCCGGCGTCGGGAGAATCGATCGCCCGTCGGTCTCGTTGTAGAGACTGACGTTGCCGCTCACGATCGGCGCGTCCAGCGCGGTGCACGCCGCCGCTATTCCGTCGATGGCGCGCGCGATCTGGTCCATGACGTCGGGACGTTCCGGGTTTCCGAAGTTCAGGCAATCGGTGATTCCAACGACTTCCGCGCCGCTACACGCCAGGTTGCGGCAAACCTCCGCGACGGCCATGGCGCCGCCGAGATAGGAATCGAGCTCGCACATGCGTGGGCTGCAGTCGACCGCGAATGCCAGAAACTTCGGGAAGGTGCGGCCATCGGCCTCGCAAAGCACGCGCACGACCGCTGCGTCGGACCCCGGGCGCACGACGGTGCCGCCGCGCACGATTTGATCGTACTGCCGCCACACCCAGGCGCGCGACCCGACGTTGGGAGACCCGACGAGCTCCAGAAGACTTTGGCCGAGGTCCCCGGGAATCGAAACCGCATCGGGGCCCCGTGCGACGGACGCGCCGGCGGTCGTGGACGCGCGGGGACGATCGTAAACCGGTGCGCCGTCGGTCAGCACGCCGATCGGAACGTCGCAGACCACGACGCTTGCGCGCTCCGAAGGCGGATCGACGAGGGGATCGTACCGGGGCGTCGCCCGCACGACCCAGCGCTTGGTGTCGGTGACCTTGCCGATGACCGCGGCGTCGAGTTCCCATCGGGCACAAATCTCGAGCACACGGGCCTCGTCGCCGGGCTTGGCCACGAGGAGCATGCGTTCTTGCGATTCGCTGAGGAGGATCTCGTAGGGCGTCATGCCTTTGGCGCGCCGGGGGACGAGGTCGAGGTCGATCTCGACGCCGTTGTCCGCCCGACCGGCCATCTCCACGCTGGACGAGGTGAGCCCCGCGGCCCCCATGTCTTGGATCCCTTCGAGCACGTTCGCCGAAAAGAGCTCCAGGCATGCCTCGAGCAGGAGCTTGCCCATGAAGGGATCCCCCACTTGCATCGTCATGCGCACGACCGGTCGGCGTCCCGCGCCCGCCTCGTGCGCCTCGGTCGCCGGGGATCGCTCGGAGAACTCGCCGCTGGCCATCGTGGCACCGTGAATTCCGTCGCGCCCCGTCTTGGCCCCGATGTAGAGGATTGAGTTCCCGACGCCGGAGGCCCGCCCGTAAAAGATCCGATCGGCGCGGGCGACTCCGCACGTGAACGCGTTGACCAGAATGTTGCGGTCGTATCGCGAGTCGAACTGAAGCTCGCCGCCCACCGTGGGGACACCGATGCAGTTGCCGTAGCCCGCCACGCCGGCGACCACGCCTCGAAGGAGCTCGGGCGTGCGCGGGTGGTCGGGCCGACCGAATCGAAGCGAATTGAGGCTTGCGATCGGTCGAGCGCCCATCGTGAAAACGTCGCGCAAGATTCCGCCGACGCCGGTCGCTGCGCCCTGGTGCGGCTCGATGAAGCTCGGGTGGTTGTGCGACTCCATTTTGAAGACGGCGGCGAATCCATCTCCGATGTCGACCACGCCGGCGTTTTCTCCGGGACCTTGGATGACGCGGGTGCCCTTGGTCGGCAGACGGCGCAGGTGAAGCCGCGACGACTTGTACGAGCAATGCTCGCTCCACATGACGCTGAAAACCCCGAGCTCCGCGTACGTCGGCGCCCGGCCGAGCGCGCGAAGAGCGAGGGCGTACTCGTCGTCAGTCAGCTTGTGGGCGCGGGCGAGCTCGGGGGTGACGGACGGATCGGGTGAGAAAGTCGCTGACATGGGTTCCGCAGGTTAGCCCGACTCAGTCCGCGCTCGCCGACCGGTATGCGTCGCGCTGGGTCAAGCGGGCCAGGTACTCGCCGAGGTTCGAACGCTCGGTGTATAGCCCGATTGCCGCTCCTGCACGCAAGATCGAGCCGATCGTCACGTCCGCGGCGGTGAACTCGCCACCGACGAGGTAGCGCTTGCCGGCGAGCGCTTCGTCGACGATTTGAGCGCGCTGCCGGAACGCGCTCTTCGCTCGCGCGAGCGCCGCCGCGTCTTGGCGGTCCGTCGCGCAAGAAGCCTCGACGAGGAGCGGGTCGAGCACCGCCGCGCCGTACTGAAGCCAGTGCAAATAGTCGTCTCGTTCGGGCTCGCCGGGGCGAGGCGCGAGCCGTTTGTCGAGAAACTTGTCGGCGAGGTACGCACAGATCGCCGCGGAGCCGGTCAGTGCCACGTCGCCGTCAACCAACGTCGGAATGCGTATCCCGAACATCGGAGCCTCGACGCGTACCCGCACGAGGCCATAAGGCTGCTCTAGCTCCTCCAGCACCCACCGCGGCCTCGCCGCCCGTGGACCCGGTGCGTAGTAGAGTTTCATCGCCACTCCCTTGCCCGTGCCGGCCCCCGTCCGCAAGAGGCACGCGCCCTCGCGTCGAACGAGGTCATGTGTTAGAGCCGTCCGGCGATGCGGGCGTGCGTAATCGTGTTCCCGGGTTCGAACGCGGACGCCGAAATGGTTCGAGCGTTGCGCGACCTCTGCGGGGCGCCGACGACCGTCGTGTGGCACACGGAGTCGGAGCTTCCGCGCGGTACGGATCTGGTGGCGCTGCCAGGCGGGTTCAGCTTCGGCGACTACCTCCGCTGCGGCGCGATTGCGAAGGTCAGTCCGATTGGGCCCGCGCTCCGGGCCCATGCAAACCGCGGCGGCTGGGTTCTTGGCGTGTGCAACGGGTTTCAGATCCTCACCGAGCTCGGCCTCCTCCCCGGGGCGCTGACGCGCAACTCGAACCAGCGCTTCGAGTGCGGCGATTGGCACGTGAAGGTGACGGCCGAGGGACCCTTCACGCCGAAGCTCGGGGACGTCTGGAGACTGCCCATCGCGCACGGCGAGGGGCGCTACCAGGCCGACCCGCAGACATTGCGCCGCCTCGATGGCGAGGGCCTCATCGGCCTACGTTACTGCACGACCGAAGGGGCGTTCGACGGACGCGCGAACCCCAACGGGAGCCTGCACGACATCGCGGGCGTCTACGGGGGCCCCCGCAGGAATGTATTCGGCCTCATGCCCCACCCGGAGCGAATGAGCGAACCCATCTTGGGTGGCGCCGACGGCCGCAAGCTCTTCGAAGCCGTGCTCTCTCAAACAGCCAACTAATCTAATCTCCTTTCCTCGGTCCGCCAAACCGTTGGGCGCTCGAGGCGGGAAACCTGGTGATTTCGTCGAGAGCGCGCGAGGCCGGTGGCGAGCGCGCGGAGCGCACTTCCGGTACGCGAGCACGCTCGACGCCGGAGCGCGAAGCTAGCGGCGAAAAGCGCCAGGTTTCCAGGGTTGGGCGTCGGTGGCGAGTCCGGTCTGCGTCACGATCAAGGCGTCGTCCACGTCGAGCGCTCCTCGCGCGCACGACGCGAGGGACACGACGCGAACGCGATCGATCTCGGTGGGGACCGCCCCGCGAAGAACGACGCGGCCCCGCTGCGCCTCGACCCTGATGTGGAGCAGACCGAGATAGGGATCGCCTGCGATGGTCGTCGCGACGTCCGCGCGCAAGATTTCGTCGTCTTCTTGGACCACCGAGGCGCGCTCCTTCAAATCGTCCCGGACGTTCGCGACCCCGGGCACGTCGCGGGCGTCTTCCTCGGCTGCACGGAGCGCCGCACGGTTCGGCGCGACGCCCGTCAAGAGGACGACGCGGTCGCGCACCTTCACCGTGGGCGCGAAGGGGTACACGCGCGGGTCGAGGATGAACGCCTCGCCGAGCGCCTCCTCGATTTCGAAGTCGCTGGGAGGGGTCCCCTCGGTCGCGCGCAGGGTGCCATCGTCGTGGAACACCGGATCGATTTGCAAGAGAGACAGATCGACGCGCCAAGGCGCCGCCTCGCGGGCGTCGTACTCCGCGCGCGCGCGCTCCGCGCCGCT
>Ga0265313_10004103_pt1 | contig 11341 bp, 15 predicted proteins | sample 4123metaG_FD_203122 | JGI IMG/M metagenome (GOLD analysis project Ga0265313, IMG submission 203122) | Rhizosphere microbial communities from Carex aquatilis grown in University of Washington, Seatle, WA, United States - 4-1-23 metaG | ecosystem: Host-associated > Plants > Roots > Rhizosphere >...
TGCCTGGGCGAGCGAGGCGGAATGGCAGGACACGGTCGCGGAGCTGAAGACCAAGGGCACGATCAAGTCGTTCGGCATCAGCCTCAACCGATGGGATCCTGAGAACGGCATCGCGGCGATCGAGACCGGCCTCGTTGAGACCGTGCAGGTGATTTACAATATCTTCGACCAGGCGCCCGAAGACCGCCTGTTCCCCCTCTGCCGCGAGCGCAATGTGGGCGTGATCGCGCGGGTGCCGCTCGACGAGGGCAGCCTCGGCGGCAAGATGACCCTACAGACGCGCTTTACCGAGAAGGACTGGCGGGCGAGCTATTTCAACCCCAAGAATCTGGCGGAAACCTTGGCGCGCGTGGAGGAGCTGAAAAAGCTCGTGCCCGCCGGGATGAGCCTGCCGGAGATGGCGTTGCGATTCATTCTAAGCGAGCCGGCCGTCAGTACACTGATCGCCGGCATGCGCTCGGCCGAGCATGTCCACGCTAACCTCGCGGTTTCCGACCAGGGACCGCTTCCCCCCGAGCTGATCGCCAAGCTGCGCGCCCATCGCTGGGACCGCAAGCCGGGGAGCTGACCGGCTCCGACTCGCGCCCGAACGGAGAATGCGTATCAAATAGGCGCGCCACCGTACCGCACGCCCGAGTGACGCAAGGCCCCGAAATTGCCGCAAATGTCAGGGCCTCGGATTTGGGGCGTCGGGCCGTTGGGCTTAGACTCGCGGGCGAAATAGGTATTCCGAAAAAATCGATGCGCGGCCATCTCCCGCCCCTGCTTGCCAAGTTTGCGAGCGTGCTTCCGCTTCTCCCATTGGAGCTGGTGGCGCGCAGGCTGCTGGCCAATGCGATGGCGGCGCGGCCAAGCTTCGCCTCGCGGCTCGGCGAACATGCCGGGCGCATCTTCGCCATCGATCCTATCGATTGCCCGTTCGTTTTCCTGCTCGCGCCCGAGGACGGCCATGCCACGGTCCGCGTGGTGCGCGATCTGTCGGCGGCCCACGATGCGCGCATCGCGGCACCTCTGGTCGTGTTGTTGGGCATGATCGACGGCACCTATGACGGCGACGCGCTGTTCTTCTCGCGCGATCTGACCATCGAGGGCGACACCGAAGCGGTGCTGGCGTTGCGCAACGCGATCGAGAACGCCGAACTCGCGCCCTCGGTCGTACTTCGCCTGCCCGGCGGGATCAGCGGACCGTTCGACCGGGCGACGGACATGGCGCTTGGCCGTCTGCGCCGCACGCTCGATGCCCCCGAGCCGAGCGCCCCGGTGCGAAAGGCGTATGCGCCATGATCGCGCCCTCGCACATTCCCGAACTTGTCTGCCCGGCGGGCACCCCTGCAGGCTTGCGCACCGCCGTCGATGCCGGCGCTCATTCGGTCTATTGCGGCTTCCGCGACGAGACCAATGCGCGCAATTTCCCGGGGCTCAATTTCGACCGCGCCGAGATGCGCGAAGCCGTCGCCTACGCCCACGAGCGCGGAGTCAAGGTTCTGGTCGCGCTCAACACCTTCATGCGCGCCGGCGCCGTCGATTTGTGGCATCGCAGCGTCGACGATGCCGTGGGAGCAGGCGCCGACGCACTGATCCTCGCCGACATCGCGCTGGTGGCCTATGCGCGCGAGACCTATCCCAAGCAGCGGCTGCATCTGTCGGTGCAGGCCGCCGCCGCGACTCCCGAGGCCATCGCCTTCTACCGCGACCGCTTCGGAATCGCGCGCGTCGTGCTGCCGCGCGTGCTGACGGTGGAAGACATCGCGCGCCTGACCTCGACGGCGGCGCCCTGCGAAACCGAAGTCTTCGTCTTCGGCGGCTTGTGCGTGATGGCGGAGGGGCGCTGCATGCTGTCGTCCTATGCCACCGGCAAGTCGCCCAATATGACCGGCGTGTGTTCGCCGCCAAGCCATGTGACCTATCGCGAGGAAGACGGCGCGCTGGTCGCGTCGGTCGGCGGCTTCACGGTCGAGCGCTTCGCGCGCGGCGAGCCGGCCGGCTATCCCACCTTGTGCAAGGGATACTTCCAGGTGAACGGAGCGGGCCTTCATCTGTTCGAGGATCCCGTCAGCCTCAATGCTGTGGAGCTTCTGCCGCGGCTGGCCGACATCGGCGTCAGCGCCTTCAAGATCGAAGGGCGCCAGCGCGGCCGGGCCTATGTCGCCGCCGTGGTGCGCGCCTTCCGCCGCGCCATCGATTCCATGGCCGAGGGCGGCCGGATGGACCTCGGCGAATTGCGCGCGCTCAGCGAGGGCCAGCGCGACACCGTCGGCGCCTACAAGAAGGCATGGCGATGAGCAAAGCGCAGGGCCGTATGGATCTCACGCTGGGGCCGGTGCTGTTCAACTGGCCGGTCGGCCGCTGGGTCGATTTCTACGCCCGCATCGCCGACGAGGCGCCGGTCGACCGCGTTTGCCTCGGCACGGTGGTCTGTTCGAAGCGCCAGCCGTTCCGCGACGAGGTCATCCTCGACGTCGTCGACCGGCTGGAACGGGGCGGCAAGGAAGTGGTTTATGCAACGCTGGCGCTGCCGACCACCAAGCGCGAAGTGCGTGCCATCAAGGAGATGATCGAAGCGGGCTATCTGATCGAGGCCAACGACATCGCCACGGTTCAGCTCTTGAACGGGCGCCACCATGTGATCGGCCCGTTCCTCAACATCTATAACGAGGCGACGCTGGCGCTGCATGTAAAGCTCGGCGCGACGCGGGTCTGCCTGCCGCCGGAGCTGCCGCTCGTATCGATCCGCCTGATCGCCAAGGGTAACGACGCAGTGGAAGTGTTCGCCTTCGGCCGCGCGCCGCTGGCGCTTTCGGCACGTTGCTACCATGCCCGCGCCTACGGCGTTTCGAAGGATGCCTGCCAGTTCGTCTGCGAGCGCGACGCCGACGGCCTCGACGTGCTGACACTCGATAACGCGCCGTTCCTGGCGGTTAACGGCGTCCAGACTCTGGGCTATGCGATCACCGCGGCGGCCCGCCAGATTGCCGAGCTGAGGGCCGCGGGCGTCGTCTCACTTCGCCTGTCGCCCCACAGCTGCGACATGGTGAAGGTCGCGGCCATCTTCCGCGATCTGGCCGACGGCCACACCACGCCGGAAGAAGCCAACGAGGCGCTCTCGGTTATCGCGCTGCCCGGCCCGCTCTCCGACGGCTATCTGCGCGGTCTGCCCGGGGCGCGCCTGCTCGACGAAGTGGATTAGGCGCCGAAGCTGTAGCTGGCGATGAACTTGAACAAAAGCGGCGCCACCAGCTGATTGCCGTTCATGTCCTGATAGACCGGAAACTCGACATCGCCGTAAAGTTTCCAGCGCTGGAAATCCGCCTCGATGCCCGGCGAGAGCAGCAGGCGGTTGTAGCCGGTATCGGGTGGATCGGCGTTGATGCCGCCGTCCCGGGCGCGGCTTGATCCGATCAGTTGCAGCAGGGGCGTGAGCTGCACGTCGCCGCCGAGCGTGATGGCGTAGGCGATGCCCGCGGCGCCGTCGAATTCGGCGCCCGGCGTGTAGCCGCCCTGGCTCGCGAGCGGCTTGTCCCACATGAGCTGCGTGTACCAGCTCCAATTCTCGTCGCCGGACAGCGCGCCGCCGTGATAGAGGCCGATGAGAGCGTCGGTGCTGCCGGTTCCGATTTCGGTGTCGCGGTCGAAGCCGGCGTAATGGAAATCGCCGGTCGGCAGCTTCACGCCGAAGCTGATGTCCGTCGCGCCGTCGTCCGACAGGCCGGAATAGACGCCGGTCAGGCGAACGTCGCCGAAAGCGCTGTGCCGGAAGGTTGCGACGCCCAAACCGGTGTCGGTGGCAAAGCTTCGATTCCAGAACGGCGCCTGCAGCCTCACGCTCCAGTCCTCGTCGAACACATACTGTGCGCCGGCGGTGAAGAAATCCGTCTTGATCTCCTTGTCGTCATTCGCGGAAGCGGGCGCAGAGGAGCTTCCGCTCCAGTTCTTGTTCTGATCCATAAAATCATATTCGAAAAGCAGGCTGAGGCCCGGCGCTGTGGAGGACATCGCTCCCGTCGCCACCTCGAAAACGCCGCAGCCGCAAGCGCAGGCGAAGCTGGCGGCGGGCATAAGCGCCAGAAACAGCCCCGCCGCGGTGAGCAGCGCTTTGGCGCGCAACCTGTTCGTCATTTTCCTGCCGCGTTTCGCAGAACGAAAGCGCTGGTCACCTTCGTGCCGTCGGCGAATTGCAAGGTGACAGCGACATGCTCGCCAGGCGTGAGGCCGGCGCCCGGCGTCATGCACATCAGATGATAACCGCCCGGCGCGAATTTCAGCGTGGCGTGCGGCGCCACTTCGATGCCGGCTACGTCATCCATGCGCATCGTTCCGCCAACATTCTCGCTCTTGTGCAGCATCAGCATGGCGCAGGCGGGCGAAGCGGCGCCGGTGAGCGAAATGGCTTTGTCGCCGCCGTTGAGCAGATCGAAATAGCCCGCCGCCGGCAGACCGGCCGGCAACAGGCGCAGCCAGCCATTGCTGACGACGGGTGCGGCATGGGCTGGCGTGGCGAGGATCAGAACGGCCAGCGCCGCAATTCCCGCCAAGTGGAGGCTGTTCGAATTGACGATTCGCAAAGGCGTCAAGGGCTCGCTTTCGCCCTCAAGGTCGGCGAGAGGCGCGAGCGAAATCAAGTAATTCTATGTCGCACCCTGGCGCAGACCGCTGCCCGCACTATTTTCCAAATGTTGTCAGGTGCTTATCGTGGATTTCACGATGCGGTGAATGTGCTCGGCAACGTCGGGGCTGCCGGCCAAATCGGCCCTGAACTGACGCAGATGCTCCAGCGCCGCTTGGCGCATTTCACCCAGGGCCGAGGAGGCGTCCGCATCGAAGTTCACACGGACCAAGGTCAGCGCACTCGCCGGCAACAGGGTGAGCAGGGCGGAAAATGGGATCATGTGCTTGTGTCCTCTGTCGCCATCGCGTCGAGTTTGCAGGCAAGACTGACCAGCTCGTCCTTCGCGCGAAAGTCTTTTTGCGCCAACTGGCGAAGGTCCGCGGCGACGGATGCCAGCCGATTGCGAGTCGCGGCGAACCGGCGGGCATCTTCCGGCCGGTAAAATGGATGAGTGGCGGCGGATAAGAGATTCGCGCGAGGGGGGTCTTCGAAGGAATCTCTGATCGTTCTCAAGACGCAGGCTCCAATGCCAACATGAGGGCGCCGCCACTCAATTCCGACAGTTCTGGTTAGGGATCGTGGCGACAACGCGCCGCGCTTGGTAGCCGTGGATTTCCCTTAAGGGATTTCCCTTACGCCGCACGTCGGCTATTGCCGCGTCGCATGGTTCAGGCAGGCGCGTTCGATCCAGCCGCATAGCTGATCGACCTCGACGGGTTTTTGCAGCAGTTTGACGACCTGAGCACGCTCGATGCGCGGCTGCAGCGATGAATCGGGGCGTGCGGTCACGATGAGCGCAGGAACGCGTACGTCCTGCGCCCGCAAGGTCTCAAGAAGCTCCAACCCCGTCATCTCGGGCATGTGCAGATCGACGATCAGGCAATTGCCAGGAGCGTCGGCCCGCTTGAGGAAATGCGCCGCCGAGGGGTAGCCGCGTGCGACATAGCCGTACGCCTCGAGCAGCTCGCACATGGAGTCGCGCACCGCGTCGTCGTCTTCGACGATATCCACGATTAGGGGCACGCTGGCGATCTCCGCTTGGGCTAGGACCATTGAGATCGTGGACGCTAGGCGCGCCGGCGCAGGGGCGAAATACGTAATATCCCCTAAGAAGATATGGAAAGCACCTTGCGGACAAGATCGGCCAGATTGTTGGCCCCCATCTTCTCCATCACGCGCGAGCGGTGGATCTCTACGGTGCGCGGCGAGATCGACAAGTCGTAGGCGATGACCTTGTTCGCCTTGCCGGCCACGATGAGGTCCAGCACTTCGCGCTCGCGCTCGGTCAACAGCGCCAGGCGGGTCTGGGCGTCCCGGGCGGCATCCGCGTGATCCGCGGCGGAGGAGGCGCGTTCGAGGGCGCGGCGCACGCTGTCGAGCAGCACCTCGTCGTCGAACGGCTTTTCCAGGAAATCGAGAGCGCCCGCCTTCATCGCCTGCACCGCGATGGGGATGTCGCCGTGACCGGTCATGATGATGACCGTCAGCGGCGAGCGGCGCGCGGCCAGTTCGTTCTGCAACTCCAACCCGTTCATCTCGGGCATCTGTACGTCGACGACCAAGCAGCCGCGCGCCTTCGGCGCTTCGCTGGCGAGGAACGCGGCCGCGGATTCGAAGCTGCGCGGCGCGTAACCGGCCGCTTCCAGCAGCATGGCAAGGGAATCGCGGACATGGGGGTCGTCGTCGACGACGAAAATCGCTGCCTCTTGCGCCATCTGCTACTCCGGCGCGGCGGGCAGGTTGAAACGGAACACCGCGCCGCCGCCCTGATTGGGCGTCATTCTGAGCCGCCCGCCATGCGCTTCCACGATGGAGTGGCTGATCGCCAGCCCGATACCCATGCCGTTTTCCTTGGTGGTGACGAAAGGCTTGAACAGTCGGCTCATCACCTCCTCGGGAATCCCCGGTCCGGTGTCGGCGACGGCAACTTCCACGCCGCTGCCGTTGAGGCCGGCGGTGGAGATCGTGAGTTCGCGCCTGGGCGAGCTCACCATCGCCTCGCTGGCGTTGCGCAGCAGATTAACCATGACCTGCTGAATTTGCACGCGATCGACCAGGACCCGCGGCGAATCGGGCGCGAATTCGGTGCGCACATCGATATTGGCGAGCTTGGCGCCAACCAGCCCGAGCGCGATGGCGTCCTCGGCGATGAGGTTGATGTTCTCGACCGTGCGTTTGCTTTCGCGCTTCTCGACAAAATCGCGCAGCCTGCGGATGATCTGCCCCGCGCGTTGCGCCTGTTCGGCGGCCTTGGCGACGGCCTCCTGCGCCTTGGCCAGGGCGTCGGGCGAGGTCATGAGCCGCTTGGCGACGCTCATATAGTTCATGATGGCGGCGAGCGGCTGGTTGAGTTCATGCGCCAGCGCGGCGGAGAAGTGGCTGATTTCCGTCAGCCGCGCGACATGGCTCAACTCCTCCTGCAATTGCTGCATCCTGGCTTCGGAGGCGCGCCGTTCGGTAATGTCCTGGACGATGCCGACGAAGATGCGCTTGCCCGTCAGCTCGCCCGCGCCGACCGACAGATAGAGCGGGAACACGCTGCCGTCCTTGCGCCTGCCTTCGACCTCACGCCCGATGCCGATGATCTTGGCGCTGCCGGTGCGCCGGAAATTGTCGAGATAGGAATCGTGCTTGTCGCGGTACGGCTCGGGCATCAACAACTTGACGTTCTGCCCGACGACTTCCTCGGCGCCGTACTGGAACAACCGCTCGCAGGCGCGGTTGTACACCTGCACGATTCCACGCTCGTCGATCACCATGATGCCGTCTACGGCGGTGGCGATCAGCGTCTGGAACAGGGAATCGTCGCTTTTCGCGCCGCGCGGCGCCGGTCCGGCCATATGACTTTGCTGTTTATACTCATTCCATATCTAACAGGATGGCCCGATTGCGCAAACACGCAAGGCGCGAAACAGGCGAAATAACACTTTTGTTATCATGGGATTGCCGGGCGCCAGCGTCACATCGCCTCCCGGGGCTTCCGCCTAGCCTTTCATTCGAATAATTCCATTCACGGCCCTTCAAATTGACTTCCGTCAAATACGGGAATCTGCGCGCCATGACAGAAGCGAGGCACTTCCAACGCGAGGAGATGTCTCATGTCGGTGGCCGATGCTTCGTTCGTGGCGATGGTGATTCTCTCATTAACCGCTTTTGCGGGCACCTTGGCCGTCGTAGGTTGGCGGGAACGAAGCTGGGCGAAGAAAAACGGGAAATGAACCGCGCCGACCCTAAGCCTCATTATTGGCGCGAGATCGCGATCCTGCTCGTGGCCAAATTGCTCGCGCTCACCTGCCTCTATTTCCTCTTCTTCGGTCCTTCGCATCGCCCGCTTGCCGATTCCGCCGCGGTCTCCGCCCGGATTCTGGATTCCCAACACCGCTAGGAAGCCATCATGGACATCGTCGAACTTTCGCGGCTGCAATTTGCCATAACCGCGCTTTACCATTTCCTGTTTGTCCCCCTGACCCTCGGCCTTTCCATCCTGCTCGGCATCATGGAGACCGTCTATGTGATGACGGGGCGCGCGATCTGGCGCGACATGACGAAATTCTGGGGCGCGCTGTTCGGCATCAATTTCGCGATGGGGGTGGCGACCGGCATCACCATGGAATTCCAGTTCGGCACCAACTGGGCCTATTACTCGCATTATGTCGGCGACGTGTTCGGCGCGCCGCTCGCCATCGAAGGGCTGATGGCGTTCTTCCTCGAAGCAACCTTCGTCGGCCTGTTCTTCTTCGGCTGGAACAAGATGTCCAAAGTGGCGCATCTCATCGTCACCTGGGCGCTAGGCATCGCCACCAACCTGTCGGCGCTGTGGATATTGATCGCCAACGGCTGGATGCAGTTCCCCGTCGGCTCCCGCTTCAACGCCGACACCATGCGCATGGAAGTCTCCAATTTCATGGAGGTTCTGTTCAACCCGGTGGCGCAGGCCAAGTTCGTCCACACCGTCAGCGCCGGCTATGTCGTGGGCTCGGTCTTCGTGCTGGCGATCAGCGCCTATTATCTCTTGCGCCAGCGCCACGTCGAACTGGCCAGGCGTTCGATGACGGTCGCGGCGAGCTTCGGGCTGGCCTCGGCGCTCAGCGTCGTCGTGCTGGGCGATGAGTCGGGCTACACCGCCGGCCTGAACCAGAAGATGAAGATCGCCGCCATCGAGGCGATGTGGAACACCGAACCGGCGCCTGCTTCATTTACCGTCTTCGGCATCCCCGACCTCAAGACCCACACCACGAATTACGAAGCGAAAGTGCCGTGGGTGCTTGGGCTGATCGCGACGCGTACGGCCGATACCCCGGTACCCGGCATCAACAATCTGGTCGATCTTGCCAAGGAGCGGATCAAGAACGGCCTCGTCGCCTATGACGCGCTCGACAAGTTGAAGGCCGACCGCGGCAACGCCGGTTTGCGCAAGACGCTCGACGCCCATGTCGCCGACCTTGGCTATGCGCTGCTGCTGAAGCGCTTCCGCCCCGACGTGCAGAACGCCACTGAGGCGCAGATCGACGCCGCGGCCAACTCCACCATCCCGAACGTGCCGGCGTTGTTCTGGTCGTTCCGCTTCATGGTCGGACTCGGCTTCTATTTCATCGCGCTGTTCGCGCTCGCTTTCTATCTCTCCGCCAAGCGAAGGCTCGATACTCACCGCTTGTTCCTGCGCGTCTGTCTGTGGACTCTCCCGCTGCCCTGGATCGCGGCTGAACTCGGCTGGGTGGTCGCCGAATATGGCCGCCAACCCTGGGTGATCGAAGGTGTGCTGCCCACCGCGCTCGGAGTTTCCTCGACAGCGCCGGGCAACGTGCTGTTCAGTCTGCTCGGCTTCCTGATCTTCTACAGTAGCCTTCTGGTCGCCGACATTTTCCTGATGACGAAATACATCCGGCTCGGTCCGGACGGCACGCTCGGCCATGCCGTGGCGGCGCCGTTCGCCCGCGTTCCGGCGGAGTGAGCACGATGGATTACGATACGCTTCGCATCATCTGGTGGGCGCTGCTCGGCATTCTTCTGATCGGGCTGGCGATCATGGACGGCTTCGATCTCGGCACCGCGATCCTCTTGCCGTTCGTCGGCAGGACCGACATCGAGCGCCGGGTGGTGATCAACACGGTCGGCCCGGTGTGGGAAGGCAACCAGGTCTGGCTGATCCTCGGCGGTGGCGCGATCTTCGCCGCCTGGCCGCCGCTCTACGCCACGGCCTTTTCCGGCTTCTATTTGGCGATGTTTCTGGTGCTGTTGGCGCTGATCTTGAGGCCGGTGGGCTTCAAATTTCGCAGCAAGCTCCAGAGCCCTATTTGGCGCACGATGTGGGACTGGGCGCTGTTCGTCGGCGGCTTTGTGCCGGCGCTGATCTTCGGCGTCGCCTTCGGCAATCTGTTCGTCGGCGTGCCGTTCGGTTTCGACAGCGATCTCAGAATGCACGAGACGATCACCCTGTTCTCGCTGCTCAACCCGTTCGCACTCCTCGCCGGACTGGTGTCGGTGGCGATGCTGACGCTGCACGGCGCAACATGGCTCAGCCTCAAGGCCGACGGCCCGCCCGGCCAGCGCGCCCGCGCCATCGTGCCTTATGCGGCACTGGCGTTCGCCATTCTGTTCACCATCGGCGGGGTGTGGACCTCGCACATGGACGGCTTTCGCCTCACCAGCGCGCTGGTAGCCGACGGCCCGTCCAATCCGCTGATGAAGACGGCGGCGCGCGTCGCCGGCGGCTGGTGGCAGAACTACTCGCTGCATCCGCTGTTCTGGCTGGCGCCGCTGGTGGCTTATCTGGGCGCCGCCGCCGCGGTCATGGCGCGCAAGCGCCCGCTGCTCGCCTGGGCAGCCTCGGCGCTGGTGCCGGCGGGGACGATCGCGACCGCCGGGCTGTCGCTGTTCCCCTTCCTGCTGGCGTCGTCGAGCAATCCCGACATGAGCCTGACGGTGTGGGACGCCTCCTCCAGCAAGCTGACGCTGGAGATCATGCTGGGATGCACGGTCATCTTCCTGCCGATCATTCTGGCCTACACCGCCTGGGCCTACCGGATCTTGCGCGGTCCGGTGAAGGCCGAATCGATCAATTCCGACAGTCACGGCAATTATTGAGGGTCACATGTGGTATTTCGCTTGGGTTCTGGGTCTGGGCTTCGCCGTGACGCTGGCGGTGCTGAACGCGATGTGGCTGGAACTCGACGCCGATGACGCGAAATAGGTCGCGCCGCCGCGCCTGATCGCTTATGACTAGCCCATCTGTTCACAAGGGGCCGGCCGATGGCGAGCGTCGACAAAAAACTCCTCAGCCTGCGCGACAGCATCGATAATATCGATGCGGCGCTGATCCACCTGTTGGCCGAGCGCTTCAAGTGCACCCAGATCGTCGGCCGCTACAAGGCGGAGCATGGCCTGCCGCCGGCCGATCCCAAGCGTGAAAAAAAACAGATCACGCGGCTGAGAGCGCTGGCGAAGGAAGCCAAGCTCGATCCCGACTTCGCCGAGAAGTTCCTCAATTTTATCGTCAAGGAAGTAATCCGCCACCACGTCGCCATCCGCAAGGAACGCGGTTAAGAACGATTCCCCGACGTAAAGTTATTTGTCGGTTCAGACGCTTGGCCGGAACGCGCGCATGTGTTTTGTTCAGCGCGCCCGCCGGAGAACGCAGTGGATATTTCCTTCTCGCCCGAGGAAGAGGCCTTTCGCGTTGAGGTGCGCGCCTTCCTCGCAGAGGCGAAGCTGCAGTTGCCGCGCGGACCCGGCGCG
>Ga0265313_10004104_pt1 | contig 11341 bp, 9 predicted proteins | sample 4123metaG_FD_203122 | JGI IMG/M metagenome (GOLD analysis project Ga0265313, IMG submission 203122) | Rhizosphere microbial communities from Carex aquatilis grown in University of Washington, Seatle, WA, United States - 4-1-23 metaG | ecosystem: Host-associated > Plants > Roots > Rhizosphere >...
AAAAATACTGTTGGGGTGATTTTTTAAAATTTTCGGACAAATGGATAAAAAGAAAAAGGTTAATGCAATATTTAATAAAATACCAGTAACTCTGATAAAAGCGAATTTTTTTGGTCTGTTATCGTGGCGAAGTTTGGCGAATGGAATTGTAGAAAGCGCATCGCACGCAATTATAAAAGCGCTGATGGTAATATATTCCGGATGTTTTTCAATTCCAATAAATGCAGCAATCTGTTTATTAAATAAAATAGTTAATGCTGCAATAATAGTAGTGCTGATAATGAGAGATGTCATGGTAGTATTGTACACATCTTTCTCAAATTCTTTTTTTTGTATGAACCTGAAATAAGCAGTTTCAAACCCAAATAAAATAAGAGTATATAAAAAAGGAATTAATGCATATACCAAACTCATTTGCCCATACTCGGGAGTTTTTTTGAACGCAAAAGTGAGATAGGGAGTTAATAAATAATTCAACAGCCTTGCAAAAATTGAACTTGCACCGTACCAAACTGTTTGTCCTGCTAACTTTTTAATGCTGCTCAAGAAATAGGATTTAATGAACAAAAATAAACTTCATCTTTATATATTTGCTAACCAATTAAAAAACATATAACAATTCACTCCTTAAAATAATATTAGATTTACCAAAACTTATTGCTATGAGACAACTTTTATTAGCCTGTATTGTTTTTTTATCTGTGTGTTTTTCTGCAAAAGCACAGCAAGCTTATGATAGTAAATTGGACTATCAAAAAACAACTATTGCCACAGCCAGTATTGAATTAGCTTATTCCCAGGATGTGGTTGAAGATGCTATTAAAGATTATATGGTGAAAAAAGGAGTTAAAAACTCAAGTTCAAAAGGATTTACAGTTTATCGTGGAGCTAAATTAGATGATGGAGATACCGATCCACGCGATTTATATTTTAAAATTGATCGTAAGAAAAAAGAAAAAGACATTTCTGTTATTTCTTTATTCTCTACAAAGATCAATACCGATATTCTTGCAAAAGATTCTTTAGATAATGGACAAATAGATAAGGCAAAAATTTTTCTGAATAATCTTACTCCTTTTATTGATGCGCACAATTTGGAAGTGCAGATAAATGCACAACAAGAAGTGTTGAAAAAGGCGCAGAAAAAACAAAATAATTTAAAAAACGAACAAGGAGATCTCGAGAAAAAACTTAGAAAAATTCAGGAAGATCTTAATCAAAATAAAGTTGACCAGGCAGCGCAAACCCAGGCAATGCAAAATACCGTAAACCAGGATGCTGACGCAACTAAAAAAGCAAATAAAAAAATGAGCAAGTTGCTGGATGAACAAAGTAGCCTGGAGAAAAAACAGAGAAATACACAGCAAGATCTTGATGACACCAAAAAAGATATAGACGCACAATTAAAAGAAGTGGACAAACAACAACAAACGCTTGATGCATTAGTTGCTAAGCGAAAAAGTTGATAGGTGAATAGTCAAACGTGAATCGTGAAATTTCGACCTTTACTATTCACCATTGACGATTCGCGATTAATAATCTTTGCTATTGACTTTTTTCCGTGCATTTTTTATTTCGCTATTTTTCTTTTTCGATTCAATTCTTTTTTCCTTAGCACTTTTTGTAGGTTTAGTAGCAACACGTTTTTTTTCTTTTTTTAGAGCGTGTTCTATCAGCGAATTTATTTTTTTAATTGTTTCCTGTTTATTTTCCAATTGCGAACGATGCACCTGCGATTTGGTTTGCAAAAAACCAGCAGCATTAATTTTATTTTCAAGCTTTGCGTGCAATCTTTTTTTCTGCTCATCATCAAGCAACCGTGAGCTATCAATATGAAAAGATGCTTCAACCATTGATTCAACTTTATTTACATTCTGTCCGCCTTTACCACCGCTGCGCGCAGTTTTAAAAATAATTTCTTGAAAGACATCTATCTTCATGTATCAAAATTACAAATTAAATATTTTGCATAAATGCGCGCAGTCATTCAGCGGATAAGTAAAGCCAGCGTTACTATTGGAGGGAAATTAAAATCGCATACTAATAAAGGCTTGTTGATTTTTTTAGGAATTGAAGATGCAGATAATACCGATGATATTGAATGGTTGAGTACAAAAATTATTAACCTAAGAATATTTAATGATGAAAATGGCGTGATGAATATTTCAGTTAAAGATATTTGTGGTGATATTTTGCTGGTGAGTCAGTTTACTTTGCACGCATCAACTAAAAAAGGAAATCGTCCTTCATATATTCGCGCAAGCAAACCGGAAATTGCTATTCCGCTTTATGAAAAAATGATAACACAATTAGAAATTGATTTTGAAAAAAAAATTTTTACAGGAGAATTTGGTGCAGATATGAAAGTTGAATTATTAAATGATGGACCTGTAACAATTGTAATTGATACGAAGATCAAAGAATAGGTATTTCAAGTCATGTAATTCGATTGAATTAGTGTAAAAAAATATCTACTAAAATTCTATTTATGAAACTAAAAATGTTTGTTGTTAATGCTTTTGCAGAAACTACTTTTGGCGGAAATCCCGCTGCTGTTGTGCCTTTGGAGCAATGGTTAAATGATGAACTATTGCAACAAATTGCTGCGCAACATAATCTTGCAGAAACTGCATTTATCGTTCCGCAAGATGATGATTTTGAAATTCGCTGGCTAACTCCGGCCGTCGAAGTAAAATTGTGCGGACACGCAACGCTCGCATCTGCGCATATCTATTTTGATCATCTCAATTACAACAAAGAAAAAATTACTTTCAATTCTAAAAGTGGTCCGTTGCATGTAACAAAACGCGACGACGGAAAATTAACGCTCGATTTTCCTGCAGATAAATGCATTGAAATATCTCAGACAAGTGAATTCGAAAAAGCTTTGAACATAAAACCTCTTGCCGTATATAAATCTTCTTTCGATTACATGGTGATAGCAAACAATCAAACGGAAATAGAAAATCTTTCACCCGATTTAAATATTTTAAAACAACTTCCTTCGCGCGGAACAATTGTAACTGCAAAAGGAGATGACGCTGATTTTGTGTCGCGTTGTTTTTTCCCGCAATCTGGCATTGATGAAGATCCGGTAACAGGTTCTGCGCATACAGCTATGGTTCCTTATTGGGCAAATAAATTTGGGAAAACAAAATTATCTGCAATACAATTATCCAAAAGAAAAGGATATTTAGATTGCGAATTATTTGGAGAAAGAGTATTAATGAGTGGTTCGGCAAATACTTATTTGGAAGGAGAAATTTTTATTTGATGCCAGCTTCAGTAACTCCGGTTGAACATCGTTGCGTCGCAATCCGTTCATCTGTAGAATATATATTGAACACTTACTAAAATATAAATTGCGTAATTATTAAAATTCACGTAATAAAAAATTACAAATGCCAACAGAAGAAATTTCAATTAAAGAAGCGCAACAATTAGTTGATGATTGGATAAAAACCACTGGTGTCCGCTATTTCAGCGAGTTGACAAATATGGCAATACTAACTGAAGAAGTTGGAGAAGTTGCAAGATTAATGAGTCGTTTGTACGGAGATCAGTCTTTTAAAGAATCTGATAAACAAAAAAATCTTGCGGATGAATTAGCAGATGTTTTGTGGGTTTTGTTATGCATCGCCAACCAAACAAAAATTGATCTCACCGAAGCTCTTCATAAAAATTTTGAAAAGAAAAATATCCGCGATGCAAATCGCCATCAGCAAAATAAAAAATTGTTGTAAGTATTAGCCTGTTGTAAAATCTAATTTGCAAAGATTAGCTGCTGCATGTAATCTTCCCGCTTTAATATGTTCAATTAATTGTGATAATCTTGACTGATATAAATCATAAACTGTTCCATAAGCTTCTTTGATGCTGTCTTTTTCAAAATGAGATATTTTTCCATCAAACGAAATTGCAATTGTAAAAAGATTCAGTAAAAAATTTCTTTCTTTATCATTCACTTTTTTCAAAGTATCTAAAAATAAATTCCAATCGTCATAACGATCATCATCATCAATCTGCAGCAAATCCTGAAAACGCAATAACAATATAATCATGTTAGGATGATAATTTCTTGCCATTACCAAAGCATTGCCAATTGCACGAATGCAACCGGTTTTTGCTTCGGGAGATAATTGCTCAGTCAAATGATCATGCAATAAATTATCGGCAATATGATTGCTTAATGCAAAACCAAACAAACGCAATCTTGCTTCTCGCACTACACGATGAATCACCATTCCGTTCCAGAAACATTCAACAGGTAAAGCAATATAATTAATAGATATGCGAGCTATTGTTTCGCCAAAACTTTTTCGCAATAAAAATTTTAAAATAAAATTTGTTAGGAATATTCTTACTTTATATAACAAACCAAGAATGAGTAAATTTCTTTTTGATATTTGTTCAAACGGATCAATACCTAAAATTTTCATTTCCGGATCAGGCAGTTCCAGCGCGGCTCTTGCAAGAATATTGGTTACATTAAAAGGTCCGTTTTGCAGAAAATCTTTTTTGTTTGCGTGAATGTTTATCATTTCACTTACTTCGTGAACAGCTTTGATAGCAATAATAAATAACAGATAAAATTCAATCGCTATAGAAATAATTGTTACACCTAACGTCCATGCATAATGTATTTTCCAAGGTTCATTTTGTTTTAGCAAATCAACATAAACGGTTGGCCAAACGCATACCAAACCGACAATGGCAGAAAGTATAATTCCTTTATGAGATATCTTTTTTATTTTCCGGTTCAATTCTTCATCAGTAAAATCAAAAACGTGATGATCAAATTCCCGCTTACCCAAAACATTGAGGTAATAGGTGCCGAATTTTTCCATCAACGGCGTTTTTCTTTCCTTAAATTCAACTGCGGTAGCCATAAAATTTTTGAAGTGCGGAAACAAATGTACTTGAAGTAATTTTTTTCTTCATTTTCATGTCTCCACATTTCCACATTTTTTATTTCTATATTTTATCTTCTGTATTCTGTCTTGCAACTACTCATTATCTTTGCGCACATTATGGCAAACGATAGTAACAAATTCCAGGCAATTATTTCACACTGTAAAGAGTATGGCTTTATTTTTCCTTCCAGCGAAATTTATGATGGACTAAGCGCTGTATATGATTACGGACAGTGGGGAAGTGAACTGAAAAAAAATATAAAAGATTATTGGTGGAAAAGCATGACGCAGTTGAACGAAAATATTGTAGGCATTGATGCAGCAATTTTTATGCATCCCACAACGTGGAAGGCAAGCGGACACATAGATAATTTCAGCGACCCAATGATCGACAATAAAGACAGTAAAAAAAGATATAGAGTTGATCATCTAATTGAAAAATATGCTGACGAATTGAAGGAACAAGGAGCAAGTGACAAGGCGCAAGCGTTGTTGAATTCTACGGATGCGTTACTTGCTAAAGATGATTTTGAAGGATTAAAAAAATTGATCGAAGAAAATAAAATCAAATGCGATATCAGCGGAACCAGCAACTGGACTGATGTTCGTCAGTTCAATTTAATGTTCTCTACGGAATTTGGTTCCACTGCATCTACAGATGAAGGAGATAATAAAATTTATTTACGTCCGGAAACTGCTCAAGGAATTTTTGTAAATTTTTTGAACGTGCAAAAAACCGGAAGAATGAAAATTCCTTTCGGCATTGCACAAATAGGAAAAGCATTTCGCAATGAAATTGTTGCACGGCAATTTATTTTTCGCATGCGTGAATTTGAACAAATGGAAATGCAATTTTTTATTCGTCCGGGTTCTCAAAAAGAATGGTATGAATTCTGGAAAGAAGAAAGAATGAAATGGCATTTGAGTTTAGGGATTTCTAAAGAAAAATATCGCTTTCATGATCATATAAAACTTGCGCATTATGCAGATGCAGCGTGTGATATTGAATATGATTTTCCTATCGGATTTAAAGAAGTGGAAGGAATTCATTCGCGCACAGATTTCGATTTAAGAAATCACCAGGAATACAGTAAAAAGAAAATGCAATATTTCGATAATGATTTGGATGCAAACGGAAAACCTTACGGAAATTATATTCCTTTTGTTATTGAAACTTCAATAGGATTAGATAGAACTGTGTTAATGATTTTGAGTGAAGCATATACGGAAGAAGATTTGAGCACTGAAGAAAAAAAAGACAGTCGTGTTGTTCTGAAATTTCCACCAAAATTAGCTCCGATAAAATTGGCTATTCTTCCATTGCTAAAAAAAGATGGCTTGCCGGAAATTGCAAAAGAAATAATGAATGAATGCAAAAATTCTTTTCGTTGTTTTTACGAAGAAAAAGATACGATTGGAAAACGTTATCGCCGAATGGATGCGATAGGAACTCCGTTTTGCATTACTATTGATCATCAAACAAAAGAAGATAATACTGTAACGATACGTTATCGCGATACTATGCAACAAGAGCGTGTACATATTAACAATATAAAATCGATTGTGGAAAAACTAATTTCCTGACGCCTTGTTCAAACAACTACCTTAGTTAGTAAGTTTTTATTATTGTTTTTTTTGCAGAATAATTCCTTTCATTCGCCTATTCCTTGAAAAAATAAGATGGCTCCTGTGAGTAAGTAATGTTTTCTTACTAACCTAAATTCTACTATTATGCTCATTTCCGAAACCTTTGCAAATGCATTTGTGTTTGCAGCACTTTCATTTTCATTTGGATTGGTATTATGTGGATATATTTTACGAATAAGAAAAATTAATAAAAGCAAGTTGCAAATTATTGAGGAATTGCAACAGCAAATAACAAGCAATCGCGAAGAAATTTTTGAAATGCAAAGAGATTTTATTGCTCTTGAAATAAAAACCCACATTAAAGATCCAATTATCGCAATGAAAAATTTATTGAAGTCTGAGAGTGATGAAAAATTGCCTGATATTTCTTTGCGAAAAAAATTGCTTAATAAAGAAAATGCTTCGGAAACAGGTGAAATTGTTTCGTTAGGCTATAATAGCCTGTTGAGTAAACAAGCATAAATTTTTTTGAATAAGATTTTCATTAGCCATATAATTCCTGGTGAATATTTTTTCTGTCATATCCTAACACCTGAATCCTTTGTTTTGCTTCGGCAATCATATTTTTCCATCCGCATAAAAAAAAGAATGCAGGTTTTACTATAGTAATATTTTCAACCGTATTTAATTGAGTATTATTTCTGCAAATTTCTTCATACACAGCGTGTACATATCCGGTTCTAACTACTTTATTTATTTCATCCGGAACTTCTCTTGAAAAAGTAGGGATGTAATAAAATCCTGGTATCTTTTTTTCCAATTCTTCTAACTCAGATCTATAAAGGCAATCGCTGAATTTTCTGCAACCAAAAATCAAATAAATATTTTGATGAGGAATATTATGATTTAAAATGTAGTGCGCCATGGAACGAAATGGCGCTACACCAGTGCCGGTGCAAATAAAAAACAAATCGCGATCGATATTTTCCGGCAGAGTAAAAACTCCCAGCGCTCCACGTAATATTATTTCACTTCCTACAGAAATATGATTAAATAAATATTCAGTGCCGGAGCCGCCCTCGAGTAAAACAATTACGAGTTCAAAAATATTAGTGCCATCCGGCCATGAAGCAATGGAATAACTACGCAACCGCTTACTTGGTTTTTCGTGAATAGGTAAATCAAGTGTAACAAATTGCCCTGGTTTAAAATCGAACGATTCTAATGCTGGTAACTGAATCCAAAACCTCCTGGTAGTAGGATTTTCATTTTCAATTTTGATTACTTTGCCAGTTTGCCATGGCTGCAACATGCTTTAAAAATTTTGGTTAAAGTAATAACAAAACCATCACTTGAAAAATTGATGGCTACGATTATTTATAAATAAAAAGCGGATAACATTGTATCCGCTCTTGTAAGTTTGCCAATAAAGGCAAGCAATCGATGTGCTAATATAAATTTTTTTATTTGAACATTACAAATCGTTTTTTATTTCTTACAGTCTTGTATATACGTAGAAACTTTAATTAGTGATTTGCTATTACCATTTTTGTGAGATATGAATTATTACCGATAACAACTTTCAGATAATATACATCTGCACTTAAATATCCCACATTAATTTGTTGATTAAAAAGTCCTGCAAAATTGGGATAGCTATTTTCATATACTTTTTGCCCTAATGTATTAGTTAGTGTTACATAAACATTATTGGTAGTGCTTGATTCAAACTGCAATTGAAATTGCCCGTTATTAGGGTTGGGTGAAACTTTTAATTGAATAGCTCCGGCGCCATCGGATTTGTAATCAATTTGATTTGAAGTTAAAGTACATCCAAAACTATCAGTGGCATCAACAGTATAAGTTCCGGATACAATAGCTGTGTCTGTTTTTTGTGTTTTATTCGCCAACGCGGTTCCATTCAAATACCATTGATAGGCAACTGCTGGCGTACTGGATAGAATATTATCTGTTATACTTATCACCGGCGGCGTTGATGGGGTTGCTACAATTTGTGTACGCGTGCCCGCGCAATTATTTAATTGCAAATTCATGTTGTAAAAGAAATAATAATATTGCTGATAAAGAGTAGCATCGGTTGCGCTTATAGCACTATTGCCGGTAATGGTAAACACACCGGGAATGCCCAATGGATATGGATTAGAAGCTATCATGTTGTTTCTAAAAATGTTTGCGCCATTTTCACAATCAATAATAATTGCATGATTTCCTGTTACAGGAACCTGAAGATTCAGATAATAAATTGCACCCGTATCTTGAGCGTCCTGAGAAGTAGCTACTGTTACACCATTTGCAATCGGATTAGATGTAGTAGGATAAACATTTAATGTTGTACTTGAATAAGGCAGGTATTGAAACGAACCGGTTGCTGTATCAAAATTACTTATATCAGCAACAGTGAAAGTGATTGTGCCTGCACTTCCAATATATAATCTTGCGCTTTCAATAGTAAGAGGAACTGTATTTGTAAACGTAACAAAGTTTCCGCTGAATGCATTATATCCTCCATTCGCAAATGCTGACTTAGTTGCCGGTCCAACATTAAGTGTTTGATCGTTGAAGCCAACATAATATTTATGATCTGAAGTTATTACAGAAGAAGATGCATTATTACCAATAGCTATTGGATTTACTGCATTGGCACTATCATACCAAAAAGCTAAATCAGTTGTGTCGGTTAAAGTTGCTTTAAAAGTAACACCGTTAGTACCGCACAATTCAGCACTTCCCATTGCAGAATCACCGGATGTACTTATAGCAATTGTAGCGATGCTTGTGTCATTGGAATTTTGCTGATCAGTGTTTAGAGAAGTATAACTTGTAAATGTGTACGTGTTGCCTGCAATTGCATTAAAGTTTGATTGATATGTAAACACAACACTGCTCAATGCAGGAATAGTGTCAGGACAAATTGTTGAAAAAGTTGCAACAGTTGTATTGCCGTTTTTAATAACTGTTGTTACCGGTACATTAATTTCCGGAACGCTTCCATAATTTTTAATAGTTACAGCAACCAATTGTGATTTATCTGGACATGTAACTCCATTTGATCCGCCGGGTGCTGCTAATGTTGTAACTCCAACATCATTCGAAGCACTAATAATTTGAACAAGATAATCTTCGGTTTCTCCTTTTCCATACGTGCCGCAGGGAGTTACTGTTGTTGGATCGGTTGTTTCTTCAACAACAATTCTCATGGTTGTATAATTGCCAATTGTTAGTCCGGCAGGTGTTGTGATTGTATCAGTGTAAGTAACATTTCCACTAAGAACAGCACTTTGTGCAGCGAGTTCGTTCGCATCAAAAACGCCATTGTTATTATAATCAATAAAAACTTTTACAACTTTTGAAGCAGTTGATGCATCGCAACTACTCAGCTTAATACTTATTGGTAATTTTTGATTTGGTTGAATTGCTCCAATAATGTTTGTGTAATTGGTATAGGTTGTACAACCAACAGGATTTGCATTGTGAATGTTACTGAAATTGACACTATCAATTCTTGTTCCTGCACTACTTGTTGGTGCTGATGTACAATAAGCCGAGCCGCCAATTCCACTTACTAATAATGAAAATGCTTGCTGACCCCTTGCTAAAGTTCCTTTATGCGTAATAGTGATAGTATATGTTTGTCCCGGCGTAACGCTATCAACATTTATTTTTTCTACATTGTCACGAAAATTATCTCCTCTGGTTGCAGAAAAGTTAGGATCACTCGGATCGAGAACCCATGGTTCAAAAACCTGAGTTCCTTTTGTGATTCTCATATCCAGATCATTCACTAAAATAGCTATGGGATTATTTAATGATTGAGTAACAGAAACAGGATTTGCAGGAGGATCTGTCCACGATAAAGTTGCAACGAGTTGCCCTTTACCTGAGGCTACTACATTAAAAGTATATGTTTGTCCGTTGTTGAGTGAATTTTCAATAATAGTATCCGATTGCTGGTGATAAGAAGATGTAATAACATTTGCCGCTTTTAATACATCAAGCAAGCCAAATCCAAATTGGTAATCTGGGCCTTCGGCTGGTCCTGCTTCATCCGCTGTGTGAATTGCTAAACCTTTCAATGTTGCTGCACGTAAAAATTTAGATGGATGTAATTGATCATAATATTCCTGAAGCAAATAAAGAGATCCGGTTACATTAGGAGTTGCCATTGAAGTGCCGCTTTGTGTACTGTAAGCAGTGTTTGAAGTGCTCCATGTGGAAGTAACATTTACACCATCCGCTACAATATCCGGTTTTATTCTTCCATCATTAGTTGGGCCCCATGCACTGAAATCACTCATCACTACATCACCGGGAGAACTATATCCTGCCGGTATTCCGTTTACGGCGCCTACAACAATATCATTTTTTGCAAGAGCAATATTGCAAACACTAGTGTATGTAGGATTATTGGCGAGCGCTGCGCTGCGCTTTAGTGAAATGTTTCCATTGTACTTGTAAGTTTGGCCAACCGCAGGACCGTTATAAATTCTGGGATTTCCTGCCGCAACACAAATCAAATAAAATGGCGCGTTGTAAGCAATGGAATCATACAACTGTGCATTTTGATCATAATATCCAAAACCATAAGCTAGCGTTTTGCTTATGGTAGTATCTCCATACCAATCCCAATTTGTTCCATCATAACTCCAACCGGAGCCGGCAACAAAACCATATGAATGATTAGAAACAAGAAGATTTGGAGCTTGCAATGTCATTGTTGTAATGTCATTATCAAAATCGTAAGCAATTAATTGCTGCGCCTGGAAAGCCATCCCTTTTGCAATAGGATTTATTCCGGTTGCTATTAGTGTTCCTGATGTATG
>Ga0265313_10004105_pt1 | contig 11340 bp, 9 predicted proteins | sample 4123metaG_FD_203122 | JGI IMG/M metagenome (GOLD analysis project Ga0265313, IMG submission 203122) | Rhizosphere microbial communities from Carex aquatilis grown in University of Washington, Seatle, WA, United States - 4-1-23 metaG | ecosystem: Host-associated > Plants > Roots > Rhizosphere >...
TGGCACCGATCAGGACATGGTGCAAAGAATGCTGACGGCAAAAGACTACAAGAAAAGCCAGATCTCTCTGGTACTTTCAGGCCTGGCAGATTTGCCCATCGGCTTCATCTTCCTGACCATCGGCATTCTTATGAGCGTCTATTTTCAGGTTCAACCTGATTCCGGTCTGCCTGCAAAAACAAATGAAATATTTGCCTACTTCATTTTGAAACATCTGCCTTTCGGATTGCGCGGGCTTCTCATTGCCGGCATATTCGCCACGTCAATGGGCTCTTTGAGCGCCGCATTAAACGCCCTGGCTACAAGTTATACTCGCGACTGGCACAAACCTTCAGAGGACTCAGACAGCCAGTCAGTGGCAACAGTTCGCCGCTTCACCTATGTATTTGCGGCTTTCATGATCGTCGTCGCCTCCGCCACCGCCTTTTTTGTGATCGAGCATCCTCAGTCTCGCATCATCCCTATAGTGCTCGGGATTTTTGGTTACACGTACGGATCTTTGTTGGGCGTTTTTCTTCTCGGACTTCTGACCAAAACACGAGGCAGTGACAACGGCAACTTGATTGCCATGTTGGTCGGGTTTGTCGTGGTCGCTCTCCTTTCAGGATTGCCGGAGCAAGTTTCTAATCTCTTCTGCGTTGGGGGCAGCGGGTTTTCCTGGCAAATTCCCCAGATAGCTTTCCCATTCAGGATTCTGGTCGGCGCTCTGATGACTTTCGGCTGCGCAAGCCTGTTTTCGCCCAGCAAGAATGCCTGATGGCAGCCTACCGGACCCTTTGCGTTTGTCCTGCCTGCCGATCAGGGAATAAGAAAGCTGGCGACCGAGTTATATAAAAGATCAGATACCTTCAGTGTGGGGCTCTAAAGTGAAGGACAACTCGCGTATCGGCGCAACTGCTTTGGTTTTAAGCGCTTTATTGTTGCTTGTCACCGGGACCAGTCAGCCAGCATACTCAGACACCAAGACTTATCAGAAAGATTTGACCCGCGGTCTTTATCAGATGGTCAAGAAAGACTATGAAAGCGCAGTCGCCTCTTTCACTCTCGTCCTCAGAGACAATCCCAACGTCTACGAAGCATATCTGAACCGAGCTGCTTCAAGGGTCGAGATCCGCGATTATGAAGGTGCGCTTGCGGATTATGACCAGGCAATCAAGATTAATCCGAATGTGGTCGAGTCCTATATTAAACGTGCCGACCTTCATGCCAAATTAGGCGACTATCCGCTGGCGGTGGATGACTATAATTTTGCCTTGCGTCTGAGCCCAAAGAATACTTCAGCCCTTCTCAATCGAGCCGCAGCATATAAAAGAATCGGCGACTATCAAAAAGCAATTACCGACTATTCCAGTGCCATAAAACTGGACCCTGGTTCTTTCGATGCGATAAAAGAACGCGCTGACTGCCGGGCAAAAGCCAATGACCTTGATGGTGCCATTGAAGACTACGATTACCTCTTGAAGAAAAACAGAACTGGCTCGATGGCGCTGAGATTCAATCTGGGTGAAGTGCTCTTGCAAAAAGGCAACAAGGGCTCAGCTGATGAAAACTTCAAGCAAGTCATCGCTTATCACACGAAAAACCTGAAGGGCAGCCGAAAGGACGGCAACGAATATCTGCAAAGAGGACTGGCATACGCAAAAATAGGCGAGACGGATAAAGCGATCGCCGACTTGCAGGATGCATCAGCATGGAAAGCGGACGAATCGGCTACTCGTTACAATCTCGGACACCTTAAGCTGAGCAAAGGCGACTCAAAGGGAGCAATAAGCGACCTCACTCAAGCCATAAGTTTAAATCCTAAATACAGTCCAGCCCTTATGGATCGTGCCGCCGCCTATGCAGCGCAAGGCGAATATATGAATGCGCAAAAGGATCTGGACGCGGCACTAAATGGAGAAAAAACCGCTGAAGGTTTCTATGAACGTGCCATGGCGCGCCTTGCAATTGGTGATTCGAGCGGTGCAGTATCCGACATCGGCGAAGCCAAGAATTTCGGAGAGCAGTATGTCATCAACAAAAAACAAGCGCTGCAGGCAGCCATTAGTGCAAAAGAAGCAAAAGGAGAAAAGGATATTGCCCTCTCCGATATGCTCGAGCAGGCAGCACTTATAGAAATTGGATTAAACGGAGATGCTGCCGAAGCGCTGGAAAAACGTGCTGTAGCTATCAAAGAAAAGCAATTGAGCAAACACGATCCAAAACTGCTCTACAGCTACATGATGCTCGGACGTGTGTACTTGAAAAAGAAATCGCCGACCAAAGCAGAAGCTTTATTTCGCACTGCGATGACTAAATTGCAGGGCAATTCCGACGGCACGCAAAAGTTTGCCATCTTCAATTTGGAAGATTGCGCCAAGGTGCTCATCCAATCGTCCCAGCAAGAGGAGGCCGGTGCCATTCTTTCTGATACACGCATGGCCAGAGCCGTCTCAGGGATGAACGACCGGGCTTTTACCGGCGATCTTTCGCGCAAAGCTGAACGTGCCATCGAATCATTCAAAAAGAGAAAACGGGCTGCCGCACAGGAGGAAATCGCTCAACAAAACGGCGGCTCCGAAAAAGCGGTGCCATCCTCAGGCGAAGAGGAGGCTACTGCCCCACCTGCCGCTGCCACTGCATCTGCAGCTTCTCCTGCCGATAAGAGAACAATCGACAGGCCAATCCGAGACAAATGGGCTCTGATTGTCGGTATCAGCACTTTCAAAGACTCAAGCATCAATCTGCGCTATTGCGCAAAAGATGCAAAAGATTTTTACGACTTCCTGGTCAACGAAAAGAATTTTGCGCCCGATCACGTACAACTTCTTACCGACACCACCGCCACGCGTGCCAATGTTCTTTCTCTATTGGGCAATAAGTGGTTGCCTCGTGTCGCCGAACCGGATGACCTGGTGGTAATCTATTTCTCGAGTCACGGTAGTCCGTCCAGTTTGGACGTCGGTGGCGTCAACTATTTAGTTGCTTACGATACGGACGTCAACGACCTGTATGTGACCGGTATCGCTATGCAGGATCTTTCGCGCATCATCAAAGAACGCGTACATTGCGACAGAGTCATGGTACTGCTCGATGCTTGCCATAGCGGTGTAGCGGCGCCCAGTTCGAAAGGATTGGCTCGCTCCGCCAACGTAAATGTAGACACAATAGTTCAAGGCACCGGGCAATTGGTACTCTCCTCCAGCAGCCCCGAGCAGCGCTCGTGGGAATCAAAGCGATACCAGGGCAGCGTCTTTACCAAATACCTGATTGATGGATTGAGAAAGAACGGAAAGATGACAAAGCTCGGCGACGCTTATTCGTTTTTGAACGAGGAGGTGCAAAGGGAAGTAATGCGAGATCGCGGTGTTTTGCAAAACCCAGTCATGAAGAGCAAATGGGAAGGCGATGATCTGATCATCGGCGTGCCGCCTGCGCATCCATCAAAAGGCATTGCCGATCTGGAACTTCCAGACCAGGTCAAAACCAGCACCACAGGCAATATTGCTTCCCAAAAGGAAAAACAGTCTAAGGCTTCATCTGCCAAACGCGTAAAGTAAAATCATCGCTTCCGGTAATTGCTTTGTCGCCCAATTCTGAGAAGCCCAGACTCCACATGCCGAAATGTTGGAGGTTGAAGATTCTGTCTTCTCTTCCTTCATCTACATCCCAAATTCTAAGAGTTTTGTCGAGGCTGCCTGATATCGCCTTGTCCACTGAAATGAATCGAACCTTGACCACCCAATTTGTGTGACCGGTCATGCACTTCAATTCTTCTCCCGAGTCGATATCCCAGCTTCGCACCGTCGTATCACGCCCGCCTGATAGGACTCTACTGCCATCATCAGAAACGCTGACCGTATCGACCTCGGCTGAGTGTCCTGTAAAAGTTCGCACCTTTTTGCCGGTTTTCACGTTCCACAGAGTGAGCACTTTGTCGGTGCCACCAGTGATGATTTCGTCCGCTTCAGGTGTGAAGGCCACGCACTTGACCGTGCCAAGGTTGCCTTCCATTCTGGCTACTTCTCTGCCTGTCTGCGTGTCCCAAATACGAATAGTGCCATCATAGCTGCCTGATGCAATCAAGGTTCCGATCGGAGCGAAGGCAACACAAGTGACGATGTTCTCGTGTCCGACAAATTTTTTGATCTCTTTGCCTGCATCAAGATCCCAGAGTCGCACAGTTTTATCACTGCTGCCGGACAAGGCGCGATCGCCGGTTGGCGAAAAGGCCACACTATTTACTGGATCATCATGTCCTTCGAATTTTTGCACTTCTTTTCCAGTGGTCAGATCCCAAAGTCTCATGGTATTGTCGGCGCTACCAGAAAGAGCCTGTTTGGCATCCGCTGAAATGTCCACATATTTGCACCAACCCATGTGCCCTTCCAGTTTCATTACTTCTTTCAGTTTCAGAGTTTGACCAAAAGCCTCAGTTTTTACAGGGCTGACTGCAGAGGAAGCGAGGGGCGTGTTCTTAATCTCACGTTCAATCGCTAATTCACCGGTATCTTCATTACCGGCTCGGCTTTTATTGTCGGGTTTGCTTTTTGATTGCTCCTGAGAAACTTCAGTTGGTGTCTCCAGGGCGGCGGTTTTTTTCTCCCGTGAAAGTCCTTTGCTTTCAGCAGAATCCGAACTATCAGTCCGTGCAGCAATTTTGTCAGCTTGATTCGAATCATCTTTCTCTTTTGCCTTTACTTCCGTAATGGCAGCAGATTTTTCTGTACTCTTCACAGCAGGCTTGTCCTCAAGCTTTGCAGCTGCCTTTTCTTCGCTCTTTACTTTGGACTTCGATTTGTCCTTTTTATCAGGACGTATTCTGACCTTTTCGTCAGCATCTACCTCTGCTTTCGCTTCAGCTTTGATCTCGATTTTCGAGTTAGCTTCAGCTTTTGATTCGGGTTTCGATTCGGGTTTTGATTCAGACTCTGTCTTGGTGCTGCTTCGACTTTTTGCTTCAATAACTTCCTTAAGGCCGCCCAGAGATTCGATGCGAGCCGCTATTCTTTCAGCTTCCACTGTTTTCTTTTCAGCAACATATACCTTTCTGAGCAATTCCAGCGTTTTTACAAGTTGATTACCTTCCGGGGGAAGTGACTCGGCCTCTTCCACCGTTTCCAGAGTCAATTTTTCCGCTCGCCCGAAATCCGCATCGTCATAGGCTTTAGCAGCAACGTCGTACAATGACGACCAGACAGCATCTTGTGCAAATGCGTATGGACAGAGAAAAGAAGACACGCAGAGCCAGCCAGAAAAAATGGCTGCCATTACTCGTAACTGACTTTTTGCCAGGGATTGGAACATGAGTACCAGCGAAAATAGTGGGCTAACTCTCGGCCGCCATTTATTGTATGCCGAACCTCGCCAAAAATATCCTGCCTGTCTCAACTGGCAAGACATTCAAGATGCAAAGATGAATTCCCCCTGGCTAGCTTTCTTATTCCTTTCGGGCTCTTGAAAACAGACAAAATTCCCTGAAACAGTGCAATACCGATATTCACCCGGGGTATAGTATTGAAGGGGCATCCAGTGATATTCGTCGAGCATGCGCAGCGCCGGGCAGGACTGCCCGATACATCCGCGGGAAGATGCTCGTTAATCAAGCTGAAATAGTGCAAATCGCGGAGTTTCACCAGTGGACGACAAGAAGAAATCAGCGGCAGTCGCCTCTCCTCCCACCCTTAAATTTACGCGAGGGCAGCTGGGCATGACTTTGAGGGCCTTGAAGACCAATCAAGAGTCATTGCAGACAGCGGTAAGCGCGATCAAAAACAGCACCGAGACAGCAAAGTTTCGCATCGAGAAATTGCAGGCGCACGGCTACGGTTCTCTTGCATACTCGTCTCTGCAAAAGGGTTTGCAATATTACATGCATCCTGAGCTTGGCTATGTTGCCTACAGCCCCTTGCGAGACGGACCTAATTCGGTGTGTGTTCTTGCCGATCCGATTTGCAGCAAGGAAAACACCAGAGCTTTAATCGAAGAGTTCATGAAGGTCAAATCCGACCCGGTCTTTCTGCACATCTCTAAGGACGTCGGCAAAATCCTCAATGAATTAGGATTTACCGTCAACGAATTGGGAGTCGAAACCGTAATTGAAATTCAAAAATTCAATTTGGTTGGCAATAAAAAACAGCAATTAAGAAATGCAAGAAACGGTGCAAAGAAAGACGATGTAACAGTCGTTGAGATAAATACCGTCGATGATGCAATGCTGAAATCGTTTAAGAAAATCAGCGACGGCTGGATGAAAGAAAAAGTGATCAGCGACAACGAAATGCAATTCATCGTACGACCTGTTGTCTTTGTAGACGAAATCGACGTTAGAAAATTCGTAGCAGTGAAAGACAATGAAGTTGTCGGCTTCGTCATTTTCGATCCAATGTATGAAGACGGAAAAGTAGTCGGTTATATTGCCAACCACCTGCGCACGAATCTGGAAAGAACTTATTCGGTTGTGGACTTCATCATTCTGGAAGCGCTGGAGAAGTTCAAACTGGAAGGGAAAAAGGATCTATCGCTCGGTCTTTCTCCTCTGGCAAAGGTCGATGATACCCAAGAGTTCAAGCACAGCAAATTGCTTAAGGCTCACTTCATATATGCGTTCGAACGCGGCAATTTTCTCTACAATTTTAAAAACCTGGCTAGACACAAATTAAAGTATCGCCCAGAATTGGAAGGCGCCAGAGAAGAGAAAGTTTACTGCGCAATGAGGACGCGTTTCTTCCTGATCAGGCTTTACGATGTTTATCGTGTGCTTGGACTCGATCCATTGGCACAAACTATTAATCACATCAAGCGATCGACAGTAGATATGTTCCGCTCAGCGCTGTGCAAAAAGCAGGCTGCCGAGGCAAAGGAAACCGTTCAACAAGAACACAAGTAGGCAGTTTTAAGCCGAACTGTGGTCGTAAATTATTTTCCAGCCTTCTTTGGTCCGTTCAAAGATGAGGCTAAACCTTCCATAGATTGGAACACTGCTGTGATGCACCACGGTAAATTTGCCAATGGCCAGGGCATGCTTATCTCCCAATTCGGTTATCTCCAACTCAGTCAGATACAACTGCCCCATAGTTTTTCTGTCATGTCCATAATGGCTCCGATACTGTTTTTCAATAGCATCAAAACCTTTATGTGCTCCTCCATTGGAAACATATGCCACACTTTTGGTGTGGGCATAGTAGGAAAGAAACCCCATTAGATCACCTTTGTTCCATGACGCTTGTTGTCTGGCAATAACTGCAGAAATTTCCTTTGCAGCTTTGGTGGTGATCTTCTGGTTGTTTGATTTCACTTCAGTTGTGGTCTGTGCCGACGCACTCGGAAGAAGAACTCTAACCGGAACCAACAATCCCAAAGCGGCAAGAGCCAAAACTAAGCGAAACAGCATGAAAGTTCTCCTACAATGGTTATGGCGCTTGCAGGTTCGGTTTTTTTGGCTTTCCATCCGTGCGATCGGCAAGAGTTTTTCCGCTTTCTTTCAGACTGGGATCGAGAGAAACTCTTTCATCGAACACAAAACACTCACCCTGCCAATGCGCGCCGCCGACTTCTTCGAAATAACGCAAAATACCGCCGTCTAACTGAAACACCTTGGGATGCCCTTTTTCCTGAAGGTACAAGACCGCCTTTTCGCAACGAATGCCGCCCGTGCAAAATGAAACTATCGTTTTATCTTCCAGAGCGTTGCCGGACTTGTCCATGGTGGCAGATATCGCATCCGGGAAGTCGCTGAATTTTTCGATCTTAAGATTGAGCGCATTTTCAAATGTGCCCATCTCTACTTCAAAATCGTTGCGTGTATCAAGCAAAATCAATTCGCGACCTTCATCGTCAAGCCCGTGGTCGAGCCACTTCCTTAATGTCCTGGCGTCAACATGAGGGGCGCGCACATCTTCCGGACGGATCATTGGATGACGCATCGTAATTATTTCCGCGGCAGTGCGCACCACCATCTTTCGAAAAGGTTGATTGGAAGAAAGACTTTCTTTGACGTCCAATTCGGTAAATCGACCGGCGAAAAAAGGATCCTTTTGCAAGAAGTTCAAAAACTCGTCAATGGACTTCCGGCTTCCCGCCAGAAAGAGATTTATTCCTTCCGTTGCAAGAAGGACGGTACCCTTCAAATGAAGCTCATCGCAGCGCTCCTTGATGAGAGGCTGCCACTGGGGCGGCTCAGGGATGCCGACAAATTTATAAGCTGCGATATTGACTATTTGCATAGCCATATATTTTACAGCGCGCAGTCCATAGTAAACTAGCTTCCAAATCTCATCGACTGCACCTGAGCTGCTTCTAGCAACCCTGGACAAGAATGTGACCAACAACTCAAAGCCCGTAACACTTTACCTCTTTCGCCACGGGCAGACGCAATGGGCTCTGTCGGGACAACACACAGGGCGCACCGACATTCCTTTGACCGACGCCGGACGAGACCAAGCCCGGGCGCTTCGCAATGTCGTCAATCACATTGACTTCTCGCAAGTTTTGGTCAGCCCCCTCTCTCGAGCCAGGGAAACTGCCGAGCTGGCAGGTTTGCCCAACCCGAAGGTAGTCGAAGATCTGGCCGAATTCAATTATGGACAGTATGAAGGAAAAACCACCGATCAGATTCGCCAACAAGTTCCTGATTGGACCATTTGGACTCATCCCTGCCCGGATGGAGAAACCCTAGAGGAAGCGGCCCGTCGCTGCCAAAATGTCATCGATACCGCCTGCGGTGCAGGCGGCAAAGTGGCACTGGTTGCCCACGGACATATACTGCGGATTCTCACCGCTACCTGGCTGAAGCTCGGTCCTGCCGAAGGCCAGCATCTTATGCTGGACACCAGCAGCATATCAGTCCTGTCTCATGAGCATGAGACACCGGCAATAAAATTGTGGAACAGTCCAGTCGATCTCAACGCGTTTCTTGGACAGTCCGTCTAATTTCCAGCTGAATTAGCGTTATTGCTGCCTTTCGCGCAAACTGCGTTTTTGATCCTCGATCGCTACGCGTTGTTTATCAAGCTCGAGCCTTTGCAGCTCCAGTTTGCGCCCGGCCACATCAATTTCCAGTCTTTGCTTATCCAGGGGCAACCGTTGGAAATCAGTTTGCCGCCATTTTTCATCGAGTTCAGCGCGCAAGCGCTCCAATTCCGATCTCTGTTTGTCCAGATTCAATCGCTCTTCTTGCAGCTTGTATCGAACCTCATCCAGCTTCTGCTGGGGTTCTTGCAGATTCAGTCTCTTTTCCTCAAGACCACGGCGCATTTGATCCAAATCTCTGCGCTTTGCGTCAATCTCCTGACTGCGTTTTTCCAGGGTCTCCTGGGTAACTTCTTCCTTGGGATATTCGCTGTCCTTTTTGACTGTTGCTGGTGTAGGCAAGGTGGCGCCTGTATTTTCCTTCTCTTTGGCAAGAGCGCTGACCGAGGTCTGTTCCAGCCCTAAGACTAAAATCCCCGTTAATAACGCGATTTTGGCGCTTTTAGCGTGTGGCTTTTGCATAAAAGTCTCTCCTTGAAGGTTCACAACGAGCCGCCGGCTGCATAGCATATCATCGAGAGCCCCCCGGCATCTCATCCCATGTTCTCCCTTCAAAAATTCGGCCCGCCTTTTTCTTGTTGTGGCCACCCCACTGCTTGAAGAAGAATGCCACGCCGGCATCCCGGCACTGATCGCGAATCAGTCCTACCCATTCAGGTTGAAGCGCCCTTACCCGGCGTCCCGATTCGCCGCCCACTATTACCCAGTCGATGCCATCGAGATTCAAATTCTCGATCGGCCCAAGCAGCGGTTCGACCGACAAAAACTTGGTCTTGGCGCCGGTCTTGCGCAGAAAGTCTACGCGGTGCGCGTAATCTTTGCTCTCCACACTGACCCCCATCCAGATGTTTTCCGCCCAGTCTAAATGCGGATCAAGCTCCAGCAGTCTATCGTGTCGCTTAGTGAGAATTTGAAACTGGTGCCAATCAGCCTTGGCCATGACTGCGAAGACCTTTTGAACGTACTCTAAAGGCACATCTTTGTGAAACAGGTCGCTCATCGAATTGACGAAGATTCTTTTGGGCTTTTTCCAGGTCAAAGGCAAATTAAGACGATCCGGCCAGATTTTTAAATCAAATCCCTGCTCATAAGGATGTCCGGGCACCCCGCGAAACCTTTCGGCAAAGGTCTCAGCATAGCAATTAGCGCAGCCGGGGCTGATCTTTGTGCAACCAGTGACAGGATTCCAGGTGGCGTCCGTCCATTCGATTTCGGAGGTGACCGACATTAAGGCCTCTTCTTTGCCGGACGCGATGAGCGCCAGGGCTTTGCCGGAGCAGGTTGGGAGAAGAGCGTCAGCTGCTGGAATTCGTCGGCACGCGACCACTCATCTTCGCCAAGCTCCCTTTCCAGCTCAATTTCTCCATTACCGCGAATATGCTTGAGTTCCAAACCTCTCTGAACCAAAACGGGGCCGACAAGCCTGCGTCTGTGACATTCAATGGGATTCTCTTCGCTGCACATGATGGCACAGCGATATCTTTCTGAGCCCGCAACCAGCCTGTCGAGACCTTCTGCAAAACCATCTGACTGAGCGATTCGAGCATAGTCAATATGTCCGTCCGGGTCGTAAAACTCTGCTTCTTTCGGCTTGCCGCCCAATTCCTTTCCCAAATACAGGTATTTCAGGCCGGCATTTTGTATGGCGATTTTAAGCGGATCATGGCTAAAATGCCGGGAAAACCGCGAAAACGGGTTGGAGCGAATGTCAACCAAGACCTCGATTGCGTGTCTTTCCAGCAATTCCAGGAATCGCTCGATTGGATGATTGGAGTGACCAATCGTGTAGATCTCACGACTGGACTCGTTTTCTTGCCTGTGCTCTTGATCGTCTTCCACAGCTCTACCGCAGCCCGCAACCGTCAGCTCCACATTCTAACAGGCCCTTCACAACCAGCCTGTGACGATTCGATGAGAGCCGGGGCATATGGTAGACTTCCGGCATGGCACACGAAGTTCCGGACGAGATCTTAACCATCCTCGCAAGAGACGCGCGCACTTCTTTTGAAACCATCGCCAAGATGACGGGGCGGCCGGTAAAAGAAGTGGAAAAAGCTGTTCACGACTATGAACAGAAAGGCGTGATCAAGACCTATTACACGGTCATCGATTGGGAAAAAACCGGCTGCGAGAAAGTGGTTGCTTTCATCGACGTGAAAGTCACTCCCGCTCGCGATGTCGGATTTGATGCCGTCGCCTGCCGGATCGCCAGATTTTCCCAGGTGCAGAGTGTTTGGTTGGTATCAGGCGGCAGCGATTTGAGAGTGGTCGTCGAAGCACCAAATCTTCGCGAATTGGCCACTTTTGTAGCGGAAAAACTCGCCACTATTG
>Ga0265313_10004106_pt1 | contig 11339 bp, 5 predicted proteins | sample 4123metaG_FD_203122 | JGI IMG/M metagenome (GOLD analysis project Ga0265313, IMG submission 203122) | Rhizosphere microbial communities from Carex aquatilis grown in University of Washington, Seatle, WA, United States - 4-1-23 metaG | ecosystem: Host-associated > Plants > Roots > Rhizosphere >...
ATTCTTCGAGGCTGATGGTGCTGCCGGAGTGGATTGAACACTCGACCTCCCCCTTACCAAGGGGGTGCTCTACCACTGAGCTACGGCAGCGAAAAACGGCGGCCCTTGAAGGGGCGCGGCGCGAAACGCGGCGGAAACTGCCACAAGCGGTGTGACCGGTGCAAGGCAAAGTGGCTTGCAAAGCTTAATTGCCGTCGGATAATCGAAGCGATGACAGGAACCGCCGATAACGACGCCAAATCAGGCAAATCGAGCCGCGAAAGTCGCCTTGCCGCGGCCTTGCGCGAAAACCTGCGCCGGCGCAAGGCGCAGGCGCGCGGGCGGGGCCCGGCCACGACGGTGGAAACGAAGGGTCCGGCGGCCAAAGGCGGCGGCTCGAACGATTAACACGGCCGACCGACTTTCGCCTTATTCCGGCGGCGACGGTGGCGGGAGACGTGGGATGTGTTTATCTCACGTGCTGGCGGCCCCCTAGAGGCCGCCGGGGCAAGCGGGCGGGGCGATGGATCGGATACGCATTACCGGCGGTCAACGGCTGAACGGCGTCATTCCGATCTCGGGCGCGAAGAACGCGACGCTGCCCCTGATGATCGCCAGCCTGCTGACCGACGAGACGCTGATTCTGGAAAACGTGCCGCGGCTCGCCGACGTCATCCAGCTTCAGCGCATCCTCGGCAATCACGGCGTCGACGTGATGATCGCCGGCAAGCGACCGGGCGATGATCCGAACGCCGGCCGCACAATCCACATCTCGGCGAAGACCATCGTCGACACCACCGCGCCCTATGAGCTCGTCTCCAAGATGCGGGCGAGCTTCTGGGTGGTCGCGCCGCTGGTCGCGCGCATGGGCGAGGCCAAGGTCTCGATGCCCGGTGGCTGCGCCATCGGCACGCGGCCGGTCGACCTGCTGATCATGGCGCTGCAGCAGCTCGGCGCCAAGATCGAGATCGAAGGCGGCTACGTCATTGCGCGCGCCAGGAATGGTTTGCGCGGTGGCGAGATCGTCTTCCCGAAGGTCACGGTCGGCGGCACGCACACCGCGTTGATGGCGGCCTCGCTCGCCCGCGGCACCACGGTGATCGAGAACGCCGCGCGAGAGCCGGAGATTAGCGACGTTGCCGACTGCCTCAACAAGATGGGCGCCAAGATCACCGGCGCCGGCACGTCGCGCATCGTCGTGGAAGGCGTCGCGCGGCTTGGCGGCGCGCGCCACACCGTGCTGCCAGACCGCATCGAGACCGGCACTTACGCCATGGCGGTCGCCATGACAGGCGGCGAGGTCACGTTGCAGAACGCGCGCCCCGAATTGCTGCAGGCTGCGCTCGATGTTCTGACGCAGGCCGGCGTCACCATCACGCCGACCAACGAAGGCATTCGCGTTGCCCGCAACGGCGCCGGTCTTGCGCCCGTTGAGGTGACCACCGCGCCGTTCCCCGGCTTCCCCACCGACCTGCAGGCGCAACTGATGGCGCTGATGACGTGCGCCGATGGCACGTCACACATCACCGAGACCATCTTCGAGAACCGCTTCATGCACGTGCAGGAGCTCGCGCGTCTCGGCGCGCGTATCGAGCTCAGTGGCGAAACCGCGACCATCGAGGGGGTCAAGCGCCTCAAGGGTGCGCCGGTGATGGCGACCGATCTGCGCGCCTCGGTGTCGCTGGTGATCGCGGCGCTTGCCGCCGAAGGCGAGACCATGGTCAACCGCGTCTACCATCTCGACCGCGGCTTTGAACGGCTCGAGGACAAGCTCGCCCGCTGCGGCGCGGCGATCGAGCGCATTAGCGCCTGACATAACCCGATCACGGATTGTATGCTGCTCGCTTCGAGCAGCAGGGGACTCTGTCGTGGCCAGGATCAAAGTGATGAGCGCGGGCGCCGTGGAAGCGATGGTGAAGGCGCTTGCCGCCGAACATGAGCGTTCGAGCGGCGATACCGTCGAATTGAATTTCGGCACCGCCGGTGGCTTGCGCGACCGTATCCAGGGCGGCGAGAAAGCCGATCTCATCATCCTGCCGCCGGCGGCGATCGATGGTTTCGAGAAGAGCGGCATGCTTGTCCCGGGCAGCCGCCTGGACCTCGGCCGCACCGTGACCGGGGTCGCCATCAAGGAGGGCGCGCCGGTGCCGGACATTTCGACGCCCGAGGCCTTCAGGCAGGCGCTCTTGAAGGCGCGCACGGTCGGCTTCACCGACCCGAAGGCGGGCGGCTCGTCAGGGAATTTCTTTGTCAAGCTGCTGGAGAAGCTCGGCATCGCCGAGGAGGTCGGCCGCAAGACCGTGTATGGCAAGCGCGGCTATGAGGTCGCCCAGGCGGTGGCCGACGGCCGGGTCGAGATCGGCACCACCTTCGTCAGCGAGATCCTGACCGTAAAGGGCGTCAAGGTGGTCGGCCCGTTGCCGGGCGAACTGCACAACGTGAATACCTATACCGCGGCCATTCTCGCCGGCAGTCAATGCCGCGACGCGGCAATGGCCTTGTTGAGGACCCTGTCGAACCCGGCGACCGCGCCGCGCTGGACTGCGGCGGGGTTGGAGCCGGCCTTTCTCAAGTAGCGCCCTTGCGAGGTTCGCGGGCCTTGCCTAGTTACGCTGCAAGGGAATGCGTATGTCCGCCTAGGCCTGTAGGGAAAACGCTCATGGCGACCGATCCGATTAAATTTATCGCGCTCGATGAAGAGGATCTCGAGGTCGTCTCGACCCACCTGCAGGACGCGGTGGTAAAAGTGTCGGACGTGCTCTGGCGCCCAGCCGAGAAGCGGGTTGTGATCGCCCTTAATCGTTTCGACTGGGAGAGCGCGCAGGCGGACAGGCCGGAATACCGGCGGCGGCGCGCGGCGCTGCGTTTCGAGCGCGTGCTGTCCTGCAAATGCCGCTCGCTCAATCCCGCCGGCAAGGATGACGTGCTCAATCTGCTGGCGGTCGAATTTGCCGAAACTCAGGCTCCCTCCGGCGTGGTAACGCTCATCTTCTCCGGCGGCGGCGCATTGCGCATCGAGGTCGAGTGCCTGGAAGCCGAATTAGCCGATCTCGGTCCGGTATGGACGGCCGCCGCTTGCCCGGTTCATGCCGTCGACGACGAAGGATCTTCCAGGGCCAAGGCCTGAAGGCGCGAGCCGTCTTGATCTTGATGGCGTTCGGTGGCGTACTCCCGTGCGTCACTCAAACGGGGGTGCAATCATGCGCAAGTCTATCGTTGTGGCGGCGCTGCTTTTGGGCGTCGCGCTGGTTGTCGGTTCGCCGGCTCGGGCGGACGTGGGATGCGGTTGCGTGAAGCTGGGTCAGAACCCGATGTGCACGGCCACGGTCGAGGAATGCGTTGGCAAAATCGGCGGTCTGTGTCTCGCGCCGTGCGATTATCAGGCGCCGAAGATGGCGAAGAAGCATAAGAAGAAAATGTGACGATTGTCCCCGGCGTCTGCCGGAAGAGGCTCCGCCCCCTGGCGGAGCCTTTTATTTTTTGCTCACGCTCTAGTCGAGGAACCGGATGTTTGCCCTTGTGGGCAGACGGTTTCTGGCTTTTCGCCTGTGTCGCTCGGCACTTACGCGCAGGCGCGTTGACGCCAGTGGGGTGAAATGCGACGCTTGGATGTGGCGCCGGAGTCTCGGCGACTATGTATTTTACGCTGTTTTGGCTGGTGTCCCCCCAACCCGCCGCGTTAACCTATTGCCCGGGGGATAGTTCAAAACACGTTTCGAAGGCGCGGTTCTTGGCGGTTCCTGGGGGGATCGTTATTGAGCCCCCATGATCTGATATCGCCTTCAGAGTCGAGCAATGGCGGGGGGTAACGCCACCAACTCTGCAGTGGGAATAGGAGCCAGTGCCGGCGTAGCGCCGGACACCGCTGGTCCGAACCTATTGCATTTTGAAGTCGTTTCCGCTGCTGCGGTACGCGTCGGCATCGTAGCCGGAATAATGCCCTCTGCGACGCATACCAATCTCGAATATCGCTCGTCGCGAATGTCACCCGCTCGCGCCAGCCACGATGATCGCCGCGATCGCGCGGCCGCCATCGGAAAACTCGGACAACGGTAGAGGAACTGTCCGATGTGTTTCATGTGCAAACTGGTCGGCCATTGGGTTGCTGACTGCATCGACGGTCCAAACAGCCAACCTGTATGGGTGAGCGACTACACTTTCGTTTCGGCAACAGACGCCGGTGCGGTGGACTCGCGCGGCGTCAACCTCGTGGGCGTTGGCGACCCGTCTGATCCTCACGATCCTGACTTCATGGCGTCCGAGGCGACGCTCCTTGCCGTCGGCGACGGGCCTTCGAATTTAAGCGGCGGCACAACGAATAGCTCGATACCGACAAGCAGCGACTCGAGCGATCGATCTGGGTCGAGCACCGGCCTGACAGTTGGCGTGACCAGCGCGCGATCGAACGACGACTCGAGTAGCGCTTCTGGGCTCATGGGCGGCAGCAGCGCAACGATTAGCGTGACCTCCTCGAGTGGAGGGTCTCCGATTTCTCCTTCGGACGGCGGCTCGACAGTTACTACGACCGGCGCGCACATAGACGTCCAATTGAGCGGAGACACATGGGGGCAACAAGGCGCGCCGCCATCCGGCAAACAAGGCGCGCCGCCGAGCGGGCCGACGCTCAGTCTCAACACCGCTCAAGCCGGCGCGCAGATTACACGCGACAATTATCATTGGGGCACGGTGCTTGGCGCATCGGAGGGCCCGATCACGTTCGGCTTTCGTACCGTTGCACCGAGTTATACCGTTGCCGGCGAAGACGTCGCCGGCACATTCACACCCTTCACGGCGTCCGAACAGGCCGCGGCCATCGCCGCGCTCGGCTACTGGGCGTCGATCGCGAACATTACCTTCACCAATCTCGGTAACTCGAATAGCGCGACCATCGAGTTTGCCAATTACTCGTCATCCACCGACGGCTCGGAAGCATTCACCTTTCTCCCGATCCCTCCCGGCGACACATCTGCGTCCGGTACCCAGGGCGATGTCTTCTTCAACACCTTCTACGCGTCAACGACCAGCTCCGGCACTGCGCCGCTGACCTACGTCTACAACACGATGATTCACGAGACCGGCCACGCGATCGGCCTCGAGCATCCCAGCAATTACAACTCCGGCAGCGGCTCGATCACCTACGCGAATAACGCGTCCTATATCCAGGACGATCGCCAATACACGGTGATGAGTTATCTGAGCGAGACCAATACCGGCGCAAACTTCAACGGGAAGTACGCTGAAACGCCGCTGCTGGATGACGTTGCCGCCGTCCAGCGCCTGTACGGCGCAAATACGAACACGGCGACCGGCAATACGACCTACGGGTTCCACTCGAACGCCGGCACGCCGTATTCGATCACGAGTAGTTCGACACCCGTTATCTTCAACGTTTGGGACGCCGGCGGCAACGATACCTTCGATTTCTCCGGTTATTCGCAGAACCAGACCATCGATCTCAACGCCGAGCACTTCAGCAGCGTTGGTGGTCTCGTCGACAACGTTTCGATTGCGGCCGGCGTTACCATCGAGAACGCGATCGGCGGTTCGGGTAACGACACCATCATCGGCAATAGCGCCGACAACGTGCTGTCGGGCGGCGCCGGCGACGACACGATCACCGGCGGTGGCGGCAGCGACACCATCGACGGCGGGGCCGGGACCGATACTGCAATCTTTTCGGGACTATCCCTCACATACATCCTGACGAAGCTTGCGAACGGCAGCATCCAGGTCACCGGATTGAGTGGCATCGATACGCTGACAAATGTCGAGTACGCGGCCTTCAGCGACGTCACCGACTTTTTGTCTCAACTGCTCGACACGCCCTCGGTCGTGACAGTCACCGGTTCGCTGGTGGTGGGGCCGGGGCAAGTCCTCAGCCTTTCTACTGCGAGCCTGCCGATCTCGGTAACCGACATCGACGGCGATCCGGTGGTGGCGTACCGGTTCACCGACGTTGATGGCGGAACCAACAGCGCTTCGCTGGTCTTTAACGGCGGCGCGGTTGCGCAAGGCGGCAGTGTCGATGTTCCGGCCGCGCAGCTCGCCAACCTGTCGATTCAGGGCGCCACAACTGGCGGGACCGCACCGCTGCTCGTGCAAGTTTACGACGGCTACCAATGGTCGGCAGCCCAGTCCATCGCGCTGATTACGGACACGACGCCAGTGGTGACGGCGGCGGCAACGAATGTTCGTCCCAACCAGACCATCGCGACGTCCTCGATCTTCAGCGCGACCGACGCCGACGGCGATCCGATCACCCAGTACAAGATCACCGACGCGACCGTCGGCGGCGCGCATCTGCTGTTTAATGGTGTCCAGCAGGCTGAAGCCACGGCCTTCACCATCAACGTCGCCGACCTGTCGAAATGGCAGATTGCGGCTGCATCGGCGAGCGGCACCAACGCATTCTCCATTCAGGCTTTCGACGGCACCGCCTGGTCGAACCCCGCCACGATCAATCTCTCGACCAATGAAACCGCGTCAGGGATATCGGTAACCGGTTCGCTCCTGCTCGCTCCGGGCCAGGTGCTCGGTCTCGGTCCGGGGACGCTGCCAATTTCCGTCTCGGACGTCGACGGCGACCCGCTCGTCACCTACCGCTTCACCGATGTAGGCAGCGGCGCGACCAGCGCCTCGCTGATCTTCAACGGCACCGCGGTTGCCCAGGGCGGCAGCGTCGATGTGCCTGCGGCGCAGCTGGCCAACCTCTCGGTCCAGGGCGGGTCGGTCGCCGGCACCGACACCCTGCAGGTTCAGGTCTATGACGGCTATTTGTGGTCGGCGACGAAAAACATCTCTGTCACGACCGATACGCCGCCGGTGGTGACGCCGGCCGGAACGACCGTTCGTCCCAATCAAACGGTCGCGCTCTCTTCGATCTTCAGCGCGACGGATGCCGACGGGGACGCGATTACGCAATACAAGGTCATGGACCTGTCGATCGGCGGGGCGCACCTGTTGCTCAACGGCGTGCAGCAGGCCGAGAACACGCTCTACACCATCACCTCTACCAATCTGTCGCAGTGGCAGATCGCGACCCCGTCGGCCGCCGGGACCAACACCTTCACGGTGAAGGCTTTCGACGGCATCACCAACTCGCCCGCGACGACCATCAACCTCGTGACCAGCGAAACCGCTTCGACGGTGACGGTCACCGGCTCGCTGCTGCTCACCCCCGGGCAGAGCCTTGGCCTTACCTCGGCAAACCTGCCGATCTCGGTCGCGGACGCTGACGGCGATCCGGTCGTCACCTATCGGTTCACCGACGTCGACAGCGGGGCTGGCGGCGCTTCGCTGATCCTCAATGGCACGGCGGTGGCGCAGGGCGGCACCGTGGACGTACCGGTTGCTCAGCTTTCCAGCCTCTCGATCCAGGGCGCCGCGGCAGGCGGCACAGCGCCGCTGCAGGTGCAGGTCTATGACGGCTACCTCTGGTCGGCAGCGCAAAACATTTCGGTGATCACCGATGCCCCGCCGGTGGTGACGGCGGCGGCCACGAATGTGCGGCCCAGCCAGACGGTCGCGGCGTCCTCGATCTTCAGCGTGTCGGACGCCGAGGGAAATCCGATCACGCAGTACAAGATCACCGACGCGACGGCCGGTGGCGCGCACTTGCTGCTCAACGGGGTGCAGCAGGCCGAGAACACCACCTTCACCATCACCGCTGCCAATCTGTTGCAATGGCAGGTTGCAACCGCTTCGACGAGCGGGATCAACGCGCTCACTGTGCAGGCCTTTGATGGCACCGCCTGGTCGAGCGTCGTCACGGTAAATCTGTCGACTAACGAGACCGCCTCGACGGTGACGGCCACCGGCTCGCTGCTGCTCACGCCGGGCCAGGTGCTCGCGCTCAATCCCGGGAATTTGCCGATCTCGGTCGCCGACGTCGACGGCGACCCGATCGTCACCTATCGCTTCATCGACGTCGGCATCAGCGCGAGCAGCGACTCGCTGATCTTCAACGGCACCGCCGTGGCGCAAGGCAGCAGCGTCGACGTGCCGGCCGCGCAGCTCGCAAACCTGTCGATCAAGGGTGGCTCGGTCGCCAGCAGCGCCACGCTGCAGATACAGGTCAATGACGGCTACCAGTGGTCGCCAGCGCAGAACATCACGGTAATCACTGACGCGCTCCCGGTCGTAACGGCAGCGGCGACCAATCTGCGGCCGAACCAGACGGTTGCCGCGTCGTCGATCTTCAGCACTTCGGATGCCGACGGCAATTCGATCACCCAGTACAGGATCACCGACGCGACCGTTGGCGGCGCGCATCTGCTGCTCAACGGCGTGCAGCAGGCCGAGAACACCACCTTCACCATCACCAGTGCCAATCTGTCGCAGTGGCAGATCGCGGCAGGCGCAAGCAGCGGAACCAATGCGTTCACCGCGCAGGCCTTCGACGGCATCGGCTGGTCGACCGCCGCCACCATCAACCTCGCCACCAACGAAACCGCTTCGACGGTGACGGTGACCGGCGCGCTTTTGTTGACGCCCGGTCAGGTGCTTGGGCTGGGCGGTGGAACGTTGCCGATCTCGGTCGGCGATGCCGACGGCGATCCCGTTGTCACCTACCGGTTCACGGATGTGGACGGCAGTGCGAGCAGCGCCTCGCTAATCGTCAATGGCGCCGCGGTGACGCAGGGCGGCACGGTCGACGTGCCGGCGGCGCAGCTTGGCAGCCTGTCCATCGTGGGTGGCGGCGTTGGCGGCACGGGGCCGCTGCAGGTCCAAGTCTACGACGGCTACCTGTGGTCGGCGGCAAAGGCCATCACGGTCACCACGGACGCGCCACCGGTCATCACGGCGGCCGCCACAAGCCTCCGGCCGAACCAGACAGTCGCGGCGTCATCAATCTTCGGCGTTTCGGACGCCGAGGGCGATCCGATCGCCCAATACAAAATCACCGATACGACCGTCGGCGGCGCGCATGTTTTGCTCAATGGCGTTCAGCAAGCGGAAAACACCACCTTCACAATTAATGCCGGCAATTTGTCGCAATGGCAGATCGCGAGCGGGTCAGCGGGAGGGATCAATGCCTTTGCGGTCCAGGCATTCGATGGCACCGCTTGGTCGAACGCCACGACCGTCAACCTGTCGACGAACGAAACCGCTTCGGCGATCTCGGTCACCGGCTCGCTGCTGCTGACGCCGGACCAGGTGCTCGGATTGAGTCCGGCGACCTTGCCGATCTCCGTCACCGATGCCGACGGCGACGCAATCGTGACCTATCGGTTTACCGACGCCGGCAGCGGCGGGACCAGCGTTTCGCTGATCTTTAGCGGCACGGCGGTGGCGCAGGGCGGTAGTGTTGACGTGCCGGCGGCGCAGCTCGCCAACCTGTCAATTGAGGGTGCCGCCGTCGCCGGCACCGACCCGCTGCAGGTTCAGGTCTACGACGGCTATCAATGGTCGGCGGCACAGACCATCTCTGTGATTACCGACACGCCTCCGGCGGTGGCGACTACGGCGGCGACCAATCTGCGGCCGAACCAGATCGTTGCCGCGTCGTCGGTCTTCAGCGTGTCGGATGCCGATGGCGATCCGATCGCCCAATACAGGATTACGGATGCGACAGCCGGCGGCGCGCTGCTGCTGCTCAACGGCGCGCAGCAGGCGGAGAACACTGCGATCACTGTCAGCGCGGCACAGCTCGCGCAGTTGCAGGTTCGGGGCTCCACGACGAGCGGCACCAACGCGTTCGCGGTGCAGGCCTTCGACGGCACCGCGTGGTCAAGTGCCACCACGATCAATGTCGCAACCAACGAGACGCCGGCGGCGCTGGCGTCGACCGGTTCGCTGCTCCTGACGCCGGGCCAGCCTCTCGCGTTGAGCACTACGAACCTGCCGATCTCCGTGACCGATGCAGACGGCGATCCCGTCGTGACGTATCGATTCACCGACGTCGATGCCAGCCAACAGAGTGCTTCGCTGATTTTCAACGGCACCGCGGTCGGGCAGGGCGGCAGCGTGGATGTCGCGGCCGCTCAACTTGGCAACTTGGCCGTCCAAGGTGGCACGGCTGGCGGTAACGGACCGCTGCAAATCCGCGTCTTCGACGGCTACCAGTGGTCGACCCCGCAGAGCATCTCGGTCGTCACCGACACGGCGCCGGTGGTGACGGGTGCGGCTGCGAGCCTGCGGCCGGGCCAGAACGTCGCCGCGTCCTCGGTCTTCAGCGTTTTCGACGCCGATGGCGATTCCATCACCCAATACAAGATCGGCAACGGCGCGTCCGGCGGCGCGCACCTGCTGCTCAACGGCGTGCAGCAGGCCGACAATACCGTCTTCACGATTGCCGCTTCCGATCTATCGAAATGGCAGATCGCCGCTGCGGCGGCCGGCGCGGCCAATGCCTTCACGGTCCAGGCTTCCGACGGCACCGCCTGGTCGAGTGCGGCGACGATCGACGTCGGCACCAGCGAAACTCCGTCGGCGGTCACGGTCATCGGCTCGCTTCTGCTGACGCCGGGGCAGGTGCTCGGATTGAGCGCGGCCACGCTGCCGATCGCGGTGATAGATGCGGACGGCGATCCCATCGTCACCTATCGTTTAATCGATGTCGGCAGCGGTTCGACTAGCGCGTCGTTGATCTTGAACGGCACGGCGATGGCGCAGGGCGCCAGCATCGATGTGCCGGCGGCGCAACTTGGCAATGTCTCGATCCAGGGCGGATCGGTCGGCGGCACCGACACGCTGCAGGTTCAGGTCTACGACGGCTACCAGTGGTCGGCGGCGCAGACCATCTCGGTCATCACCGACGCCCCGCCGGTTGTGACGGCCGCGACCACCAGCCTGCGGCCCCAGACCATTGCAGTCGCGTCGATCTTCACCGTCTCGGATCCGGACGGCGATCCAATCACGCAATACAGAATCACCGACACCACCGTTGGCAACGCATATCTACTGCTCAACGGTGTGCAGCAGGCGGAAAACACAACGTTTACCATCGCCGCCGCCGATCTGTCGCAATGGCAGATCGTCACGCCGCCGGCCGGCGGCGCCAGCGCCTTCACCGTCCAGGCCTTCGACGGTGCGGCCTGGTCAAATTCCGCCACCGTCAACCTCGTCACAACCGAGACGCCCCCCGTCGTCACGGTCGCGCACAGCATGGTGGTGCAGCCCGGTGGCTGGCTGAACGTCACCACGCTCGATCTGCCGATCTCGGCCACCGACGCCGACAATGACCCGGTCATCAGCTACCGGTTCACCGATGTTGGTACGGACCCCAACAGCGCCTATCTGTGGCAGAACGCCAATATTGCCCAGGGCGGCACGGTTACGGTCACTGCGGCCCAACTCTCGACGCTCTGGCTGCACGGCGCGACGGCCAGCAGTACCGACACGCTGCAGGTTCAGGTCTC
>Ga0265313_10004108_pt1 | contig 11334 bp, 10 predicted proteins | sample 4123metaG_FD_203122 | JGI IMG/M metagenome (GOLD analysis project Ga0265313, IMG submission 203122) | Rhizosphere microbial communities from Carex aquatilis grown in University of Washington, Seatle, WA, United States - 4-1-23 metaG | ecosystem: Host-associated > Plants > Roots > Rhizosphere >...
CCGTTAACAAATATTTCATGATCTCGTTCCCCGCCCACTCGACGTCGCGCACGATCGCCCGCACCCGCCCCGTCAGAAAATGATACGCCAGGTGCGCCGGGATCGCGATCATCAGGCTCCCCGCCGTCGCGAGCAGCGCCTGCCACATGCCCTTCGCCAGCGCGCTCGCCGTCGCGTAATCCTTCTCGAACGCCAGAAACGTCGTGATGAACCCAAGCACCGTGCCGAGCAGTCCGACCAGCGGCGCCACCTGCGCGATCGCCGCGATCGCGCCCAGCCGCCGCTCGAGCGCCGGCAGTTCCACGACCGCCGCCTCCTGCACGTAAAAGCGCATCTTGTCCGCGTCGTCGTCCGCGTGCAGCAACGCCGCCTTCACCACCGCCGCGACCGGCCCCGGTGTTTCCTCGCACACCGTCAGCGCCTCGACGATCCGCCGCTTCGCGAGGATGTTCTTGATGCCGTCGATGAACGCCGTCGAACGAATCTGCCCGCGGTGCAGATACAGCGTGCGTTCGATGAAAATCATCAAGCCCACGAGCGCGACCGCGAGCAGCACCCACATCATCGGGCCGCCCTTGGCGAAAAGACTGAATTCGAAAGCGGGCATCGTTGGTAGAGTTACACCGCACCCGCGCCGTGCGGTAAATGCGAAACGCGCGCCCCCCGCGCCGCCGCGCTCATTTTCCAACCTCCGCCAGGTTGAACCGCGCCAGCCGCGCCTTCGCCAGCGCCTCGCCGTAGCCGAGCTTCATCCGCAAAATCAGCAGCCACGCCTCCTTCGCCTGCTCGAGTTTTTCCTGCTGCTCGTAAAGGCCGCCGAGCTCGAGCAGCGTCCGCGTCATCCAGTAGCGGCCCTTGTCGCCGAGCTGGCTCGCGTTGTCGTCCTTCAATAAAAAAGCATCGACCACGTCGCGCCACCACACCTCCTCCGCCTTCGCCGCCTCGCCGCGCTGCGCGTGCAGCCGCCCGAGATTGTATCCCGCCTCCACCCGCGCATCCAGCGGCGCATCGACGCGGTCGCGCACGTGCTCGAACAGCACCAGCGCGCTCTCCGTGTGCGACGGCTCGTTCGCCGACTGCGCGTTGTGCGTTTCCGCCAGCGCGAGCTGCGCCAGCGCGATGTCGCGCCGCTGCGGATATTGGTTCACCACCAGCTCATAAACCTGCTGCGCCTGCGGAAACTGGTTCAGCTTCCGCAACAAGTCGCCCTGCTTCAGCCGCGCCGCGAACACCAGCTCGCTCTGCGGATACTTGTTCACGAGGTCCACGATCAGTTTGTTCGCCTCGATGAAATTCGACTCCTGCCCGCGCCGCTCCGCCTGCAACGCCGCCTGGAACAGCGCCAGCGGCGCATACGCGTTGTCCGGAAAATCGTCCGCCAGTTTGGTCAGCAACTGCTGCGCCTCGACCGTCTTGTCCTGCTTCGCATAGTGCTCCGCCTCGTCGAAAAACGAATACACCGCCGCGTCCGACCGAGGAAAATCCGCCCGCAGCTTTTTCAAAATCTCCAGCGCCGCCGCGTCGCGCCCCAGCGCGAAATTCGCCTCGCCCCGCATCAGCGCCGCCGAACTCGCGATCTGCGTTGTCAACTCCGGCGCCACGCCCGCGAGCGACGCCCCCAGCGCATCGACCAGCCGCAGCGTCTCCTCCGGTTTCCCCGCGCCCGCCGACAGCCGCGCCTGCAACCACGCCATCCGCGCCCGCAATTCCGCGGGCAAACCCGCGCCGCCGTCGCTTGCCAGCAGCTTGCTCACCCGCGCATACGCCTCCGCCGTTTTCCCCTGCGCCTGCAGCGCCCGCGCGAGATTCCACTCCGCCTCCCACCGGTGAACTTGGTCGAACGTCGGATCGCGCGCGAGTTCGTCGAGCACCGCCACCGCGGCCTCCGGCGCGCCCGCCTCGATCTCCGCCAGCACGCGCTGAAACATCAACTCCCCCGGCTTCATCCCCGCAGGCGGCTCGCTCAACGCCGCCGCATATGCGTCCGCCGCGCTCCGAAAATCCCGCGCGCGAAACCACGCCTCGGCCACCAGCACGCCCAGCGCCGCCCGCACCGGCCCCGGCGGCAGCTCCGCGCGCGCCTTCACCGCGTTGTCCGCCGCCGTCCGATACCGCCGCTGCTCCCACGCCGCGTCCGTCAGCACGCCATACGCGTGTGCCTTCAGCGGCGAGCCGGGAAACTTTTCCAGCAGCGCCCGCGCGTCGTCCTCCGCCTGCGCATAACCCTCCGACGTTTTTTCCGCGCGCGCCGCCGCCAGCTCCACCTGCGCGCGAAACAGCAGCAGGTCCTCCAGAATCGGATGAGGCGCCGGCGCGCCGATCAACTCGTCGAGCTGTTTCAGAAAACTCGCGCGCTGCGGATTTCGCGTCGAGGCGCGCGCGAGCAGTTGCAGCGCGATCCGCTGTTTGTCCCGGTCGCTGCCGCCCGCGACCAGCCGCTCGAGCGCGTTCCGCCCCGCGCCTTCCTCCGCGCCCGCGATCAAGCCGAGCAGCAGCCGCATTTCGTCGAGTTCGCCCCGCTCCTCCGCCGGCAGCGCCATGAGCTGCCGCTGCAACACCGCGACCGCCTCGCCCTTCCGCCCGGCCGCGCCCAGCATCGCCGCATACGTCCGCGCGAGATCGTAGCCGACCTGCCGGCCTTCGTAGAGCTCGAGGTTTTTCCGCGTCGCCTCGAGGTTCGCGTCGCTCACCGGCCCCGCGCCCCGCAGCCGCGCCTGGTCCTGTTTCAACAAAAACCGCGCCCGCGCCTGCGCCGACACCGCCGCGTCCACGGCCTGCCCGAACAGCGCCTTCGCCTTGTCGTGCTCGCCCTCCATCGTCGCGATCGTGCCCTGCAAAAACAAATGCCAGCCGCGATCCGCCGGCGGCAGCTCGTTGAGGTGCGCCGCGTCGCGCTCGTTCCTCGCCGTCGTCAACTCATTCTGCCCCGCCGCCGCGAGCCCCTTCCGCAAATGCCACGCCGCCCCGCGCACGCCCACGAACGCATTCAGCGCCGCCTCCGCCTCCACCGCCTGCCCTTCGTCCAGCAGCGCCGTCGCCAGCCCGAGCGCCAGCGTCGCGCGATCACCGTCCGGCTGTTCCAGCAACCGCCGGCAAATCACCGCCGCCACCGAGGGAAAACCCATCTCCTGCGCCCGCTGCGCCGCCGCGAGCGACACCGCGTTTTCGCCCGCCGACGGCCCGGCCGCCACCGTCCCCGCCGCGACCAGCGGCGGCGGCGGATTCAACGGCTCCTGCGCGCGCGCCCCCGCGGCCGCGAGCCCGGCCAGCGCAAGGACAAGGGGAATTCGAATACACATGACGCGCCGTCAACTTGCTCCGCCCGCTGGAAACAATCAACCGCGTTGTAATTAGTTCCGCCTCGCGCCCCCCGGTTCCACCGCGCACAGTGCCGCCGTCCTTTTCGTTCAACCCAAACTCCACCTCGCCATGAGCGCACTCCTCGTCCTCGGCATCCTCCTCGTTCTCGTTGTGATCCTCGCCCTCTGGGCCGCCGGCATCTACAATTCCCTCGTCGCCCTCCGCAACCGCTTCAAAAACGCCTTCGCCCAGATCGACGTCCAGCTCAAGCGCCGCTACGACCTCATCCCGAATCTCGTCGAGGTCGCCAAGGGCTACATGGCCCACGAGCACACCACGCTCGAGGACGTCATCAAGGCCCGCAACATCGCCCTCGCCGCCTCGCAGTCCGCCGCCGCGAATCCCGCCGACGCCACCGCGATCAAAAACCTCGGCGCCGCCGAGACCGGCCTCACCGGCGCGCTCAGCCGCCTCATGGTCGTCTCCGAGCAATACCCCGACCTCAAGGCCAACCAAAACATGCTCCAGCTCACCGAGGAGCTGACCTCGACCGAGAACAAAATCGCCTTCGCCCGCCAAGCCTACAACGACAGCGTCATGACCTACAACACGACGCGCGAAACCTTCCCCAACGTGATTTTCGCCGGCGCCTTCGGCTTCCTCCCCGCCGAGCTCTTCCACATCGAAGACCCCACCGAGCGCAACGCCCCCAAAGTCTCCTTCGCCTGATTTCCCACCACTCCCATGGACCCGATCACTCCCCCCGCGATCTCCGCCGCGCCCACGGGCGGCGAAAAAATCTGGGCGCTCCTCAGCCACCTCTCCGGCTTCATCGGCCTGCCGTTTCTCCTTCCGCTCATCGTGTATCTCGCGATGCGCGGCGACTCCGAATACGTCACCGCCAACGCCCGCGAGGCGCTCAACTTTCACCTCTCGCTCCTCATCTACGCGCTCTGCTGCATCCCGCTCACTTTTATTCTCGTTGGGATCCCGCTCATGATCCTGATCGCCCTTGCGTATGTGATCCTCGCGATCGTCGCCGCGATCAAAGCCGCCGAAGGCGGCTGCTACCGTTACCCGCTCACGATCCGCCTCGTGAAATAAAACCCGCCGGTTCGTCCGGCCCATCCCCATGCTTAACACCACCGCCTTCACCCTCGCCGGCCAAAAAATCACGCGCGAACTCGGCACCGTCCGCGGCATCGTCGTCCGCTCGCGCTCCATCGTCGGCAACATCGGCGCCGGCCTCCAAACCCTCTTCGGCGGCAACATCACCCTCTACACCGAACTCTGCGAGCGCGCCCGCCAGGACGCCTTCGAGCAGCTCTGCGCCCACGCCGCCGCCCTCGGCGCCAACGCCATCATCGGCTTGCGCTACGACGCCACCGAGATCGGCGTCGGCATCACCGAGGTCCTCTGCTACGGCACCGCCGTCGTCGTCACTCCCGAATAATTCCCGCGTCGCCCCGAACCTGAAAGCTGATCGCTAACCACCGATCGCCCCATGGACTTCTTCGAAGCCCAGGCCCGCGCGAAAAAACGCACGACCCGCCTCGTCGTGCTCTTCGCCTTCGCCGTCGTCGGCACGATCCTCGCCGCCTACTTCGCCGCCGTGCTCGGCCTCGGCGCGATGAACCAGCAGCGCCACGCGCGCCGCTACTACGCCGACGGCGACTCCGATGCGTCCGCCGCGTTTTCGCTCTGGCAGCCCGGCCTTTTTCTCGGCGTCACCGCCGCCACCCTCGCCGTCGTCGGCATCGCCTCGCTCGTCAAGTGGAACGAATTCTCCACCGGCGGCTCCGCCGTCGCCGAAAGCGTCGGCGGCCGGCGCGTCGATCCGCACACCACCGACCTCAAGGAACGCCGCCTCCTCAACGTCGTCGAGGAAATGGCCATCGCTTCCGGCACGCCCGTCCCCGCCGTCTATGTCCTCGACGACGAACCCGCCCTCAACGCCTTCGCCGCCGGCCACACCACGAGCGACGCCGTCGTCACTGTCACCCGCGGCACGATGGAAAAGCTCACGCGCGACGAGCTCCAGGGCGTCGTCGGCCACGAGTTCAGCCACATCCTCAACGGCGACATGCGGCTCAACCTCCGCATCACCGCCATCATCTTCGGCATCCTCGTCCTCGGCCTCGCCGGCCGCGGCATCCTCTGGACGCTCGGCCGCGGCCGCGTTCGTGGCGGCAAAAACTCCGGCGGCGTCATCGTCGCCATCCTCGCGATCGGCGTCGCGTTGCTGATTATCGGATACGTCGGCTACTTCTTTGGCCGGCTCATCCAGGCCGCCGTCTCCCGCCAGCGCGAATTTCTGGCCGACGCCTCCTCGGTCCAGTTCACCCGCAACCCCGCCGGCATCACCGGCGCGCTGAAAAAAATCGGCGGCTACGCCCTCGGCTCCTCGCTCGAGACGCACAAGGCCGCCGCCATCGGCCATTTCTTTTTCGCGCAGGCGGCCGCCTCGTCCTTCGACGCCGTCCTCGCCACACACCCGCCGCTCCCCGAGCGTATCCGCGCCATCGATCCGCAGTGGGACGGAAAAATGTTCGACCCGCCCGAAGTCGTGGACATCGCCCACGAATCCTTCCAACAAGCCGGCTTCGCCCCGCCGCTCGTCCCGAAACCCCAGCCGCCGCCCAAGCTTCCCGCGCCGCGCCCGCCGCCGCTCCTCAGCGCCGCCACCGCCGCCGTCGCCGCGATCGGCACCCTCACGCCCGACACGCTCGCCGACGCCCAGCTCCTCCTCGACGCCACGCCCGCCCGCCTGCGCGACGCCGCCCACTCGCCCACCGAAGCGCCCGTCCTCCTTTACGGCCTGCTGCTCAGCGACGACCCCGCCGTCCGCACCCGCCAGCGCGAACTCATTTCCACCCACGCCACCGCCGACGCCCTCCGCACCCTCGACGAACTCGACCCCGCGCTCCACTCGCTCCGCCCCGAGCACAACCTGCCGCTCCTCCAACTCGCGCTCCCCGCGCTCCGCCAGCTTCCGCCGGCCGCGCTCGCGCCGTTCCTCGACACCCTCGACGAACTTGTCCACGCCGACGGACGCGTCACCGCCTTCGAGTTCACGCTCCAAAAACTTCTCACGCGCAGCCTCTCGCTCGGCCGCGATCCGTCACGCGTCGGCGTCATTCAGATCTACTCCTTCAACGCCGTCATCGCCGAAATTTCCATCGTCCTCTCCGCGCTCGCCCACGCCTCGAGCAACGTCGACCTCGACGCCCGCGCCGCGTTCGCCGCCGGCGCCGCCCAGATCAAGCTCATCGAAACGCAGCTCACGTTCCTCGACGAACCCGCCTGCGATTTCGAAAAACTCGACGCCGCCCTCGACCGCCTCGCCGCCGCCAGCCTCCCGATCAAGCAGCGCACGCTCGTCGCCGCCGCGCACGTCGTCGGCGCCGACGGCCGGATCCTCGTCTGCGAAGCCGAACTCCTCCGCGCCATCTCCGCTGCGCTCGACGTGCCCATGCCGCCACTCGCCGCCGCCGCGTGAAGCGGCCCGCCGGTCAGTGATTCAAAATCACCGTCGCCGCTTCCTTCGGTTCGCTCCCCGCCAGAATTTCGCCCGCCTTCGTCGCGTCGAACGCCCGCTCCCATTTCGCCACGACGAGCGTCGCGACCGTGTTGCCGATGAAGTTCGTGATCGCCCGCGCCTCCGACATGAACCGGTCCACGCCGATGATCAGCGCCAGCCCCGCCACCGGCACATGGCTCGTCGCGCTCAACGTCGCCGCCAGCGTGATGAACCCGCCGCCCGTCACCGCCGCCGCGCCCTTCGAGGTTAGCAGCAGCACGCCGAGCAGCCCGAGTTGCTGCGCGAGCGACAGCGGCGTGTCCGTCGCCTGCGCGATAAACAGCGCCGCCATCGTCAGGTAGATGCACGTCCCGTCCAGATTAAACGAATACCCCGCCGGCACCACGATCCCGACCACCGGCCGCGCGCAGCCCACGCGCTCCATTTTCTCCATCAGCAGCGGCAGCGCCGATTCCGACGACGACGTGCCGAGCACGATGAACAACTCCTCGCGGATGAACTTCAAAATTTTCCACAAGCTGAATCCCGCCAGCCGCGCGATCACGCCGAGTCCAGCGAACACGAATACGACGCACGTCAGATACACGCACGCCATCAACGCGGCGAGCGACGCCAGCGTATGCAACCCATACGCGCCCACCGTAAAAGCCATCGCCCCGAATGCCGCCAGCGGCGCCGCCTTCACCACGATCGCCACGATCCCGAAAAAAACTCGCGCGATCTCGTTCAACAAATTCAGCACCGGCCGCGCGTGCTCGCCCAGCCGCCCGAGCGCGAACCCGAACAGGATCGCCAGCAGCAGCACCTGCAAAATTTCGCCCTCGACGAACGCCCCCGCGAACGTGTTCGGGATGATTTTCAACAAAAAATCCACCGTGCTCAGCGACTGCGCCGCCGTCGCATAGCTCGCCACTTCCTTCGCCCGCGACCCGAGCGATTCCGCCGTCGCGTGAAACCCCGCGCCCGGCGCGAACACGTTCGCCACCACGAGCCCGATCAGCAGCGCCAGCGTCGTCACGAGCTCGAAATAAATCAGCGCCTTCGCGCCCACGCGCCCGACTTTTTTCAAGTCGCCCATCCCCGCCAGCCCGACCACGACCGTCGTAAAAATGATCGGCGCGATCAGCATCCGCACGAGCTTGATGAACGCGTCGCCCAGCGGCTTCAGTTGCGCGCCGAACCCCGGCCACACGTGGCCGACGATCACGCCCAGCACGATCGCCACGAGCACCTGCACATAAAGCGAGCTGCGCCGCGGCGGCGAAATATCGCTCGCGTCCGATGCGGGGTTCATCGCCCCGCATTCCAACGTCATCCCCTTCCCGGCGTCAACCGTCGCCGCGCCCCATTACGGCCCGAGCAATTTCGGATTCTGCGCCCCGTCGAGTCCGCTCTCCTCCGGCTCCATCACCGGATCGGTCGCCTCGACGAACCGTAGCCCGTGCTCGAAACCCCACAGCCAGCAAGCCCCGTCGCGCCGGTCGTGGATCAGCATGTATTCCGGCAGCCGGTCGCGCGCTTTGCTCACGATCGGAAACTGTCCCTGCGTCACATACTCGAGCACCTCCGGCAACTGCGACACCGGCGGCGTCGAGTCGAGCGTCACCGTCCAGTTGCCGCTCACCGCCATCGGCGTGTGGCCCCGAAAATAATACCCAAAAAAACGGGACGGCACGAAGTGCCCCGTTGCGCGCAACCGCTGCAAGTGCTCGTCCACCGCGGCGATGAACCGCACCCGCCACGGAAAATCCGTCGGCAGGGTGAAGCCGGGTAGCGGTATGAGAACATTGTCGTTCATGGTGATCGTCGCGCCTTTAAGCATATTAACGGCCAACTTCGCTTGGATTTAAGCGCCTTATTCGGCAGCCTCGCCTTTCCCATGCCCTGCAACGCTCAACAGCAATCCCTGCTCGACGAGCTCACCCTCCTCGACGATCCGCAGGAACGCCTCGCCGCTGCCGTCGAGCGCACCCGCCGCCGCGCCCCGCTGCCGCCCGCCGACCGCTCGCCCGCGCACCACGTCCCCGGCTGCACCTCCCAAGTCTGGCTCGTCGCCGAACTCCGCGATGGCCGCTGCCACTTCCGCACCGACGCCGACTCGCCCCTCGTCCGCAGCCTCGTCGCCCTCCTCGCCGATTTTTTCAACAACACCGCTCCCGCCGAAATTCTCGCCACCGACGCCGACCCGCTCGAACTCCTCGGCCTCACGCGCACGCTCTCGCCCACGCGCCGCCACGGCCTCGCCGCCGTCCGTGCCGCGATCCGCGCCTTCGCCGAAAAATCGGTGCCCAACTGAGCGCTCCCTCGCGCGTCAAAATGATTTTCTTCGACGCCCACAACCACCTCCAGGACGCCTGGCTCGCGCCGCACCGCGCCCGCGTCCTCGCCGATCTCGCCGCCGCGAACATCCGGCGCTGCGTCGTCGACGGCACCAGCGAATCCGACTGGCCCGACGTGTCTGCCCTCGCGCGCGAATCGCCCGTCGTCCTCCCCAGCTTCGGCCTGCATCCATGGGACGCCGGCAACCGCTCGCCCGACTGGCAAAAAAATCTCCTCGCCCACCTCGACGCCGCGCCCGCCGCCGCGATCGGCGAAATCGGCCTCGATCGCTGGATCCTCGACCGCGCGCGCCCCGACGATCCGCGCCTCGCCGGCCTTCGCCGCGCTCCGCTCGATGAACAAATCGAAGTCTTCCGCTGGCAACTGCCGGTTCACATTCGTCACGCACACGTCGTCGAGATCGACCAGCGTGATCGCGCCGACGCCGCTCCGCGCCAGTCCCTCGACCGCCCACGATCCCACGCCGCCGAGGCCCACCACGCCCACGTGCGCCCCGCGCAGCCGTTCGAGCCCCGGCCGCCCGAGCAGCCGCGCCACCCCGCCGAAACGCTGCTCAAAATCGTTCCTTTCCGAGGCTCGCCCACTCGCGTCTGCTGTGTTCATCGTGTCCGTCGAATTCATCTTTTCCGATGCACATCCTCCACGTCCACATCCACGTCAAACCCGAACACCTCGAAACCTTCAAACTCGCCACGCTCGCCAACGCCCGCGCCAGCCTCCGCGAGCCCGGCGTCGCGCGCTTCGACGTCGTTCAGCAAACCGACGACCCCACGCGTTTCGCCCTTGTCGAAGCCTACCTCACCCCCGCCGATCACGCCGCGCATCGCGAGACCGCCCACTACGCCACCTGGCGCAACACCGTCGCCTCCATGATGGCCGAGCCCCGCACCGCCGAAAAATTCACCAACCTCTTCCCCGACGACTCTGCTTGGTAACAACCGAGGACTTCACGCCGCGTTTCCGCATGCGCTTCGAATTCGCCACCGCCACCCGCATCGTCTTCGGCCCCGGCACGCTCGCCGAAATCGAAAAACTCGCACCCACATTCGGCCGCCACGCCCTCGTCGTCACCGGCCGTCATCCCGCCCGCGCGCAACGCCTCCTCGACCTGCTCGCGCGCTCGCCCGTCACCGCGACGACTTTCTCCATCGCCGCCGAGCCGACGACCGACGACATCACGCGTGCCGTCGCCCACGCCCGCGCCGTCGGCTGCGATTTCGTAATCGGTTTCGGCGGCGGCAGTGCGCTCGATTCCGCGAAAGCCATCGCCGCGCTCCTCAACAACGAAGGCGATCTCCTCGACTACCTCGAAGTCATCGGCCGCGCCCGCCCGCTCGCGCATCCCGCCATGCCGTGCGTCACGATCCCTACCACCGCCGGCACCGGCTCCGAGGTCACCCGCAACGCCGTCCTCGCCTCGCCCGCGCATCGCCTGAAAGTCAGCCTCCGCAGCCCGCACCTCTTGCCGCGCCTCGCGCTTGTCGATCCCGAATTGACTTACAATCTTCCGCCCGCGCTCACCGCCTCGACCGGCCTCGACGCTTTCACGCAACTCATCGAACCCTACGTCTCCTCGCGCGCGAACCCGCTCACGGACGCGCTCTGCGTCGAAGGCCTCCGCCGCGCCGCCCGCTCGCTCCGCATCGCCTTTGACCAACCTCGCGAAGCCTCCGCCCGCGAGGACATGTCGCTCGCCAGCCTCTTCGGCGGACTCGCCCTCGCCAACGCCGGCCTCGGCGCCGTCCACGGCCTCGCCGCACCGATCGGCGGCATGTTTTCCGCGCCACACGGCGCCATCTGCGCCGCGCTCCTCGCGCCCGTCACCGCCGCCAATCTCGCCGCGCTCCGCGCCCGCGCGCCGGCGCACGACGCCCTTCGCCGCTACGACGAAGTCGCGCGCCTCGTCACGTCCCGTCCTTCCGCCACCGCCGACGATCTTATTCCCTGGCTCCGCGATCTCGTCGCCGCGCTCCGCATTCCGCCGCTCTCGACCCACGGCCTCGCGCCCGCCGATTTCCCCGCCATCGCTTCCGCCGCCGCCAGCGCCAGCAGCATGAAGGCCAACCCGCTCCCGCTCACCGCCGCCGAACTCACCGAGATTCTCCAACACGCCCTCTAGAAAATCCACGCCATGCCTTCCCCGCTCTGCTTCT
>Ga0265313_10004112_pt1 | contig 11327 bp, 10 predicted proteins | sample 4123metaG_FD_203122 | JGI IMG/M metagenome (GOLD analysis project Ga0265313, IMG submission 203122) | Rhizosphere microbial communities from Carex aquatilis grown in University of Washington, Seatle, WA, United States - 4-1-23 metaG | ecosystem: Host-associated > Plants > Roots > Rhizosphere >...
GGCTGGAGGAATTTGCCCAGTGCCCGTTCCGCTTTTTTGTCCGTTCCGGCCTGCGCGCCGAGGAACGCAGGATTTTTGAACTGGACGCCCGCGAGCGCGGCAGTTTTCAGCATGAGATATTGAAGAAATTTCATGACGAAGTGAACGGGCAGGGCAAACACTGGCGCGATTTGACGCCGGCAGAAGCGCGCGAATGCATCGGTACGATCGCCGCCGGACTCGCGCCCCATTATCGCGACGGTTTGATGCGCGCGGACGACCAGGGCCGGTTCACGGCGCGCGTGCTGACGAAATCGTTGCAGGATTTTGTTGAAACCCTGGTCACGTGGATGCGCGAACAATACGAATTTGACCCGGTGGTGGCCGAACTCGAATTCGGTTTCGGCTCGGGCGGTGCGCCGGCCTGGGAAATGAACCTGGGCGCCGGCCATAAGCTGGCCTTGCGCGGGCGGATTGACCGGCTTGATTTATGGCGCGAGACCGGAGGCCGTGCCTGGTATGTGGTGATGGATTACAAATCCGGCCGGCAGAAACTCGACCCGGTTCTGGTGGAGCACGGTGTGCAACTGCAATTGCTTGGCTATCTGGCGGTACTCCGGCACTGGCCCAATCCACGCGCGCTCCTCGGCGTGGACCGCCTGGTCCCCGCCGGCGTGTTTTACGTGAATCTGCGCGGCCAATACGACAGCGGCGACACGCGCGTCGAGGCGCTCGCCGACGTGGAAGCGTCACGGCGAATGGCTTACCGTCATACCGGACGGTTCAGCGTGGACGCGTTGCCGAAACTCGATTGCCGCCCCGGTGTGAAGACCGGCGATCAATTCAATTATCGCCGGAACCAGGATGGTTCGTTGCACAAAGGTTCGGCCGAGGCCTTGCCGCGCGGAGAATTTGAAGCGCTGCTTGACCGCGTGGAATTCCAGTTGACGGAAATGGGCCGCGCGATTTTTTCCGGCGTGGCCAAGGTGGACCCCTACCGTAAAGGCAGCGAGACGCCATGCGGGTTTTGCGATTACCGCTCCATTTGCCGGATCGATCCGTGGACGCATCGGTATCGCATGTTGCGCGCGGCGCCGAAGGAAAAAACTGCATGAACCGTTCGCACTACCACGAGGTCTTGGAGTGCGGTGGCCCTCCACCGTTTTGCAATCGGACGGCGGTTCGTGCAAAGCGCCAGGGGACTGGCGCAGTCCAAGACGCCGGCGCGTTTGCGGCGGCACGTTGCCAATCAAGGCCTCGAAATGCGTTCCCAGCGGAATGCCAAATCTTTCTATGACGCTGCGCGGCAAATCCGATCCGGGCTGGTCGGCGCTGGTGGCAGAATGGAAGGCCGTGCAAGGGCGTTTGCGTGAACGAATGATTATTGCGCCGCTCGATCCGTTGCCACGCTATGTCGCTGGCGCCGATTGCGCGTTTTCCGCCGACAAACAAACCATCTTTGCCGCCGCCGTGGTTTATGACCGCGAAACCCAGCGCGTCATTGAAGTTGCGCATGCCACGCGGGCCGCGGAATTTCCCTACATCCCGACTTTTTTAAGCTTTCGCGAAGGCCCGGCGATTCAGCAGGCGATTGGCGCGCTCAAGCATGAATTCGGCGCGATGCTCTTTGATGGTCAGGGCTACGCGCATCCGCGGCGCTGCGGCATCGCAGCGCATCTGGCGATCGAACTGGACCGGCCCGGTGTCGGCGTCGGCAAAAGCCGGCTGCTGGGAACCTTTGGAAAACTGGCGTTGCCAGCCGGTGCCACGGCGCCGCTCATGGATGATGACGAACAAATTGGCGTGGTGCTTCGAACTCGGAAAAACTTCCGGCCGGTTTTTGTGAGCGTGGGTCATCGCGTGAATCTGGCGTCGGCCGTCAAACTGGTTTTGGCCTGCTGCGCGCGCCATCGCATTCCCGAGCCGACGCGTCAGGCGGACCTCGAAGTGGCCAAATTGAAGCGCCTCAGTGATATTCCTGCAACGTCTTGACGCGGTAGCCGGATTTCTTGAGGGCGGCGATGCCGCGCGCGGCGGCCTTGGCGCCGCTCAACGTCGTCATGATCGGCGTGCCGGTGTAAATGGCCGTGGTGCGGATTTTTATCTCATCCTCGCGCGGCGCGGCGCCGCTGGGCGTGTTGATGACGAGCTGGATTTCCTTGTTCTTAAGCAAATCAATCACGTTGGGCCGGCCTTCGAGCAGCTTGAGCAAGCGTTGGACCTTCAAACCGGCCTTTTCCAGGACCGCCGCCGTGCCGCTCGTCGCCACGAGCTCAAAGCCGAGCTCGGCAAATTGTCTGGCCACCGGCGCCACGTCTTTTTTATGCGCATCGCTCACGCTGATGAAAACCTTTCCGCTCAACGGCAACGGCGAACCCGCCGCCATCTGCGATTTCGCATAGGCGATGCCGCGGTCGGCGTCGAGCCCCATGACCTCGCCGGTGGAGCGCATTTCCGGCGAGAGCAAAATGTCCTGGCCGTGAAAACGGTTGAACGGGAAAACGGATTCCTTGATGGCCCAATACTTCGGCCAGATTTCCTTCGTGAAACCGAGTTCCTTCAAGGTCTTTCCCGCCATGACTTTCGCCGCCAGTTTGGCCAGCGGCACGCCGATGGCCTTGCTCACGAATGGCACGGTGCGTGACGCGCGCGGGTTCACCTCGAGCACGAACACCTTCTCGTCCTTCACCGCGTATTGCACGTTCATCAGGCCGACGACCTTCAATTCGCGCGCCATCGCGTGCGTGTGTTCACGGATGGTTTCAATGACGGCCTGCGAAAGGGTGTGCGGCGGCAGCACCATCGCCGCGTCGCCGGAATGGACGCCGGCAAATTCAATGTGTTCCAATATGCCGCCAATGACGATCGTCCCGTCGCCTGGCTTGGAGGCGTGGCCGACGTCCGCGATGCAATCCACGTCCACTTCGGTCGCGTCTTCCAGGAATTTGTCCACGAGCACCGGGCGTTCCGGCGAGGCTTCCACGGCAAACCGCATGTAATGCTGCAGCTCGGCGTCGGAATAAACGATCTGCATGGCGCGGCCGCCGAGCACGAAGGACGGCCGGACGAGCACCGGGTAATCCAGTTTTTTGGCGACGGCGAGCGCTTCCTCGGCATTGGTCGCCAGGCCATTGGGCGGCTGGGGGATTTTCAACTTGTCGAGCATCGCGGCAAAGAACTTGCGGTCCTCGGCGATCTCGATGCTCTGCGGCGAAGTGCCGATGATGTTGACGCCGTTTTTCTGGAGGCCGAGCGCGAGGTTGAGCGGCGTCTGGCCGCCAAATTGCGCGATGGCGCCCCAACACCCTTCGCGTTCGTAAATGTGCAGCACGTCCTCGAGGGTCAACGGCTCAAAGAACAGCTTGTCGCTCGTGTCGTAATCGGTCGAAACGGTTTCCGGATTCGAATTGACCATGATGGTCTCAAACCCGTCCTCCTTGAGCGCGAACGCAGCGTGGACGCAGCAGTAATCGAATTCGATGCCCTGCCCGATGCGGTTGGGGCCGCCGCCGAGGATCATCACCTTTTTTTTAGGCGTTTTTTTGACCTCATCGTCGCCGCGGTCATAGGTCGAATAATAATACGGCGTGTAAGCCTCGAACTCGGCGGCGCAGGTGTCCACGAGCCGGTAGCTCGGCACCAGGCCGAGTTTTTTCCGCAACGCGCGGACTTCATCCTCGGTCTGACCGGTCAGGTGGGCGATTTGCCGGTCGGAAAAGCCCAAACCTTTTGCTTTGCTCAGCAATTCAGAATTTAGTGGCGGCATCGGCGCAAACAGTAAGCCGCAAGATGTCCGTGGTGTCCAGTTTGGAATGCGGAGCTAGGAATAAAAATGGTGGAAACCGGGACTGCGCGGATTGGGGAAAATGGTTTCCGGATTTCCGGTTTTTCCTTCCATGCTGGGCTCAAATCCGCTTGCTGGCGGCGACACTTTGCGTTAGGAAGGCGCAATGAAACGAATTGGGAGCGCGCTGTTGTGGTGGTCCGTATTCGCTCCGCTTTTCGTTTACGGCCAGATTGACCCGGTCAAGCGCGACCTGATTCAGCTCGGCTACAATCAACCCGTCGAAGGCCACTCACCCTTCGCCGGCTACGCCTTTTACTATCACAACCAGCCCAATTTCCTGCGCACCAACCTCACGTTGCGCCTGGCGCTCGCGCCGGTGTATCTCGATTCCGAACTGGGTTTCGTCCACGGCCTGGGGCCCAACACCGATTTTGGCCTGGGACTGGCCGGCGGCGGGTTTGCCGACAGCTACGATGAAATCCGCGGCGGCAGGTATTTTCCCGGCGAATCCTACGACGGCCACAGTATGGAGGTGTCGGCCAACATCTACCATCTGTTCAATCCCGCCAGCGAAATTCCGTTGAACCTCGTTTTGCGCGGCGCGGCGCACTATACGATTTATGACGCCAACGACGGCACCGCAGCGGCATTCCGGACGCCCAACGACCACGGCATCTTCAGTGTGCGCACCGGGTTGCGCTGGGGGGGCGTCGAGCCGACCCTGTTTCCGCCGCTGGCGATGGAGTTGTCCGTGTGGTATGAGGGCCAGTACCGCACCGATTCGGGCGCCTACGGTTTTAACGGTGACCGCAAATTCAACCGGCAATCGCATTTGTTTTGGGCCGAGGGCGCGCTGGCTTACACCCTGCCCCGGAGCCAGCAGAATTTTTACGTGCGGTTGACCCTGGGTGCGAGCCTGGATGCCGACCGTTTCAGTGCTTACCGGCTGGGCGGGTTTCTGCCCCTGGAATCGGAATTTCCGCTCTCGCTGCCGGGCTATTATTTTCAGGAAATCAGCGCCCGGAACTTCGCGCTGCTCAACGCGAACTACCTGTTGCCGCTGAGCCCCGACAAACGCTGGGATGTGGACCTGAATGCGTCCAGCGCCTTCGTGGATTATCTGCCCGGGGAAAGTCAGCCCGGCAACTGGCTCAACGGCGTGGGCGGCGGCATCTTATACCATACCACATCCAACCGGTTGAAAATCATGGCCTCATACGGATACGGCATCGACGCGATCCGTTCGCATGGACGCGGGGCCAGCAGTGTGGGTGTTTTGATCCAGTTGGATTTGAGTGGGGCGCCCAGCCGGACGTTTAACGCGCCGCAACCGCAGCATTGGCGCGGCTGGCAATGGTTTTTCGGCAGTTAAAATCGCCTTGCCTGAAACGGTTGGGCCTGCTTCATTATTTAGCCGGGCGCGCATATGGTGGAATTGGCAGACACGCTACTTTGAGGTGGTAGTGGGGCAACCCGTGCAGGTTCAAGTCCTGCTATGCGCACCAGTTTTCCTTCAAATCCAGAATTTCCGCGCGCAGCCGCTGTGCCAGCTCCTTCCGGTCACCGCTGCGTTCGGAAAATTGTCCGAAACGGACGGTCGCCCGCACGCGGTGCTTGCCCAACAAATTCAGCATGTGCGGAAAGAAAGTGTGGTTGCCCCAGTAACAAATCTCCTCGCCGGCGTCGCCGTCGTCAATTTCGTAATGAATCCAGGCAATGGCCAGCGGCCACTCCGGGTGGGTGGCCGGTTCCAGCAGGGATGATTTGAAAGGCAGCAGCGTCTGCCCGTTCGTGCTGGTCCCTTCCGGAAACAAAACCACCAGCGCGCCCTGGTTCAAGGCGGCCGTGATTTCGTCGTTGGTCTGCCCGACTTGAAATCGTCGCGCGCGGTCCACAAACACGGTTCCGCCCAGGACGGCAAACTGGCCAAAGACCGGCCAGAATTTGACGTCGTGCTTGGAAACAAACACGGCCGGCGTGAGGGACGAGAGCACCAGCACGTCGAGGTAGCTCAGGTGATTGCTGATAAGCAATCCCCGCCCGGGGACCGGGCCGGCCGCCTGCATTTCAAAATGGAAAAGACGCAAGGTCCGCCGTGAAGCGCGTTGGAGCCAACGCGCGCGGATGGCCAGCCTGGCCTCCGGCCGGCGAAACGCGCAGTGGACCAAATAATCCAGCAGGCCAATGAGGATCGCGCCGGCCAGCCGGACCAGCCGGGTGGCGACACGGAGCGGATGGGGGCGCCGGCCTTTCATGCGCAAATGTTCATTGGTCACCGGATCATTTATGACGGCGGGCGGAAATGAACTTTTCCGCGTATTTGCCGAGCAAATCCGCCTCCAGATCCACCGCGTCGCCGACTTCCCTTTCGCGCAACGCCGTCACTGCAAACGTGTGCGGGATGATCCAGACCCGGAACCCCTTTTTCTGCACGCCGGCCACCGTCAGGCTGATGCCGTCCACGGCGATCGAACCCTTCGGGATCACGTAACGCATCACCTCCGGCGGCGCGGCAATGTCGAGCACGTGATCCAAACCGGCGCGTTCCCAGCGGATGATTTTCCCCAGGCCGTCAATGTGACCGGTCACAAAATGCCCGCCGAATTCGCCGTCCGCGCGCAAGGGACGCTCCAGATTCACGAGCGCGCCCGGTTTGGCAAATTGAAGATTGGTGAGCCGCCACGTCTCCTGGAGCAAATCGAAACGGACGAGCCGGGACTTGCCGTGCGCGGAAACGTTAACGGCGGTAAGACAACACCCGTTCACGGCCAGACTGCCGCCGGTTTTCAAACCGCGTCCGGTCGCGTTGGCGCGCACGGTCAGTTCAACGGATTTCGCCGTCCGCCGGATGCGCTCCACGGTTCCCGTTTCTTCGACGATGCCGGTAAACATAAAGTAGGTCAGGCGTCGCGCCTGACTCTAAAATCTAAGAACTTTTCACGTCACATGCCAGAAAGTTCAATCACTACGGTGAGGCGGAATGACGGCGTAACGGCTTTCGGCAGAAAGCCGCCTGCTAAAAATTGGAGCCAGGAAGTGCGGCGCTCTGCCGAGACGCCGCTACGACATTACCCGCGCCGTCAGCAACAAATCCAGGCCGATCCGTTTCCACGCCACGTCGCAAAGTTGAAGGGCCTCCGCCAGGTTCCGGGCGCCGTCGCCCGCCACGGCCTTGAGCGAATCCCGCCCGCCCAGAATTTTGGGTGCGTAGAAAAAGACGACGCGCTGGGCCAATCGACCCAGCAGGAAGGAAGCATTCACCTCGCCGCCGCCTTCGACCAGCAGGTGGGTGATGTTTTCCGAGCCAAATTTTTTCAACAGCCAGCGGAGATCGATATATTGGTGGGGCGAGGCTGCTGACGAGCCGGCTCGCGGGGACACTCGCCCCACCATGAATGCGGGTGCCACAATGATATTCACGCGTCTGGCCAGCGCCGCGACGCGACTTTTTGGCGCACGTTTGCTGACAATGATGGTGGTCAGCGTCGCGAATTTGTCGCAGACCACCTTGGCATCCAGCGGTGTTCGCGCCAGCGAATCGAGAATGATTCGGCGCAGCCGCGAATGTTTATCCCGACTTCTGACTTCTGACTTCCGGCCTCTGGTCGTGAGGCTGGGATCATCCGCCAAAATGGTGTTCACGCCCACCAGAATTGCATCCGCACCCTGCCGCAAATTCATGCCGTAAGCGCGCGCTTTTTCGCCAGTGATCCATTTTGATTCGCCGCTGGCGGTGGCGATCTTTCCGTCCAAGGTCATTGCGGCTTTCACGGTGACAAAAGGCGTGCGCTGAACAATCCAATGGTTGAAAGCTTCGTTCAATCGCGCACATTCGTCGGCCAGTGCAGCGGGAGCGCCGGCATCTTGCCGGCGGGTTGTCCTTTTACGAATTGAGAAACCGGCCGGCAAGATGCCGGCGCTCCCGGCTCCAACGACATCAATCCCGGCGCGCCGCAAAATCTTGAATGCCCGTCCGGAATGTTTCGGATTTGGATCCATCGCGCCTACGATCACGCGTTTGATTCCGGCGGCGATGATGGCGTCGGTGCACGGCGGCGTAAGCCCATGCGTGCTGCAGGGTTCGAGTGTCACATAAAGCGTCGCGCCCTTGGGATGGTGGCCGCGCCTTTCCGCGTCGCGGAGAGCCTCGATCTCCGCGTGCGGCAAGCCCGCCCGCCGATGCCAGCCGCGGCCGATGATTTTGCCGCCTTTCACCAGGACCGCGCCGACCATAGGATTCGGCGACGTTGTGCCGTAACCGCGTCGGGCGAGCCGGAGGGCGACGCGCATGAATTTAAAATCCGCGTTCATGTATAACGCCAACGCGCCAGGTTTTTCATTCCTCGAACAGCGCCTGCGCAAATTGCTTCGCGTCGAAGGGCTGCAAGTCATCCGGCTGTTCGCCCAGGCCGATGAATTTGACGGGCAAACCAAGTTCCTTTTGGATGGCCACCACCATGCCGCCCTTGCTGGTGCCATCGAGCTTGGTCACGACGAGACCGGTGAGCGGCACGGTCTTGTGGAATTCGCGCGCCTGGTTGAGCGCGTTCATGCCGGTGGTCGCGTCGAGCACGAGCAGCACTTCGTGCGGGGCGCCGGGCAGTTGCTTGCCGATGACGCGGTGCAGCTTCTGCAATTCCTGCATCAAATTGTGCTTGGTGTGCAGCCGGCCCGCCGTGTCAATGAACAGATAATGCACCTGGCGCGCCTGGGCAGCCGCGACGGCGTCGTGCGCCACGGACGCCGCATCCGCGCCGTAGGTGCCGGCGACGACCTCGACCTGCAGGCGTTGTCCCCACAATTTGATCTGCTCGATGGCGGCGGCGCGGAAGGTATCGCACGCGGCCAGCAGCGCGGTTTTTTTCCGTGATTGAATCAAGTGCGCCAGTTTGGCCGACGTGGTGGTTTTGCCGGTGCCGTTGACGCCGACGATGGAGACCACGGTTGGACCCTGCGCCGCCTGGCGCAATTCGGTCAGGTTCGACGATAAACTTTTTTCCACTTCCTGCCGCGCGATGGCAAATACGTCCAAGCCCGCACCGCCCTGGGTTTCATAAGCGTGTTTGACAGCGGCGACAATTTGCGCGGTCATGGCCACGCCGAGGTCGGCGGCGATGAGCGCGACTTCCAATTCCTCGAAGGTGGCCGCGTCGAGTTTGGGCGAGCGGGTGACGATGCGTTTGATTTCGTGCGCCAGCCGGCTGTGGGTTTTTTGCAGGCCGGCTTTGAATTTCTGAAATAAGTTCATCGTTGAAGCGTTAAAGCGGTGAAGGGATGAGGTGGCGGCTACGATTTAACGTTTAGATTCTTCAACGCTTCATCGTGTTTCTGCTTCAACTTTTCAACGTGCTCGTAGGGTAGTTTGACGGTGCCGATGAGGGGTTTGCCCTTGCTGAAACCGTGGCAATCGGAGCCGCCGGTGATGAGCAGGTGAAATTTATCGGCCATTTCCAGATAACGTTCGGACGCAACCGTCGAATGTTTCGTGTGAAAGCATTCAATGCCGTCCATCCCCGCCTCGACCAGGGCCGGAATGACGTCGTCGGTGCGGTTCAAACCCGGGTGCGCCATGACGGCGACGCCGCCGGCGCGGTGGATGAGTTCGACGGCTTCGAGCGCGGACATTTTGGCCTTGGGCACCCAGGCGGGCCGGCTCTTTTTGAGAAAGCGTTCGAAGGCTTCGTCCAGGTTCGCCACCAGTCCGGCCTTCACCAGCGCGCGCGCCACGTGCGGCCGCCCCGGTGATTTGCAATTGGCCAGCGCAAAAACGGATTCAACCTGCAGCGGCACGTTCAACTCGTTGAGCCGCGCGACCATTTCGCGAATGCGATTCTGCCGGACGGCCTGAAACCGGGCGATGTCCGACAGGAATTCTTCGTTTTCGATGTCCACGTAATAGCCGAGCAGGTGAATTTCCGTTTCGTTGTGCTCGGCCGTGAGTTCGGTGCCGGGGATGAAATCCATGCCCGCCGCCTCGCACGCGGCGGCCATGCGCACACAACCCTCGACCGAATCGTGGTCCGTCAGGGCGAGCGCCGCGAAGCCGAGCCGGTGGCCATGGCCGACCAGTTCCTCCGGCGAAAACGTCCCGTCGGAGAAATACGTGTGCAAATGTAGGTCCGCAAATTTCATTTCGCCGTTTTGGCCGGGCGCAACACCTCGCCCTTGATCTTGTCCAGGATGCCATTCACAAATTTGCCGCTGTCCTGCGTGGAAAACTTTTTGGCGATGTCCACCGCCTCGTTGATGCTGACCACGGGCGGAATGTCCTCGCGGTGCAACATTTCGAAGATGGCCAGCCGCATGATGTTGCGGTCCACGGCGGCGATGCGATGAAATTCCCAATTCTTCGCGTGCGCCTTGATGCGCTCGTCAATCGCGTCGCGATATTCGATGACGCCGCGGATGAGCGGGTCGGCGAAGAGGCGCGTCTCGGCTTCCTCGGCGGTCGGCGGGGGCAATTCGTGGGGCTGGCCCCAGTTGGCCGGGCCTTTTTCCTCGGCGATGGCGGCGGCGCGCTGGGTCTGCCAGAATTCCTCCAGCGCCCCACCCAAATCCTCCGGCGGATTCAGGTCGTGCTGAAACAAAAACTGGACGGCGCGTTCGCGCGCTTCACGGCGTTTGCCCATGTTCCTAGTCTAAAGTCCAAAGCCCAAAGTCCAAAGTCTAAAGTTAAACAATGCGCTCGACTTTGGACATTAGACTTTGGACTTTGGACTGAATATGAGCAAGGTCACAAAACTGCTGCACACGCGCTACCGCGTGAACGACTTGGAACGCACGGTGAAATTCTACCGCGAGATCCTCGGCCTCCAGGAAGTCAGGCGGCACAAATCGCCGCGCGGCTCGGAACTGGTTTTTCTCAAGGCGCCGAAGAGCGACGAGGAGATTGAAATCTGCCATTTACCCGGCAGCAGCTCCGTGTCGGTCCAACCCGACCTCACCCATCTCGCATTCGAGGTGGACAGCCTCGACGAGTTTGCCAGTCACCTGGCCCGGCACGGACTGAAATATTCCGACGGCCCGACCACGAGTTCGAGCGGCAGCACTTTCGCGTTCGTCGACGCGCCGGAAGGTTACGAGATCGAGCTGATTCAAAAAAAGTAACGGCGGCTACTGATTTTTCCCTAACTCCAAACTCCCATCTTCCATCTCCTGAATAAATGAGCGTCTTGATTGTCGGTTCCACCGCGCTGGATTCCATCAAAACTCCCAAGGCCGAAAACCCGCGCCTGCTCGGCGGTTCGGCCAGCCATGCCGCCGTCGCCGCCAGCTTTTTCAGCCCGGTAAAACTGGTCGGGGTGGTGGGCGAGGATTTCCCCAAAAAATACCTCGAGCTGTATCGCCGGCACAAAATTGACCTGGAAGGCCTGCAGGTTCTGCCCGGCAAAACGTTTCACTGGTCGGGCGAATATGAGGCGAACATGAACAACCGCCGCACGCTGCTGACCGAACTCGGCGTGTTCGAGACCTTCACACCCACGCTGCCGAAGGCGCACCGGAACTCCCCATTTGTCCTGCTGGCCAACATCGCGCCCGCGCTCCAGCACCACGTGCTGAA
>Ga0265313_10004119_pt1 | contig 11312 bp, 8 predicted proteins | sample 4123metaG_FD_203122 | JGI IMG/M metagenome (GOLD analysis project Ga0265313, IMG submission 203122) | Rhizosphere microbial communities from Carex aquatilis grown in University of Washington, Seatle, WA, United States - 4-1-23 metaG | ecosystem: Host-associated > Plants > Roots > Rhizosphere >...
TTTTTTTCGTCGTTCATTTATCACAACCACTGGGGCGCGTTCACCGTGCTGATGATCGCGATCTCGCTCGGCCTCGTGTTTCACTTCGCGCGTCGCCGCGACGCGCGCGATTTCTGGCATTCGCCCGCGTTCGGCGGGTTGGTCGCGGTCGCCTTGCTCGCGGCGACGGTCCCGCTCAGCACGTCGCGCTCTTGCACGGTGCTCGTCGCGGTGCTGTTCGGCGGCGCGTTGGTGCACTTTCTCATCCGCGTGATCCGCCGTCGCCGCGCCTACCAGGAATCCGTCGCGCTCCCACTCGCGGGCGCGTTGCTCGCCGTCGGCGTCGCGGGTGCGTTCGCCTATGACTTGAGCCGCGACGTCATTCGCCTGCGCGTTGAAAACACGCTCGATCAGGTGGCCGGCATGCGCGAGCGCGGCGAGACCGTCCCGCGCCAGATTCTCTACCGCGACACCTGGCGGATGGCCCGTGAAAAAATCTGGTTTGGCTGGGGCATGGCGAGTTACCCGACCGCGTTTTACAACCGCAACACCCAGCACTACTCGGCGGTGGACCATCTTCCCCACCTTTACCACGATGCCCATTCCGACTGGCTGCAATCGCTCTCGGAAGTCGGGATCGTCGGCACGTCGCTGCTTGCGCTCTGCGCACTTGTGCCGCTCTGGCACCGGCGGCGCGTGCTCGCGGAGAGCCCGTTGGTCGCCTACCTGCTCGCGGGCTGCACGCTCATCGTGCTCTACTCCGCCCTCGAATTCCCCTTCGGCAACCGCGCGGTCGTGATCGTGTTTTGGACGTGTTTCTTCTGCGCGATTCACTACGGCCGGCTGGACGCGTCGAGCGACAGCGCGGCGTGAGCATGTTTTCAGTCCTGATTCTCACGCTGAACGAGGAACGCGACCTGCCGCGATGCCTCGAATCCGTCCGGGGCTGCGACGATCTCGTCGTGCTCGACTCCGGCTCGACCGATCGCACCGCCGAAATCGCCGCCGCCGCCGGCGCGCGGATTTTCACGCGCGCCTTCGACGATTTCGCCGGCCAGCGTAATCACGCACAACGCCGGATTCCGTTTCACCACCCGTGGGTTTTCCATCTCGATGCCGACGAACAGATGACGCCCGCGCTCGCGGCCGAGTGCCGCGCCGCCGCGGCGCGCGCCGATCTCGACGGCTTCCTCGTCGCGCCGAAAATGATTTTCCAAGGCCGCTGGATCCCGCACTGCACGGACTACCCAACGTATCAGGCGCGCTTCGTGCGGGCGCCGCAGTTCGAGTTCATCCAGGTCGGCCACGGCCAGCGCGAAGCCCCGCGCATGAGGACCGACCGGCTCCGCGAAAACTACCTTCACGATCTTTCGTCCGGCGGCGAGGAAGAGTGGCTCGCGAAACACCGCCGCTACGCCCGCGCGGAAGCCGGCGAGCATTTGCGCGCGGCTGGCGGCGCGGCCTCACGCGATCTGTTCGCTGGCGATCCGCTGCGGCGAAGACGCGCGCTCAAGCGGCTGAGCTACCGGCTGCCGTGCCGGCCGGCCTTGCGCTTCGTTTATCAATACTTCCTCCGGCGCGGGTTTCTCGACGGCCAGCCCGGCTTGCGTTATTGTCGGTTGCTCGCCGCCTACGAACGGTTCGCCGTCGAAGAATTACGCCAGCTCCGCGCCGCCGGCAGCGTTCAATGAACGGCCGCCGCGTTTTTTTCGTCAACCGGTTCTATTGGCCCGACGAGCCGGCGACCGCCCAACTGCTCACCGATCTCGCCTCCGCGCTCGCGGCGGGCGGCCAAGCCGTCACCGTGATCGCCAGTCATTCGGCCGACGCCGCCACGCCGCGACGGGAAACTCACAACGGCGTGGTGATCGAGCGAGTGCGCACGACTCAACTGGGCCGCCGCAGCCTCGCGGGGCGCGCACTGGATTTCGCGACATTTTATCCGGGCGCCGTTTGCCGGTTGTTGCGGCTGGCGCGGCGTGGCGACGTCGTGGTCGCGCTCACCGATCCGCCGTTCATTGGGATTTTTTGCTGGCTGGCGGCGCGAGTGCGCGGCGCGCGAATCGTGCACTGGGTGCAGGACATTTATCCGGAAATCGCCGCGGAACTGACCGGCCAACGCTGGCTGCTCGTGCTGCGCCCGCTCCGAAACCTTGCCTGGCGCCGCGCCGACGCCTGCGTGGTCGTGGGTGCGGACATGGCTCGGTCGGTGACCGCCGCCGGTATCGGTGCCGCCAAAACTGTCGTCGCCGCCAACTGGGCGCCGGCCGGTCTCGCCCCACCGTCCGCGGACGACATGGCGGCATTGCGCGCGGAATGGGGACTCGGGGAAAAATTTGTCGTCGCCTACTCCGGCAATCTCGGCCGCGTCCACTATCTTGACCCGCTGCTCGAAGTCGCCGCCGCGCTGCGCGCCGATCCGGATTTCATTTTCATTTTCATCGGCAACGGCGCCCGCCGCACCGCGCTCGAAGCCACGGCGAAAACGCGCGCGCTGGCCAACGTCCGTTTTTTTCCGCCGCAGCCGCGCCACCGCCTCGCCGCGACGCTGGGCGTCGCCGAGGTTCATTTCGTGACGCTGCAGCCCGGTGCCGACCGCTGGGTTTTCCCGAGCAAGCTCTACGGTATCGCCGCGGTCGGCCGACCGGTGATTTTTGTCGGCTCGCGCGATTGTGAACTCGCGCGCTTGGTGGCGGGCCAGGGTTTCGGTGCGGCGTTTGCCGGCGACGACACCGCCAGCATTGTCGCCACGCTCCGCCTGCTTCGCGCCGACCCGATCCACCGCGAAGCGATGGGCTCTGCGGCACTCGACTTTGCCGCCGGCGGTGCGGCGGCGGCGGTCAAAATTTGGACCAAACTGCTCGCAGTCGAGCTTGCGAGGGCCGCGCCTGCTTCATAGATGTGCCGGTGAAATTTGCCCCGCTTGCAATTCGTTTCATGCCTTACGCCGTGAAGCGTTCATCGTTTTTAGAACTTGGGGAATTGCCCAATTATTCCGCTTCCCTCTGCCTGACGAAGATCGCCTCGCACCCATGACAACCGCCCGGAAAGCTTTCCTGATCCTGCTCGGCCTGGACGTCGTGTCGGTGCTGGCCGTATTCAATCTGGTCAGCTTTCTACGCGGGCTTTCGGCCGATGGTCATCTGATTTTTCTCCCGCTCACCGGCCCGCTGGTCGCCGTCGTTTTCGCGATCTATCTGATCGACGGTTACAAGCCGCGGACAGACATGATTAGCCTCGACTACACCAGCCTGCACTCGATCGCACTGCTCAGCGCGATGGTGGCGACGCTATTGACGACCTACGCCATTTTGCCGGGTGGTTACGAGCTGCAGTCGAGCCGCATCGTGATCGCGCTGAGCTATCTCGTGCTGGTGCCGCTGACGCTCAGCTACCGCCGGGTCGTTTACCAACGGACTGAGGAGATGCGGGGCACGCGCTGCCTCGTTTTCCTCGGCGACGAGGCGAGCTGCCGCGCGTTTCGCGCGGAGTGCGAACGCGTCGGCACCGTCCAGCCCGTCGTCTATTCGGTCGTCAGCGAGGCGTCCGCGGTGCCGTTCGGAACCGGCGACGGCGATCGGCTGCGGCTGTTTTCCGAGGTGCTCGACGATATCCAGCGGGGCCGGCTGGCCATCGAGGCGATCATCCTGCGCGAGTCGAACCGCGAACTGCAGCCCGAGATTTCCCAAAAACTCGTTGAACTCTACTTCGGCGGTGTGCCGACCTACACGCTGGAGTTGTTTCACCAGGTTTACTGGCGGAAAATTCCCCTCTACCGGCTGAACCAGACGTGGCTGTTTCAGGAAGGATTTCAGATCGCACGCGAGCCGGTATTCGAACGGCTGAAGCGTGTCGCCGACATCGGATTCGCCGTGGTCGGGCTCGCGCTCGCCACACCGCTGATCCTGGTCGGCGGCCTCGCGGTATGGCTCGAGGATCGCGGGCCAGTGTTTTTCGCCCAGAACCGCGTCGGCAAGAACCACGTCACTTTTCGCATCCACAAGCTGCGAAGCATGCGCACCGCCGACGCGGGCGGCGATCCTTACACGCGACCCGACGACAAACGCGTGACGCGCGTCGGTCGGTTTTTGCGGGCGACCCGCATCGACGAGTTTCCGCAACTCTGGAACGTGCTCCGCGGCGACATGAGCCTGATCGGTCCGCGCGCCGAGTGGGACCGGCTCGTCGAGAACTACGAGCGCGAGATTCCCTGCTATCATTTTCGGCACCTCGTAAAACCCGGCATCACGGGTTGGGCGCAGGTGAACTACCCCTACGGCGCGGGCATGGAAGACACGCTGCGCAAACTGGAATACGACCTTTACTACATCCGGCACTTCTCCTTCGTGCTCGACGCGTCGATTGTCCTGAAGACGGTCCACGTAATGCTTTTCGGCAAGGGGCGGTGAGACGTTCATTTTCGAGTAACCGTGTTGCTGTGACTGGCTACGACTTTCTTGTCCTCGGTGGCGGTAGCGCCGGCTTCAACGCCGCCCGCGTCGCGGCCGCGCTCGGCCTGAAAACCGCGGTGGTCGATGGCGCGCGCCAGCTCGGTGGCCTGTGCATTCTGCGCGGCTGCATGCCGTCGAAGACGCTGCTCTACATGGGCGAGGTGCTGCACCTTGCGAAGAAGGGAAAAACCTTCGGCCTGAAAATTCCCTCGGCCCGCGCCGACATGCGCGCGATCCATGCGCGGAAAAAGAAAATCATCGCCGAGTTCGCCACCGACCGCGTGCGCGGACTCGAGACCGGAAAATTCGAGCTGATCCGCGCACACGCTCGGTTTATCGATGCGCATACCATAGCGCTTTCCGACGGCCGCACGGTGCGCGCGAAGCACATCCTCATTGCAACCGGTTCGAAGGTCAGCGTGCCGCCCGTGCCCGGTTTGGCCGAAACACCATTCTGGACGAGCGACGATGTGCTCGACTTCGATTTCGTGCCGAAGAGCGTGCTCGTGCTCGGCGGCGGCATCGTCGCGTGCGAGCTGTCGCAGTTTCTCCGCCGCATCGGCGCTCGCGTCACGCTCGTGCAGCGCAGCCGCAACATCCTGCGCGACCACTCGGAAGACGCGTCCGATGTCGTGCAGCGCGCATTCGTGGACGAAGGCATCGAACTCTTCGCCGGCACGCAGATCGAACGCATCACCCACGACCGGCGCGGAGTCACCGTTGTTTTCATCCACGACGGCAAACGCGTCACGCGCCGCGCGGCGCACCTTTTCAACGCCCTCGGGCGCGAGGCCAACACCGCCGCACTCGACCTCGCCGCCGCCGGTGTGCGCACGCGCCCGAACGGCCAGGTCGTCATCAACCGCTGGCAGCAGACCAGCGTGCCGCACATCTATGCCGCGGGCGATTGTTCCGGCCCGGTCGAGATCGTTCACATCGCCATCGAGCAAGGTATCCTCGCCGCCCGCCACGCCGCCGGCGCGAAGCCGCTGAGGCCCGTCGATTATTCGCTGCTCTTGAACGTCGTTTTCACCGACCCGCAGCTCGCAACCATCGGCCGGCTGGAACGCGACCTCGATGCACGGGGCGTGAAATACCTCGCCGCCAGTTACCCGTTCAACGACCACGGCAAGTCCATCCTGATGGACGCGAACTACGGATACGTAAAAGTGATCGCCGAGCCGCGCCGCGGCCGGATTCTCGGCGCCGAAATCGTCGGCAAGGACGCCGGCGAGCTGATCCACGCTTTCAGCGGCCCGCTCGCGCTGCGGGCCACGGTTTTGGATTTGCTGCGCGCGCCGTGGTATCACCCGACGCTCGCCGAGATCGTCACCTATCCGCTGGAGGAGATCGCGGAAAAGATCGGGCGCGCCTAAGCCGGCCTACTTCGCGAGCGCGAGCAGATCGCCGAGTGCGACGTTGCCCTCGTAAAGCGCCTTGCCCACAATCACGCCGTCGAGGTGGGCGTGACGGTGCGCCAGCTTGGCCAAATTGGCCACGTCCTCGCGGCGGCTCACCCCGCCGCTCGCGATCAGCCGGCATTTCACCGCGGCGAGCATCGCCTCCTGCGCGGCGAAATTCGGGCCGGTCAACATGCCGTCCGTGCTGATGTCGGTGTGGATGAGCGTCGCGACGCCGAGCGCGTCCATCCGCCGCGCCAGCGCGAGCGCGCTCGTGCCGGTTGTATCCACCCAACCCTTGACGGCGACCTGACCGTTTTTCGCGTCGATGCCGACGGCGATTTTTTCGCCGAACGCCTGCACGAGTTCGCCGACGAACGCCTCGCTCTCCGCCGCGCGCGTGCCGATGATCGCGCGGCTCACACCGAGCCCGAGCACGCGCTCCACCGCCGCGCGCGTGCGCAGCCCGCCACCGAGCTGCACCTTCATGCCGAGCGCGACGACCGCCTGCACAGCGGCGAGATTTTTCGACTCGCCCTCGAACGCGCCGTCGAGATCGACCACGTGCACCCACGCCGCGCCCGCCGCACGAAAATAAGTGGCGACCTCCGCCGGATTTTCCGCGTAGATCGTTTCCTGGTCGGCGCGCCCCTGCACCAGCCTCACGCAGCGGCCGCCCTTGATGTCGATGGCGGGATAGATGGTCATTTTAGATTTCCGATTTTCGATTTTCGAATTCAGGGTGTGGCAAAAGCAATCGTTCATTTATGCCCCAGCCTTATCCGGTCCCGTCCTTTCTCGCTGAACTGCTCCACGCGCGCTCGCCCTCCGGCTACGAGTCGGAAGCGCAGGCCGTCTTCGACCGGCACGTGAAGCCCGCCGCCGACGCCTACGCGAACGACGCGCTCGGCAACCGCATCGCCACGCTGAACCCGAAAGGCGATCCCGTGCTCATGCTCGCCGGCCACATGGACGAACTCGGCTTGATCATCACCTACGTCAACAAGGACGGCTTCCTTTATTTCGACACGATCGGCGGCCACGACCTCAGCGTCATCTCCGGACGCCGCGTGATCATTCAAACCGCCCATGGCCCCGTGACGGGCGTCACCGGCAAGCGCGCGATCCATTTGATGGACGAGGAAGACCGCAAAAAAGTCCCGAAGCGCCACGAAATCTGGATCGACATCGGCGCCCGCTCAAAAAAAGACGCGCTCGCGCGTGTGGCGATCGGCGACGTCGCCACTTACGATCACGAGCTCGCGCTCATTCACGGCAGCATCGGCACCGCGCGCGCCTTCGACAACAAAGTCGGCGCCTACATCGTCGGCGAAACGCTCATTCGGCTCGCGAAGGAAAAGAAACATCTCGCCGCCAAGGTCGTCGCCGTGGCGACCTCGCAGGAGGAAATCGGCGTGCGTGGCGCGACGACCGCCACCTACGCGGTGAACCCGCACATCGCCGTGGCGATCGACGTCGGCCACGCGACCGATCATCCCGATTGCGACCAGCGCAGGTTCGGCGAGACCACGCTCGGCGGCGGCCCGATCCTTTGCCGCGGCGCGAACATCAACCCGAAGATCTACGAACGCCTGCTCGCCGCCGCGAAGAAAACCAAGATTCCGTATCAAATCGAAGCCGACCCGCGCCCCACCGGCACCGATGCGCGCGCGATCCAGATGGGCCGCGGCGGCGTCGCGACCGGCCTCGTGAGCATCCCGCTCCGCTACATGCACACGCCGAGTGAGGTCGTCGATCTCGAGGACGTGGAGCGCTGCGTGAAACTGCTGGTCGAGTTCGCGAAGGGCCTCGAAAAAGGCGACTACGCGCATTGGTAGGCGGAGCGAACTCCGTCCTACCGGCCTTCGATCACGATCTCGAAATTCGCGTCCTCGCCCGCCCGCCACAGCGGCGAGAGTTGTTCGAGTTCGATCAGCGGCGACTGGTCGTTGCCGAGGTAAACCTGCGTCGCGAAGCCTTCGTCGGGCAGCGTGAGCGCGTTGCCTGCGCTTTCGCCGCGCTCGACGCGCAGGCTCGCGTGACCGATCCGCGCCAACAGCGGCTGCGGCGTGAACCCGAGTTTTTCCATTGTGTTCGTGAACTTGAGCTGCAGCTTGCCGGCAACTTCCGCGACCTGTTTCGGCGGAGAAAATTTTCCCTCCGGGCTGGGCTGCCGGCCGAGATGGACCAGCACGTATCCGCGCGGGGCATCCGCCGTCGGTGTCGCCTGCAATTCGACCTCCGCAAGCGCGGGCACTTGCAGGATGTGAATGATCTGGGCGTCGCGCGTGCCGCCGCTCGCGCGCGCGTTGCAGTGTAGCCGGCCGTCGCGCCAGAAATATTCGCGCGTGAGCCGCGGCCAGCCGTCGGGCGAATCGGACAGCGTGAGCACGAGGCGCGCACCGTCGATCGCGACGACCGCCGCCGCGCTGTGCTCCCACGCATCCGGCGGCGGCCAGTTGCGGACCCACGACGTTTGCGGGCCGAGCCAAATACGATGGCCACCCCAGCCGGCAACGTGGCCGCGCGTCGATGGCGCGAAGAGCAAGTTGTGCTCCTCCTTCGCGGCGCCGAAATAAACCAGTCGCCCGCGCTCGACGGAAACGATCGCTTTCCATTCGCCCGAGACGGCGGCGAAAGCGTGTTCGCCGTTCCACGTCACCGGCTGCCACGCGGCGATTTTTTCCGGCTCGGCGCGGAGCGCGGTGATCGAGCTGATCGACCCGAGCATGACCGCGACGAAGGTTGGCGAGGTCATTTGTTGTTCAACACGTGATCGGCAGCGAGCACGAGGAAGACGAAATCCGACGTTGCGTAGCCGAGGCAATACTCGCCCTGCTGCCAGAGAAACGGCCACTCGAGCAGCTCCGGAAAATCGGGGCGGATGAGCGCGGTGCCGGACGCGACGCCACCGGGAATGTAGGACCAGTCCGCGCGGTTGAAACCGTAGGCGGGAATCATCGATTTCGCGCCGACGCCTGAGACGAACGACGCGTTGTTCGATCCCGGATGACAACCGAGCATGAAGTCGAGCGCGTGAAGCATGTAGCTCGCGGGGAAAATATCCGGTGCGCCGGCATGCAGGAAATACTGCTGCACGCCGAAGCGCTGGATCATCCAGCCCGCGCCCCAGATGTCCGGTTTGTAGGGCAAACCGTAAGGCGTCTCTTTTTCGAGCGCGTCGACCTTCGCCCGATAGGCGCGCAGCGCACCGCGGATTTTTTTGACGTAAACCGGATCGTGGATCAGCGCGAGCGAGCGGGCGCCGAGCGCGGCGGCGGCGGGCTCGAAGCGGGATGGCGTGGGCTCGGTCAGGGACAAGTGCGTCGCCTGCGCCACAATCTGGTCGGCGAGGCCGACGATCACGTCGGCATACTGTTGCTCACCCGTCGTCTGGAACAATTCGATCGCCGGCTCGAGCCGCATCAGTGGAAAACGCGGCGACTTCACATTGGCCCAAAGCTCGCGCGCGATGCGCAGGCAATCGGCCGCAAGCGGGTCGTTGAAACCTTTGAGCGCGCGTGACGCCGCGGCAAGCGCGGTGGCGGTTTGCAGCTCGTGCAGCGGATTTTCCTCGGTAAACACCCAGCGGTCGTCGGCCGAACCGGGCGAACCGAGCGCCGGCAGGCCGGTCGCCGGTTCGGCTTGCGAGCCGTTCACGGCCGCCTTCGCGAGGACGTGCATCGCGACGCCGTCGATGTCCTTGAAAATCTGGTTGTCGGTCATGTCGTGCGCGTCGCCGAGGTGCGTGTATTGATGGAGCGACGCGTCCTGAATCCCGCGATAGAGCCGGCCCATGGCGTTGTAGCCACCGACGATTGACAGCACCCCGTGCTCGATTTGCTGGAGGATGTCGGGCTTGCCGTCGGGCCGGTGAATCTCGACGACCCGCGTCTCCTGGTCGATCGTGGTGTTGTCGAGGGTCGGATGAAATAACTCCCACGCGAGCGCGAGGCCGTGGACCGTGCCCGCCTGCGACTCGACGCGCAGATCGTAGTCGCCCGCGTCATGCCAGCCGCCGCGGTCGAGACCGGGCACGTGATCGCCGGGCTGATATTTCGTGAGCGTCGACGGACCCTGCAGATAGCCGTCGAAATGATTGTGATCGGTCGGCGCCATGAGCGCGTCGTCGAGGTGGCAGACACCGTGCCATACGCGGTAGTGGTCGTTCACGCGCATGTGGCACATTTGCACGGGCAGGAAATATTCGATCGTCGGCTGCCAGACGTGGCGCTCGAAAACGTGCTCATCGATCTGAAACGCCGCCGAGCGCTGCGTGCCGTATTCGAGGACATACATGCCGGGCCGCTCGACGTCGCTGAAATCGAATTGAAGATAACGGTAGCGCAGGAAACGGCCCCAGTCCTTCGCCGATCGCTCGGCGATTTTTTCGAGGCCACTGCCGTCGTCGGCCGCGCGGTAGAGCGAGACCGGCTTAAGGTCGTCATCGCTGCGGTCGAGTTCGATCACCGCGATTTTCGGCTGCCTCGGGTGGTAGCCGATTTGCGAGATCTGGATGACGGGTTCCGATTTCCAGCCGGGGATCGCGTGCGGCGTGACGAGCCACTCGATCGCGCCGGCGGTCGCGCCCTTCGGCACGAGCGCGCGGACGACGAACCAGCCGTTGTTGTGCTGGGCGCGACCGTCGAGCAATTGGAGTTCGCCGCCATGCACCGCTTCGATGCTCAGGCGCTGCCGCTCCGATTCCGGCGCGACGGTGAGGATTTTGCCGCGACCGAGTGGGGCGACCTCGTAATCGCCGTCAACCACTTCGCCGGGGCCGTCGGCCTGGCGTGGAAAGGCGCCGAACTTGTCGCCGATCTGGTAGGACTTGCCGAAGAGGATGCCGGGAAACAATTCGAGGTTGAAGCCGACCTTGCCGATCCAGTCGTCAGGCAGCGCCTGGTCGAGATCGACGATGATCCGAAACGATTTTCCGGCGGGTTTTACCTTCACCACATAGCTGAATTTCAGGTCGGGATAGGCGATTGGGTTCAGACCCTTGCGGTCGTTTTTCTCGTCGGGGTAGCGCAGCCGCACGCTGATTTCCTGCGCGGCGCGATCGACTTCGCGCTGACCGACAGCGGGCGTCGGCTGCCACTGGCCGGGCGTCGGCTCGAGCCGCAAGTCGCCGTTCGTGGCGACGCGCTGGCCGTTTTGAATGACGCCAACGCCGCCTTGATGACCCTCGGGATAATAATCCTGCGCGAGCATCACGTTCAGCCCGGGCATCTCGAGGTATTCCTGATCGTTGATGACGAGCATCGGGTCGGCGGCGCGCGCCGCGAGTGCGCAGACGAAGACGCCAGCGCAGATAAGGGACTTCATGGTTTTGCCTCGAGTGCGTGCAGCCGGTCGAGCACTTCCATGCAAGCGCGGCCGTTGTGGTAGGGACATTTCCAAAAACTCACTTTGACGGGCGGCTTCGTCTTGCCGTCGCGCGACACGCCGATGAACCACTCACCGTTTTTTCGATCGACGA
>Ga0265313_10004121_pt1 | contig 11306 bp, 9 predicted proteins | sample 4123metaG_FD_203122 | JGI IMG/M metagenome (GOLD analysis project Ga0265313, IMG submission 203122) | Rhizosphere microbial communities from Carex aquatilis grown in University of Washington, Seatle, WA, United States - 4-1-23 metaG | ecosystem: Host-associated > Plants > Roots > Rhizosphere >...
CGAACTGGAATTATAGACTCCCGAGAGATCGGGCTTGCCGTCGGCCATGCGGGGCGTGGGTTTCGGAGTAGCGGCGCTGGCGGCAGGTGCTGCGGGCGCAGCGCGCTCGGTGGTTCCTGCCACGGTCACCTTAGCTGTCTGTGTCACATCGCCATTCGGTCCGCGAACCGTGAGCGTGTAGGTGGTGGTCGCCGACGGTTTGACTTGCTTGCTGCCGCGCGCCGTCACATTGCCGACCTCCGGGTCGATGGTCACCGAATTCGGGTTTTCGGTGGACCACACTAGCATCGTGCCCTGTCCGGGTTGAATGGAGGCGGGGGTCGCCTTGAAATCGAGGATGCGGGCGGGAAGCCGGGCGGCCTGCTGGTAGGCGCCCGAAGGTCCTTGCTTGGCCTGATCTTGCTTGCCTTGACCGGCGAGCAAGGTGGCCAAAGCCACCGCAACGATCGCGCAACGGAGTGCTCCCATCGCTACCTCCTCAACTTCTGTCCAGTATATGTCACGGGCTCGAGGCCCAACCTTGATACGCCTAGAGCTTCACAGTGACGCACTTGACCTGCTGGTAACAGTGCAGCGCCTCGACGCCTTTTTCCCGCCCGTAGCCGCTCATCTTATAGCCGCCGAAGGGAGTCTCGATCATCGCGCCGGTCTGATACTCGTTGATGTAAACCTGTCCGGCCTCAAGCAGCGCGGCGACGCGGAGGGCGCGGCTCAGGTCGCGGGTCCATAGTCCTGCTGCCAGTCCATACTCGGAATCGTTGGCGATGCGAATAGCGTCGGCTTCGTCCTTAAAACGGATAACCCCCATCACGGGGCCGAAAATCTCCTCGCGCGAGATGCGCATGTTATTGTTCACGCCGGTGTAGACCGTCGGCGTGACGAACCAGCCTTTCTTGAGTCGCTCGTCTCCTGGGAGTTCGCCGCCAATGGCCGCCTTCGCGCCTTCCTGCTTGGCGAGCTGGTAATAGCTCTGGACTTTTTCATACTGCGCTTTCGTCGCCAGAGGACCGACCGAAGCGTCCGCTTCCGGCCCGACGCTGATTTTCTCGACTTCCTTCACCAGCTTCGCGACGAATGCATCGTGGATGCTGTCCTGGACCAGCAAACGTGTTCCAGAGGAACAGATCTGGCCGCAGACGCGCGTGAAAATGTTCGCGGCGTTGGCGGCGGCCTTGTCCAGGTCAGCGTCTTCGAAGACGATGTGCGGCGATTTCCCGCCGAGCTCGAGCGTCAGCGGGAGGATTCGATCAGCTGCAATGTGGCCGATCTCCTTGCCGGCGCGAAGGCTACCGGTGAACGCCACTTTGCGCACCAGCGGATGCGAGACTAATGCTGAGCCGGTCGAACGACCGGCGCCCAATACTACGTTGAACACGCCCGGCGGCAATCCACATTCTTCAGTGACGATTCGCGCAAACTCCACCGTAGTGGCTGAGGTTTCCTCGGACGGTTTCACCACGACAGTGTTTCCAGCCGCCAGTGCCGGTGCCGACGCACGCGCGGCTTGGTTCAGGGGAACGTTCCACGGTGTAATGATCCCAACGACTCCAAAAGGTTCGCGTCGGGTATAGGCGTGATAGCCCGCGCCCACGTTGAGCGTCTCGCCGTGGTTGACGTTGACCAATCCGGCATAGAATTCGAAATAACGCGCGGCGGTTTCGAGCCCGGCCGGCGTCTGCGAGGCGGGCGTTCCGTTTTCACGCGATTCGATTTCCGCCAGCAGCTTCACGTGCTTGCGGATAGCCCGCGCCATTTCGAGCATTACTTTGGCGCGATCCATGGGACGGCGGTCGCGCCACTCGGGAAACGCAGCCGCGGCGGCTCGGACGGCGGCGTCCACATCGGCGTCATTGCCGTTGGCGACGCGCGCAATGCGGTCGCCGGATCGTGGATCGAGCTTGTCGAGATAGTCACCCGATCCGGGTGTGACCGTCTTGCCTGCAATGAAGTGATTTAGAACGTAAGGGGTGATTTCAGTCTCAACGACAGTGGGCATACACGCATTCTAACGTGGCGTTAGAAAAAGGGGACAGCCAGCCAATTTCGGCACACTGCATCGGACCGGCGAACTATCGTTCTTCGAAATCGGAGGCAGTCCCCTTTTTCAGGGCTCTTTAAAATCCGCCGCGAGGTCTATAACCAGGCCGAGCCTGCACGCGATATTTCTTGCCCACATCCGACACCACCTCGACGCTGATCTTGCGGAACCCTTCGTTGGGGTTGGTCTGCGGATAATACGTGACGGTGTAGGAATTCCCCAGATCCTCGCGAATCGCCTCGAACGCTTCCACCTGCTTCTGCCAGTTGGTGGCGAAGTACGATTTGCCGCCGGTGCGTGTCGAGATACGTCTAAATACGTTGGCGGAAATGGGATCCTTGCTGATTTCGTTGGTCGAGATCACGTAAATGGGAATCCCTTCGTCCTCGGCCACCGCGCGGACGTCGTCCGGCGCTACCATGCTGGCGTTGTCGGGACCGTTCGAGAACACGATCACCACCTTGCGCCCCGGCACTTTCGCCGCGTCGCGTATCGTCAGGAGCAGTGCGTTGTAGAGCGCCGAATCGTCGCCCGCCACGGCGTTCCGCAGACCGCCAATCGCGACGTTGCGCTCCTTGCCTAGCTGCGCCGCACGCGTCAGATTGCGCGAATAGGTGTAAACCGCCACCGAATCGGCACGGTCCAGACCGCGGATGAAATCGGCGATTGCATCCGAGGCGTAGACAAAGCCCCGATACATATAATTGCTGGTGTCGAACAGCACGAAGACGTTCGTTCCGATGAACGAATCCGAGCGCGTTTCATTACCGGGGCCTGAGCCACCGACGACGCCCGTAACCGCGGTGTCCACCACAATCGGTTTGAACGTTCCGTCCGCGGCGACCTCCACCGGCGGCTTGTTTCCTTCCGAGAACGTCGTAAGCTTTTGCGGGATTCCGTCCTCCAGGATCCGGAAATCCGACGGCTTCAGACCGTTGACGTAGTGTCCCTTGTTGTCGGTGATGGTGAAGCTGAGCACCACCAGGTCCACCTTGATGCGAAAGGTGGGGCGGTCCTGCGCTGCTGCCAGAGCCACCACCAGTAGGATGAAACCAAGTCTGCGTATCATCGCGCGATCACCTCCGAATTACTTGCCTGCGTTTGCCTGCGCGCTTTTTCCCGGACATCGTCGCCCACCAGCCGCAGCGACCGCAACAGCGCCGGCCAGTCTTCCAGATGCGTGGCGAAAATATGCTCCACGGTCTGTTGGGTCCAGCTCGGCACCAGAATGTTCATCTGCGCGGGCTGCGCATGGATTTGGTCCGCCAGCGCGGCGTAATATAGCAAGTTCGATTCCCAGCTCTCCGCCAGCATCCGGCTGGAGTATCCCATCAGGGTCGGGAAAGTGCGGAGGTTCAGCAATTCCAATCCGTAGGTATTCGCGAGCGTCGGCTTGGGAGAACCGAACGCCTGGGAGATCGCTTCGGGGCTAACTGCGGCGGGCGATTCCGCTGCCAATCGCAGGATCTCCTGTGCCAACGGTGATTCGCGATCCTGCGCGGACAGCGAACGCGCGAGCAAGTACAGCTCCGACGGCAAGACGTTCTCGACAGCGATCCACGGTTCGCCGGACTGAAGAAGATCGTCGATCTTCCTCAGGCGCCGCGGGGCGAGATACGGTTCCAGCGCCGCAATCACCTGACGCCGGCGCTCCTCGTTCAAAGCCGCCTGCCCCAGAAGCGACTCGCCGTAAGCCATGTGGACTCCGACCCAGTGGGTCTGCACCGGCGAAACGTTCCACCATCGCGGAACAATCGCCGTAATCATGATTTGCGGAACCAGGTCGCCCCAGATCAGCGCCTGCTCGTGCGAGGGAATCAGGAAATTTTGCTCCGCATCCGCCAGCGCGTAGGGCAGCGACGCCAGCGACCCCACCAGACGTCCGCCGGAGTTCGACGGCCATCCGGCGTCGGGAACATAGGTAGCGCCCCAGGTTTGGTTGGCTCCCGGGACGCCGATAAAGTCGTGGCTGCGAACGAACAGCGGATTGGTCCGCAACACCTGCGCGCCGGGGGGCGCGTAGTGCATATAGTTGAAACCCACCAAGGTGTCCCGCAGGAATCCGGACAGCGTGCCGCGGAGGTCGCTTAACTTCTCGCTTTGTTTCTGGGGATCCTTGGCGGCCTTGTCGATGGCCGCACGCAGATTCAACTTGCGCTGATCCTCAATGTGCTGCTCGGTCCAGTAGCCGAAGGACGCTGTGGACCGTTCCGGGGTGCTCAGGGAATTGCGCGGCAGTTGGATCTCGGAAATCCGTGCAGCCAAGCGTCCGGTGAGCGCGGTATTCAACGGCTGCCCCTTGCTGACGCTGTCCAGGTTGTCCGCCAGGTCGAAGATCGTACTCAACGAAACCAGCCGCTGGGCTTCGAAGATCCGGATCAGGTCCTCCACCATCTGCTGATGCGTATCCGAGGCTCCTTCGGAAACCCCGCCGGTCAGCAGGTCCAGCATGCGTTCCTGCGCCGAAACGCCCTCGGGAGACTGGCTGGCCTTGAACAAATCTCGAACCCCGGCGCGGCCCGCATCGAAAACGTCCTTGTCACTGCCGATTTTCGCGAACGGCTCCAGAAGTTTCGCGAGCGTAGCATCCGCCGCGTCGCGCGGAATGCTCTGCTGGCGTATGAAGATTTGCCACAGCCCGATCAAGGCTTGCGCGGTACCGGCTGCATCGGCGCGTACCCCCTGGTTGTGAATCGCATCGATGGCGCGAGTGGTTTCGAGATACGCCAATATCGTGGAATCGGTCAGCGTGGGAACTTCGGCAAACAGGGGATACTGCGCGGAAAGCGTCCGATAGTTACGCGCCAGTTTGTCCATGGTGGCCGGATCCAGAGGCTTGGCGCGCCGCCGGTCGATGTCGGTCAGCGCCATGAAGATCTTGAGGGGTTCATTTTCGGCGGTCTTGCGGCTCAGGCCGAAGAGTGCTTCGACCACGTCGTCGGCGTCTTTCCATTGCGCGGCGGCGCGGGTAAGCTTGGCGTCATATTTGCCCTCGGGGTGATCCGCGAAAAGCCGCTTCCAGAGGTCCAGGCCTCCCGGGAGATGCGGCTTGCCGTCCGGATCCAGGCGCAGCCGGGTGGTCAGGAGCAGCATGTCGGTATTCGATCGGAACACCGGCCGGGCAGGACCCGGGCTGGTGACCTTGCCATGAATAGCCGCATAGAATCGCTTCAGACGTTCGGGCTCTGTCAAGTAATTCTTCACCGGGCCTTCGATGCGGGCGAGCGAGTCGAAGTAACTGGCCAGCCACCCGTCGTCGCGCGTGATCAGCCGCTCAAAGAAAGCCGCGCCCTTGTCCGGGCTAATGCCTCCGTTCAGATCGGCCCACTCTTTCTCGCTGCGCGCACCGCCCGGAACCACGGCTTTCCCTTCCTGGATCTGGAACATGCCGCCGAAGAAATCGAGAACATGCGCATAGATCTTGAGTCGTGCCGCGGGGAACGCCTGGCGCAGTTGCTCGGCCGTCCCCGTATCCAGGTTGGATAGGGCCACGTACAGCCGGCACACGGAGGGATCGCCCAGGAAGTAGTCGATAAACTCGCCCTGGTTTTTGTCTGGAGCCGTATCTTTTGCGGCCGGCCGCCAGTAATCCGCCGTGTAAAGGATCGGAACTCGAGTAGGCGAATAGTCGAGTGTGAACGGCCGGTTGGTACGCAGTGCCTGTTCCAGATCGGCCACCGGGAATCCCGAGTCGGTGGTGAGAAACGCGCGCGAGGCATTGACGGTTTCGAGCACGAGGTCCGATCCGCATCCGCCACGCATACGGAATCCGATCACGCGCAGCACGTCGGCCGTGGCCAGCGATTCGCACATATCGACGCGGAGGGTCTTGCTGGGTCCGGCCAGCCGTTCGAGTTCGCGGGCTTGCGAGAGATAGCGAATCACCAGCTTGAGGTATTCGGTCTGCTCCAGCGCTTCGTTGGCTGTGGTGGCGCGGTAGCCGTTGCTGATGATGTTGCGCGCCAGGGCCGGTAGCAAATCGCTCGGGTTGAGGTCCGGCGACAGGGCCGCCATCCGCGCGAAGGAACGGAGCGGTCCGGGTATTTCGATGTAATTGGCCGCTGTGGCCGTCCGAATCGGTGGAAGCGCTAAATCTTTGCCGCCTGCCGCGGAATAGTCCCGGAGATCGCGAGCGGAAGCTTCCCGGTCTCCGGCCAGGAGGTCCAGCACGGCCAGACGTCGCGCCACTGCCGCGCGCTGCTCGGCCGGAGCGTTGGTCCGTTGCAGAAGCTGACCGAGCTTGGTATAAATCTCGCGTGCAGCCGGATCGTGATGGCGCTCCAGGAACTCGGCGTAGGCGCGCAGCGCAACAGGATCGTTAGGAGCGGCTGTCGCAGCTTGCCGCAGATTCGCGAGTGCTTGTTCGCCGTCCCCGCCGCGTTCCAGGCGCCAGGCCTGGGTGGCCAAGTCATGGCTGGCCAAGTCCTGGCCGGTTGCCCAGGCGGAGAAGACCAGACACACGGCCAGCCATCGACTGCCTTTGGACCGGTTCCTCCATGGCCGCATCGCTTTTCCTCCACCCCCCGTTCAGTGTTCGGATTCTAACACTCTGCCACCCTCGGCGGCTTAAGGGTCATTCGGCAGAACATGCCGACGTTCGGATGTTAGACTCAGACCGCAGTGGAATGGAACAGTGGAATGGAGGGTATGATTGCTGAAACCTATTCCTGGTAAAATGAATCTGGCGGTATAGGTCATGATTGTAAAGATCCGTTTTCCACAGGGCCGCCGGTTGCAGCATCGGAGGGGGAGCAATCGGGCCGTATCGGCGGCTTTCGGCGCGCTGCTTGTGCCGGCCTCGCTGATGGCCTACTCGCTCGGGTTCTGGAGGCTGGCTTCCGACATGGGCCTGGCCGGCCAGTTCGATATCACTGGGACCTTTTCTCACTGGCAGGTTTGGATCGGACTAGGCGTGATTTTGCACACCGCGGCGATTGTGCTGAATCGGCATGGGCGGGGTGGCGACTTGGAATTGCCCCAGGTACTGGCGGCTTTGCCAGGACGGCGCGAACAAGACGCGGGCGAGCTGGAACCGTTTTCGACACCGGGTAAGAACTAACTGAGTCCGCGAACTTCCTGGTCACTCAGAGCACGATACGTTCCGATCTGCAAGTCTCCGATCCGAATGGTCCCGATCTCAGTCCGGACCAGCTTCAAGACTTTGGCCCCCAGTGTTTCCACCATGCGCCGGACCTGGCGATTACGCCCTTCGGTAATCGTGATCTCGAAAAACGTGTAGCGGCGGGAATCGCGGATGCGTTTGACGATCGCTGCCCGGGTGGGGCCGTCCGCTAGAACGACGCCCTGCCGCAGCTGATCGAGCTGGTCATCTGTCAGCAGCAGCGAAGACTTAACCAGGTACGTCTTCGGCACATGCGACTCGGGACTGGTGATGCGATCGGCAAACTCTCCATCGTTGGTGAAGATCAGCAGGCCGGTCGAGTCCAGGTCCAGGCGGCCCGCGGAAAAGACTTTTTCAGGCACGTCTTTGAGCAGATCGTAGACCGTCGGACGGCCATCGGGATCTTTGTAAGTGGTCACGTAGCCCTTGGGCTTATATAACAGCAGGTATATCTTCTTGGCCGCGCGAAGCGGCTTGCCGTCCAGCGTGACGCGCTGATGTTCCGGATCGACCCAGGCGTCCGGCGTCTGGATCTTTTTGCCGTCCACGGCGACGCGGCCCGCGCCAATCCACTGGCGGGCTTCTTTGCGGGAGCCTATGCCAGCTTGGGAAATTACACGATCTAATGTCTTCTTGCGCGATGGAGTGGGCAATCCTTTATGATCATACGGTGCTCGAATGTGTTCCTAATTTTTCCGAGGGGCGGGATAAAGTTGTTGTACAGGCGATAGCGGACGCGATCGCGGCAGTGCCAGGCGTGCTCTTGCTGGGAGCAGAATCGGACACCGACCACAATCGCAGCGTGATGACCTTCGCCGGGACTCCTGATGCGGTTGTCGAGGCTGCGGTTCGCGGAGCGGGGAAGGCCGCGGAGCTGATCGACCTCTCGGTGCATCAGGGCGTCCATCCCCGTGTGGGCGCGGCCGATGTGATTCCGTTCGTTCCGCTGGACGGCTCGACGATGGACGATGCTGTCGCGGCGGCCCATCGTGCGGGTGCAGAGATCTGGCGCCGCCACGGCGTGCCGGTCTATTTTTACGAACACGCCGCGCGCAGTCCGGAGCGTAAGCGACTGGAACGCGTACGACGCAAGGAGTTTGATGGAGCCCCGCCCGATATCGGCACTATCGCCGCTCACCCCACGGCAGGCGCGTCCGTGGTGGGTGCGCGCGGGCTCCTGATCGCCTACAACGTCGATCTCGCGACACGCGACGCCGCCATCGCTCAAGCCATTGCCAAGAAGATCCGCGCGTCCTCCGGCGGGTTTCCTCATGTCAAGGCTATGGGCATCTACCTGGCCTCGCGCGATTGCGCCCAGGTTTCGATGAACCTGACCAATTTCGCGGAAACGCCTCTGGATAGCGTCTATGACGCGATTTCCAGCGCCGCGCGCGAGCATGGGACCGAGGCGGTGGCCGGCGAGATCATCGGGTTCATCCCGCGCCGCGCCTATGAAATGGCTCCCGAGTTCTTCCGGCGGGCTGAAAACTTCTCAGAATCGCGGATTTTGGAGGTAAGAATCGCGGAGTTGTTACGATGAAGGTACGTGCTCGTCAGGATTGAGAATAAATTGCCCGGCTCCGTGCTGCCCGGAGGGCAGCGTCCAGGTTGGCTGCGTGCCCCGGCTCCTGTAGGCGACAACTATCGCCAGCTCAAGCAATTAGTCGAGGACTTGCAGCTCCACACAGTGTGCGAGAGCGCGGCTTGCCCCAACATCGGCGACTGCTGGAACCGCCGCACTGCCACCTTCATGATCCTGGGCAACGTCTGCACCCGCCGCTGCGGATTCTGCGCCGTGCAGAAAGGCGGTCCGCTGCCCGTGGATTATGACGAGCCTCGCCGGGTGGCCGAGGCTTGCGCGGCTCTGGGGTTGAAATTCGCCGTCATCACCAGCGTGAATCGTGACGACCGTAAAGACGGTGGCGCGGAGTTGTTCGCGATGACCATTCGTGCCATCCGCGAGCGTATACAAGGTTGCGGAGTAGAAGTGCTGGTACCGGATTTTCAAGGCTCGCATGCGGCCATGGACATCGTGCTCGAAGCTGCGCCCGACATTCTCAATCACAACACCGAAACCGTGCCGCGGCTCTATCGCCAGGTGCGTTTGGGCGCGCGCTACGAGCGCTCGCTGAATATGCTGGCTCATGTCAAGGAGACCGCGCCCGGCACGCCGACTAAGTCCGGATTAATGCTCGGGCTGGGCGAAACTCTCGATGAAGTCGCCTCAGTAATGCGCGATCTGCGCGCGGCCAATGTGGATATCCTTACGCTGGGTCAGTATCTGCGGCCGTCGGCCAAGCACTTGCCGATCATCCGCTACGTGCCGGTGGAGGAATTCGCGGAACTGAAGCGCCTGGGATACGAGATGGGCTTCCGGCACGTAGAAAGCGGTCCTCTTGTACGCAGCTCCTACCACGCGGCCGACGCCGTCCAGTAAAAACATCTCGGGGGGACTGCCTCCGATTTCGATGAACGGGCTTGGCGTGGGGTCCGCATCGGCTCGCCGAAATCGGCTGGCTGTCCCCGGGAACTTTTTTCTCCGAGTTACGTACTTCCAAGTAAGATGTTCGCTTTTCTGCTGTGGTGCATCTTATTCGTGCTGTGCTGGCCGCTCGCGCTAGCGGCGCTGGTCCTCTACCCGATCGTGTGGCTGATTCTGCTGCCGTTCCGACTCGTTGGGATTGTCGTCGGCGGGGTATTGGAGCTGATCTGGGCGATCGTGACGCTGCCGTTCACCATCATCCGCCGCCTCGCATAAACTAGTCGGGTGCCGCGACTGCGCTCTTCCGAGTGGCTCCTGCTCGCGTACTTCAGCTACGTCGCGATCCTGTCGTTTTTCTTTATCTCCCCGTGGAGACCGTGGATCCTCATGATCGCCGTAACCATCCTGGTGCTCAGGCTGGCGCGTTCGGAATCCTGGCTCCGTGACCTGGCGCCGCTGCTACTCACACTGGCCGCCTTCCGGGAGATGAACTGGTTCACGCCCGCGGTTCACGATCATCATCTGGAACAGACCTGGATTGTGTGGGACCGCCTTCTCTTGGATCGTCTCGCAATTCGCAGGATGATAGAGAGCGCCGGGCCGCTGCTGCCATTCTTCTTCGAGCTGTGCTACGCGTTGGTGTACGCCGTGGCGCCGGTGGCCCTGTGGGCGCTGTTTGCGAACGGCCGGCGCGATCGAATCAACCAATTCTGGCTGGCTTACCTGGCGGGAACCCTGAGCGCCTATGCGCTGTTTCCGTATTTCCCTTCCGAGCCGCCTCGCACGGCTTTCGCCGGCCAGGATCTGCCTCATATCATCACTTTTCTGCGTCAATTCAACCTTTGGATCGTCGGCCATTACGGCATTCATTCGAGCGTCGTCCCCAGCGCGCATGTGTCCTCGGCCTTGTCCGCGGCATGGGGACTGCTCGAAACTCTTCCTGAGCGGCGCTGGATCGGATGGTCGATGGCCGCTTACGGACTGTGCGTCGCCGTCGCAAGCGTCTACGGGCGCTATCACTACGCCGTCGACGCCGCCGCCGGGATCGGGGTCAGTCTTCTCGGGCTGGCGGCGGTGAAAATTGCCGATTACCGGAAGAGCCGCGGCGCGTAGTCCACCAGGTAGTCGCGCCAGTTCCACCACACGTGCGCGCCCTCGGTCTCCGTGAAACCGTGCTTGATCTGGTGTTGGTCGAGCAGTTGGTGGAAGCTGACATTCGACGTGTACAGTGTGTCGTCCTTGCCGATGTAAATGTTGAACACCTTCAGCTTCTTATTCGCGCCTGCTGGATCATTGAGAAGACTCTTGAAGTCCTGATCGGCGTTCGCGTTCATGATCACCGGGCTGAACGCGCCGATGTAGTGAAACAAATCCAGGTGGTTTAAGCCAATGATCAGCGTCTGGTTGCCGCCCATCGAAAGGCCGGCGAGAGCGCGGTTGTCGGCTCCAGGCGCGATCCGGTAATTTTTCTCCGCGAACTCGATGACGTCCGGAACCACGTCGTTGGGGAACGTGACGTTCTTCTGATCCTCTGGAACCACCACCGGAGCCGGACCAAACGTGGTCGATTGGCCCGCGCGCCCGTACGGCATCACGATGATCATGGGCTTGGCTTTGCCCTCGGCGATCAGGTTGTCGAGGATCACGTTCGCGCGGCCCGCCGT
>Ga0265313_10004123_pt1 | contig 11300 bp, 11 predicted proteins | sample 4123metaG_FD_203122 | JGI IMG/M metagenome (GOLD analysis project Ga0265313, IMG submission 203122) | Rhizosphere microbial communities from Carex aquatilis grown in University of Washington, Seatle, WA, United States - 4-1-23 metaG | ecosystem: Host-associated > Plants > Roots > Rhizosphere >...
CCGTGCTCTCCAGGTCGGCAACGCGCCCCAGCAGGTTTTCCAATTCACGCAGCGTCTTGACTGTCTTCAACGCTGTTTTGTTGATGTCGATCAAATCCTGAACGCAAATGAAACTCGAGTAACCAGAAAGCAGGAGAATGAATAAAACTCCAATTGAGATGCTGCCAATTTTCGGTCCGATTTTCATAAGCACCCTCTGTCGATACTAATCAAAAGCGCTTCCCCAGGGCTGCCCCTGCTTGAACCTGGACTGCTGTCTTTCCAGGTGCATACCGCAAATGAAAAGAACTTGCCCTGTCAAAAACGAAAAGATCCAGGGAATTACTTCGGCAAATTTAAAAGGAAAAAACATCTGGGGGCTGAGGAAAAACATGGTCACCCAGGCAATGCATTGACCCGCGTAAATCATGATCAGCGGCCAGACCGGGCGCCCCTTTCTGTACTCAATGCGCTTGACGCCCTGGATGTGCCCGTTTAATACAATCCTCTCATCCGGTTGAATTACAAGCATCTGCAACGTGATTGAATCATGGCGATTGAGCATCATCGGCCTGATCACTACTTTGTGCTTTTCTATTCTTTCAATGATCGGACCGGCCGTGGAAATATCGCCCAAGCCTTCCGGCTCCGTTTCGGCCACTTCCGCCATAAGAATGTCCGACTCCGTCCCGCAATCAAGACTGAGGCGCACCTGGAAATCCCCGGGCATGATATTGACGTGACCGGTATTGCACAATCTAACTACGATAAAGCTGGCATCACGGGCGGGATTGCCGTCAAAACGCAAATCGATGCGGTGACGAGTTTTACCTTTCACTTCCACCAGCTGTTGGCGCCAGAGAATTTCGTAGCTCAGCTCTTTGCGCCTCTGCAAGAGGAACAAATAGATAGTCACGCAGATGCCGATGCAGGTCGCTGTAGGCGCGAGGTAGCGGGGATCGAATTCCAACGGCAATTCTCCAGGGCGTCGGCCAGACGCTACGCGTGAAAGCCCCGCCCGGTCGTGAGTTTATGAGACACAAGCCGGATCAGATGCCGCTTATCCCATACCCGGAAAAGCAGCAACTTCTGCACTGAGACCTCAATTCAGCCTCATTTATTTACTCTGCCGGCGCCTGGCCCGCCCATGTTCTCAGGCGTTAACTTAAAATGCAAAAATTGGACCGAATAATCGCCAGGACAAAAGCCAGCGAATGCAATCTGTAAATCCGGAGCGCAGTCCACGAGGCTTTTGCAGGCGGCGCAGACGCGATCGAGAACCGGTGTGCCCGCCCCTGGCTGGCGCCAGCTCGATTCTGTGTTCCAGGTTTTTGCCTTCCAGACGGTCTAGATAGAAGCGGGCCGGGCTGTCACACGACTTGAGCCAGATAGCGGTGGTGTCATTGGCATATGAGCTGGTCTGGACATTTGCTCTTGTAAAAGTAGTCGTCGCGGCTGATTTCTGCTTCTCCACGCGCATTGCACTCATATGACTGACCTCCGGGGTTGAAGTCAGTATGGATGGGAAACGCCTGCCGGTCGCGACGGGTAACCTATAAACCTTTAAGGCTGGGCTTATATAACCTTAGAATTAATCTATATATCCTCAATTGCCGGGCTTGCGCAGGACTGCTGCTCCTATCGCCCCAAATGGCGATATGGCAATGATGAAGCCAGTTTTCAAGATCTTTAATGACAACTGGAACAGCTTCAATTTGTGCAATGATATTGCTCTGCTATCTAATAGCAGCAAGTCAAGGGAAGACTGCAAATCAGATCCAGACTCTTTAGTTCGAATTCGAGTCAGAGTTCGATCAACTGCGAATGGCTGTGTTTCTTTGGTGCATCAGTGAAAAGGGCAATCCCGGCTATCTCCGTCACTTTGAGCCTTTCCGTTCTCTTCGGTGCTTGTTTCAGCACCCTGCCGGTTTCTGCAAAACAAAAACATAAAAACGCCAAACCAACGGCATCCAGCCTGTCTGCCCAGCAGATGCTGGTGGAGATTAATCCGAAATTGAGCACCTACAAGAAGGAGCCCATTTCGGTAATCGATGGCAAGCTTAAGCCGGTCGCCAAAGGTGACCATGTCAAATTGGCAGCGGCGGTATTGCGCTTGCAACCTGCGGATTCCGACAGTCCGGTGGCGCGCTTAAAGATTACAGGCAGCCTGCCTTTCTCGAATTCAGCAGAAAATGAGCCTGTGGATGCGCCGCGCTGGCAGATGTTGGAAGCAATTTCACCCTCGACAGGCGAAGTCATTTCCAATGACCCGATTAAAGGTACCGTCCTGGACGGGCAGCCATCACTTTTCGTCAGACCGGCTGCGCTCAAATCGACTCGCATCGGCAACTTGATGGATACATCTTTTGGCAAGATTGGACCGCAATTCGATCCATTGACACTGCCGGTCAGAGAATGGCTCAACCCGCTCATGCCCGCCCGCGGCGTCGTAGTTATGGTGCACGGAACCACTCAGCATTCAGGCAGTTTCGAGCTGTTTGCAAACCATCTCTCCAGCCTTGGATTCAAGGTTGTTGCTTACGATATGAGAGGGCACGGCCGGTGGTATCACAATCAAAAATCTTTTGACGAGGGCGATCACGTCAATTACAGCCGCAGCTCCCAAGATTTGATCGTTTTACTGACACACTTGCGGGTCAAATATCCGACATTGCCATTGTTCGCCATCGGTGAGAGCATCGGCGGAGCGGTCGCTGTCAGAGCCGGCAGTGCAAATCCCGGCTTATTCGACGGGCTCGTATTGGTCAGTCCCGGCACAAAACCATGCACGTTCAACCCGGTTATGGTGGCCAGGGATTTCGTCAAAGGCATCACCCATCTGGATCGCTTGATGGATGTGACCCGATATATAACCAGATACTCCTCCGATGACAATCGCGTCTCCAAAGAAATGGTCACAGACCCGCTTTCCCGCACCGAGCTGACTGGAAAAGAAGTACTGCAAACCGGCTATTTCATCAGCAGGACACCAAAATTTGCCGGCAAACTGGCCGATCACATTTCGGTCTTGATCATTCAAGGTGAAGAGGATCGCATCGTTTCTGCCGGTTCTATCAAAACAATCTACAAGCATCTGCACTCGAAAAACAAGTCAGTAGTTTATCTGCCTGAATGCGGGCACGTGCTGCTCGGCACATCTTTCTTAAAACCACAGGTGGTATCATCGATTTCACAGTGGTTGGTCGAGCGTTCCAAAGAAAAAACCTCGGCTCTGACGGGCGTCCAAAAGAAAAACCAGCGCGGTTAATTTCGCATCAAAGCAAATCGTCACTCAAGGTCAATTTCTGCCGGACAAAGGGCGCCGGTCGAAATACTAATTAGATGCCCGGTTAAAAACAGCCTTCACAAGCATTAAATCCGGGTTGTTTGCGCTGCTAAAATGGGAATATAGAATGCTGGCATCCCGGTCCACTTACTACTACAACACTAGTTGCCGCAAGCAAACCGTTGCGGCGTGAGGATCAATGTCAAAGACCGTCACCCTAATGGAAGCTTTGCTCAAGGATCCAGCTGTAAGCGTGCGTGAACATGTGGTGGAGAGTGCTTCTCCACATGTGTCCAACGTCAAACAGACCTTTGAGAAGACCTACGAAGGTCTGATCAGCGAAATCAGCAAAGAATGGGGATACCCCATCTTCAACAGCACTTTTGACGACCCGGAGAACCCCAAAGCGGTGGCTCCAGCATGGTCGATTGCCCCTCCCAAAGACGGCGGCGAATCAAAGACGCTGAAGCTGTCTTACTGGAAGCGCGAAAACATCATCAATTACATACTGCTGCGTACGGAAGTCGACCCGGCTAAAAATAACCGCCCCCTCTTCTACGAAATCGTCATTGGTGGAAAACGCAGAGTTTCAGACGGCAACGTCAAAGTAGACGCGCTGCGCCAGGCAAAACCCAGTGTTTGGTCGACAATCCGCTCCTGGTTCGCCTGGGGTTAGGGGTTAGGTTTAAACGTCCTGAAAAACCCAAAAGCCAGAGCAAGCTCTGGCCCCTCGGCAATTCCAAAACTTGAAGCGGCTCAGTCGCTCTTCACTTGTGTCAAATTGATGTTGATGCAAATAGCCTCGGCCAGGGTTTTGACACGGCTGAGGCGACGCTGAACGTCTTTCTTGACCGAGCAATTGGTAATCTGTCTGGCGAAAGGAATATGCACACCGGTTTCCAGATAGGAAGAGAGCTTGAGTGCAGTTTTGCGCCCGCCGTCCAGGGGCGTCAGCGTCCAGCAACCCTCGAAGCGTTTGAACTTGTCGGAGCTGACCAGGAAAAATTCAACCCGCCCGGGCGAGGTTTCAACTTCCTTATACAGGCATTTGGCTTTGCCGATTACAGGCAAGCCCGAGAAATCTTCGTCAATTACAGCTTCAGCGCCGGAATAGGAGACCAGCTTGCGAGCCGGATCGACCTGCCTCTGCATCTTAATTGCATCGAATACGGCTTGTGGTGTAGCACTGACCATCACCGTTGAGAACACACTGTCGTCGTCGGAGCTTCCGGCTGCCATCGCTGGTGATACCAGAGCCACAAAGGCCAGTGAGAGAAAGAAGGTTTTTACCGGGGACACCTGGGAGAAAAAATTTGCCATAAGAAAGCCCACAACACCACTGAGGTGGTAGAAACAAATGCCCGTCTGTTTTCTTTTTACCCAAAAGAACGCTTCACTAACACCCCTGACATCCCTCGGTGCATTTCTTTTGTCGCTTCCACAACTGACAGTCTATGCGGCTTACATTGATTTGCCAGAAGCAAAGCATCCCCCGCGGGTGATAAGAACGTACGATCGCACAACAAACAAAACCGGCCTTTTTAACAGCCGCTTTTGTTAATTGCATAATCAGCACAAGACCGCCTACTGGGGGGCTTTGCCGCTTGTTTTATCGGGAGCGGCCGGCATTGATTTTTCAGCACTTTTCTCGCTGCCTGGCTTGGCAGGGGCAGAAGCAGCCGGGCTCTGAGCACCAGAATTGGTTTGTGGTGCGACACCTGGCGTATTTGCCGGAGCGACTTGACTTTGTCCAGCCTGAGCTGGTGCCGCAGCACCACCCGGCTGAGGGTTGATTACTTCGTTAAAAGCCTGCACCAGATGAGCGTTCTCCTCTGACGCCCCGGCCAGTGTTGCGCCTTCTTTGGCCAGCGATTCTGCTTCCTTGGGGCAGTCGGTTTGCTTCAACCCGTGAGCCAATTTCAGCATGGCGTCCAGGGTTTCCGCGTTGCTTGCGCCCAATTTGCGCTTCCTGAGCTGGTATACCTGGCGATAAGTGGAGACCGCATCAGCCCATTTATTCTCGGCCACGCAGGTTTCGGCCAGGTTGCTCAGCACGGGCACCGCCTCATAAGCACCAGCTCCATAGAGCCTGACCGCACATGTGACTTGATGCCGGTAAGCGGCTTCCGCCTCGGCCAGCTTGTTTTGCTTGGTACACAGGGCGCCGATTTTTCCATAAATGACGAACACGGCTGGGTCTTTGGTGCCCCAGACACGCTCGCGCCAGGTTGCCGAACTGCGGTACAACGCCTCAGCCTCGGAAATTTTGCCTGCTTTTTCTTTCTTCTGCGCTTCATTGAAATATGCATTGGCCTTATCGGCAACGTTTTTTGCAATGACGCGACTGTCACCGACAACCGGTTGGCCAGCCCCGGATGAACCGGCAGTGGGCGCGGCACCTCCGCCCAGGCTCGGCACCTGAAATAGGTTCTGAACAGCCGAAGCGTGCCCGGTCGGCACCGGTCTGGGCATACCCATGACGCCGCCGTATTCGCCAATTCCCTGCGCTGCAGCAGGGCGGCCTGAGCCAATCAGGCAAAGCGCAATTACAGACAAGGGCAGAAATGAACCTGTCTTTAGTAAGGTTGCCTGCTTCAAAGCCATGCTTTCTCTTTGCATCTCATTCACCGCCAGGGAGTCAAAGTCCGAGTTATCGGACCGGGAGGTTGTAAGGGGTTCAATTACTAATAGTGTAACGCGCCCAAAGAGGGAACAAATCGCCAGGTAGCGGCATCTTCGCTCTCAACAAGTATTCTCATCTTAAAGGAAGCTGTTTTGGGCACAATGCTCCTTAGGAATCTGGTGTAATCGTTAGCGAGATGGCGGCTGTGCAAAGAACAAACATTGCTATAAAGATGGCTTGCTTGCTTGTCTGTCAGGTCTTGGCTCTTTCCTTAACTTCATTTTTGGGCGCTTCTGCTGAGGTTGTCCGCGAAGACGAGCCCAAGATCGCTAAAGACGTAAAGCAGCCTGTGACCCATTGGGTGGACAAAGACAAGCCACTGCGTGGTCTGATCGTCGCCATACATGGAGCGACGCTCCACGGTGGCGCCTTCGATCCGATGGCCCGCAAGCTGGCCGAACAAGGCTATGAGACTTATGCACCTGACTTGCGAGGATTCGGAAGATGGTGTACCGATGACGGCAAGCCAATCCCGGATGGCGAAATTGCTGTCTTTCGCAGCCGCGAAGACATCGTCGACCTGATTCTCACTCTGCGCGAACAGCGCCCCAATCTGCCTCTCTATATGATGGGAGAAAGTCTGGGAGCCAATCTTTCTTTATGGGTGGCCAGCGTTCATCCCAATTTGATTGATGGCATCGTCATCGCCAGCCCCTGCAGCACCAGACGCTCCGGCTTGAGCCCCACTCTAGCAGCCGATTTTGCCAAATTCTGGGTAAACATGAAGCGCGATATCCCGCTCGAGCCTTATGCCAAGCGCTTCTTGTCTGAAGACGATAAAGTCACCGAAGCCTATATCAAAGACCCGGGCAATCGCAAGACCATGACTTTCTGGGAATCAATGCAAAGCATGCACGCCAACAAATCCAGTTTGATGTATGTCGAGCAAATTCCTTCCGATATGCACATCCTGTGCATCGTCGGCGAAAACGACCGAATGTACAAGGCTTCAGCGGCAAGAGAATTGATGAAACGTATACCGTCGCCCAGTGCGCATTTGATTGTCCTGAAAAATCGCGGTCACATTCATTTCGAAACACCATATATCAAGGATGATGTTTTTGCCGACGTCACCAATTGGCTGACCGATGTCTCCAGTCAAAAGACAGCAGAAAATAACTTGCACACAGAAAGTAGCGCCGTGGGAAAAAAGCTCTAGAGACAAACAAATAGGGTCGGCACCAGAGGCCCGCCTTTTGTTCGGCTACTGTTTTGTAATCGTCACTACAGCCAGCTTGTTATTGTCTTTTCTGATGCCCAGACCAAGCACATAAGCAAAAGGCGTCGCCGCGGATCCCTTCTGGATCTCGCCTGTCACTTTCGCTTGAATCAAACCGTTTGGACTGACTTCGCCTTCTTCCACTTTCTGAACGACGACAGTCTCCTTGCCTTTGCGTTTTGCCAATTGAGTCAGCTTCGCCTTCATAGCCTTATCGTCTTTAGCCAGTACGCCGCTTTTCTTCATTGTCTGGATCAAGCCCGGTGAGGAGTCTTGCTTGAGCTGCGCTTGCGAGGAAGCGAATGTCTTTCCATCGGTGTCCAGATAGTGCATGACAAAATTGGTGCATATCTCATCGACATTGCCGAATTTCGAGTTTACCCTGGGCACAGAAACTTTCTGGCATCCCTGAATCGAGACTGCGAACAACACTGCCATCACGGCTGTCGTAATTGATTTTGATCTAAAGAATCTGGAAATCATTTTTGAATTTGCCCCTACGGTTGTACCAGCTCATTGTCCTTGCGATCGCCTTGATCGCGCTCGAGAAGTTCGTCAAGCATCCATTCAAAAATGGTGTGCTCTCCATCTTCAGGATGCAATTCGTCTTTGAGAATTTTCGAGCCCCGGTGCGGCGGTGCTCCATCGACAAAAGTGACGTGGTCGATATTTCGGAAAACTCGGCCGAGGCGAACATCCAGTTGCGGTCGAAGACCTGATAGATCGTCTTCCTTGAGAATAGGATAATCTCTCACTACCTGCGGTGGCAAGAACAGGGCGCTGGCAATCGGTGTGATGCCATCATTGAGGGCAAACTTTCTGGTGCTCAAACCTGATTCACCGGCCGCCTTCACTTTGCCTATCTTGGTGCTCAATACTTTCAACGTCGGCTGTTCACGCCCCAATTGGGCAGGCACTCTGATCGTCATAAAACGATAAGGCGCCAAAACAAAAGACTCTAGACGTTTTTTCTTGGTCATGCAGAGCACTTCCGAATTGACAAGATAACCGGCGTAAGCAATTATCTTGGCTTTGTTGACTCCGCGTTCATTGATCTTGCGCAGGACGCTGCTTTCGTCTCTGTCCGGCTCGAGATTGCCTTTTGGTCCAATTGGAGTCAAGCCTTTGAACGTACCTACAGAAGGGATACCGCCGTCCAGATTGTCCCATTTGAGATCAGCCTGGTAATTCTTGTGCCGGCTGAAATAAAACCGGTAATCGACAGCATCCAGCATGCGTGTAATGGGACCGAATTTGTGCTGCAGGAGACTGTACTGATACCAGTCGGCAGAGAAAAGCGGCGAGCCATGAAATGGAGTACCCATGCACAAGGCCCTGTCGATGCTTTCGTCGACTGCAGGGTCTGTGATTGCACCCTGAACAACATTGCCGCCCATACTGAGGGCCAAGATTGTGATCGGTTTTCCGGCACCTTTTGCAAGCTCCGGAATCAGTTGTTTGGCCTGCTCGATTTCGTCATTCAGCGAATCAGTGGTGTCATAACGCAGCATGAAAACTTTGAAATTTTTTTTGAAGCGCGGATCGGCGTCAAAATATTCAAGCACCTTGTCCCAGCGCAGCATGCTTTGATACTCGCCGCCACCGCCGTGGACAAGAAGAAGGACTTCGCGGCCGTTAAGAGGACTGGCGTCCTGCTGAAAAATTTCCAGATGCTCAGGCTTTTCTTTGAAGATCTGCTCTGGCTTCAACACAGACATGTGAAACATCACATCACGGTCATCGCGGTCAAGTTTTATATGGACACTGTTTGCTGCCGCTGCATCCATTTGCTTCGTTTCGGCAAAGCAAACGCTGCCACAAATCGAGGCGCCAATGAGCAGGAAAGCCGACAGGGAAAGACTCTTTCTAAGATTCACTCAACCACCTGCAAACAAAAATTGCTATCTGAACGACTTGCCCGCCGTCTCTACTGTTTTATCATCCCTGGTCAGGATCTGCCCGCCCACCAAAACCAGATCGATTGAAAGATCCTGGGCATTCCAAATGACCAGATCGGCAAATTTGCCGACTTCCAAATGTCCGACTTTCTCATCCAGTCCCATCACGCGAGCCGGATTGTAACTGGCCATGCGCACAGCCGCTTGAAACGGTGCACTGCCCCAGGCAACGCAGTTTCTTACAGCGTCGGCAAGCTGTATTGAAGAACCGACCAGACCACCGCCTGTGGTGCCGATTTTAGCGGCATCAGTGACCAAAATCGATCGACTGGCTCCCTTCAAGCGTAAGATCAGTGACACCGTTTCTGGTGCCAGGTGCAAGCCGTCTGCAATCAAACAGCAGTTGACCCTGTCATCCATGAGCGCCGCACCGGCGGCTCCCGGGTCTCGGTGATGAAGGGGCGCCATAGCGTTGAAAATATGGGTGACCAATCGAATGCCGGCGTCGAATGCCTTTTGGGCCTCCGCCAGGTTGGCGTTTGAATGCCCTAAAGACACTTTTACTCCATGACTTTGCAAGTACTGCAATGCTTCGCCCTCATGGTCCAGCTCAGGCGCAACCGTGATCAGGAGCACACCGTCGATTATCAGCCTCTTTAAAATCTCCTGACTGAAAGGCTGCAAATGCTCCGGTGGATGGACACCCGGCCGCTTGGGCGAAAGGCACGGACCCTCCAGATGTATGCCGGGCATGCGGGCAGAGAGCCCCTTGGCGAGCGAGAGATCGGACCTGAGTCCATGTTTTTTGAGCCAGTCGATGTTCTCGACCAGGTGGTCGATGGCCGCCGTAATCAGAGTGGGCAGATATGTCGTCACACCGCCCAGTGCCTGCTGCCTGGTGAATTTCACCAGCTCCGCCTCGGTCGGTTTACCCCAAAAATCAAGGGCCGGACCACCATTCAATTGCAAATCTATAAGCCCTGGAGTGACCAGCCGGCCTGCCACATCGAGGTTTTCATAAGCCGGCGTCGACTGCTCGTAAGGGACAATCGCCGTTATCAGACCGCCCTCAATCAGAATGTCGGCAAAGCGCACCTCAAGAGGCGTAATCACCTGCCCGCCTGCTAATCGAATCTTTTTCATATTTTTTTCAAAGGACTCGCTAGACTAAAGGTGGTGTTTAGTTATGCCTTGATTGGCTCACTAAAACTCTGGGAATAGTACTGGTTGGCACAGCGGTAATACAAGGCCTGGAAACAAGAATGGTTCCCGACGGAAATTTGGCGGTCAACCCGCAAACCGGACAAACGGTCGATGTACGTGCCTTGATGGCGAAAGTCGTCGAGCTGCAGGAGCAGCTTTTGGCGCAGCAAGAAAAGGCTCTCGTCCTCTCGGCTCAAGCCAGAGAATTGGACCGTACGGCCCGAGACATTGACGACGTAAAGAGCGAATTGGCGTCCCAAGGTATTCTTCTGGCTGACAAGACCAGAGAAAACAAGCAGCTTCACCAGGAATTGACGAAGGTGACAGCCCTTTTGGACACCAAACTAAACGAAACAGAAGAGCTCAAAGCCATTGTTCAAGACCTTCAGCACCAATTGAAAACCCGCGAGCAGGAAAGAGATTTGCTGGCAGTGATGCTCAATGAAGCCGAAAACAACCAGCGCAGGCTGGAAGCCGTCATCGGCGAAATCACCGCCCACATGAACGCGAAAGAAAAAGAAGGCTGGCTGGGCCGCTTTAAAAAACCGTAGCCGGCGCGTTGCACGCGCCCTCAAAAATGCCGCCTGCAAGGCGGCAGCTACAAAGTGGCAGCTACAAAAAGCAACAGCTACAAAGCAAAGCCACGCGCATTTTCCGCGCCTGTTGCATTATTAGAACGTTGAGGACGCCTGATCTTGCCCGACTGGAGCCGCCTGCGACTGTCCGGGCATCTGCGTGTTGTTGAGCAGGTCGCTGGCGTCTTGCTGGCTGATGCCTGTGATTGCGCCTGTGGAAGCCTTTTGAGCGGGGTCAATAAGCGGTGGCAGCTTCTTCGAGCCGATTAGCTGTTTTACCAGTCCGCTGGTGCCGCTGATATCGACATAAGTATTGCGCCTGCCGAAGCCGAAAAGACCGCGTTTTGATGTAATAGAATCACCGAGAATCGTTTTACCTTCCACCTGTGTTCCGCCAAACAAGCCCTTTTTCTTCTTGATGCCGTTGCCGAAAAAGGCAAATTCAGACTCTTGCGTG
>Ga0265313_10004125_pt1 | contig 11297 bp, 9 predicted proteins | sample 4123metaG_FD_203122 | JGI IMG/M metagenome (GOLD analysis project Ga0265313, IMG submission 203122) | Rhizosphere microbial communities from Carex aquatilis grown in University of Washington, Seatle, WA, United States - 4-1-23 metaG | ecosystem: Host-associated > Plants > Roots > Rhizosphere >...
CAGCAACGCACCCGATCGGGCCATCGGCCCTCCTTGGGCGCTGCTGTTTCTCCTTATCTCTCATCTCAGAAAATTCAACTACCTTCTTTTCAAGACCCTGTATTAGGTTATGCAACAGCTTCTAGACATTTGCCAGCGCTCAGTACCGCCGAATTGTCCATATACCCGGAAACGAATAATACGTGGAGATTGGGCCTGATGCTGGACAGCTTGAGAGCGAGGTCTTGCCCAGCCATTCCCGGCATTACAACATCGGTCAGCAAAAGATGAATATCGGTTTCGGAAAACCGGGCAAGATTAATTGCGTCTTCGCCATTTCGGGCAACAAGCACATTGTAACCCGCTGATTCAAGAGTTTCGAAGGCAAGATTTCGGACAATCTCATCGTCCTCCACGAGCAAGATCGTTCCACTCAAGGGACTAGTCTTAGTCGGACGCATTAAGGTGATCTCTCGGGGCGGCTTTTCCTGTGTCACTGGCAAGTCAATTTGAACAGTTGTACCTTCACTTAACTTAGTCCCAACCTCAATTGACCCTCCAGTTTGTTTCACGAATGCATATACCATTGCAAGTCCAAGTCCACTTCCTTGACCAATGCCTTTGGTCGTAAAGAATGGCTCGAAAATGTGGGGCAGCACGTGTGGAGGAATGCCCGGCCCGGTATCCCGAATCCGAATCGCAACGTATGGCGTATTAGAATTGTCGGCAGGAAACGACCGGACGGATGGTTGAGGGCATTCCATTGTGATTGTCAGAGTACCCCCATTCCCCATCGCATCTCTTGCATTGACTGCGAGATTCAATATTGCCTGTTCAAACTGCGACCGATCCAACTTGACGAAGACTCTCTGCGTGTCGAATTCCATAGCCAAATGAATATTCTCGCCTATGGTTCTGCACAGCAAATCCTTGGTGCCATTTAATACGGCAACGATATCTGTAACAACTGGTTGCAAGACCTCATTACGGCTAAATGCTAAAAGCTTCGCTGTCAATTCCCGAGCAAGTAAAGCTGCTCGCTTAATCTCCTCAGCTTTCGGCCTGAGAGGATGATTCGGATTAAGTTTATTCGTGAGAATCTGGCTGTATCCAAGGATGCCGACAAGGAGGTTATTGAAGTCGTGTGCTACTCCCCCTGCGAGTCTTCCTATTGCCTCCATCTTTTGGTTTTGGCGGAGGCGCTCGCTAATTGCTTTCTGTTCAGTCCTGTCTTCGACCACACCCTGAATTAAGAACGATCCCTTTGATTGATCCCTATAGTAGCGCAATGTCAAATGCACCAGAATTTTCGACCCGTCCCGTTTTCTCCACCTGGCTTCACAACTGAGGGGTGTTCTGGTTGCAGAACTTAGATTGAGAAATTCAACGGGTTCGCCATCTTCCCGACTTACTTCCGTTCCTACCTGCTTCGAAACTACCTCAGATGCTGAGTCGTATCCCAAAATCTCAACAAGTGCAGAATTAACCATCACAATAGTTCCATCCAGCGCTGCCCGGAAAAGTCCTACTGGCGCTTCCTCGAAGAGGGAGCGATACTCCGCCTCGGACGCCTCTATGGCCTCCCGCAATCGATTCCGCTCTGTGATATCCCGTCCGATTGAAACAATATAAGTACGATCCAGGTTTACGACTTTTAGGCTAACTTCCATAGGGAACTTAGAGCCGCTTTTCGTGACCCGGGTCGTTTCAAAGGTGTGCAATCCATTGTCGTTGAGTTGCTCTTTGTGCCACAAAATAGTGGATCCATCTAGATTTGGATTGATATCAAAAACAGATAGGAACAGGAATTCCTCTCGGGTATAGCCTAGATCCTTGTACGCCTCCTCATTGGCATCGAGGAAGCGTAATGTTTCAGGATCAATAATTAAGATTGCATCGTTCGATTGTTCCATCAATTCGCGAAATAAACTGAGTGATTTCGAAGCACTCTCGATTTGCCTGTCTCTTTCAATTAGGTCCGCAGCTTGCGATTCAAGTTTGGCATTTTTCCGTTGCAGTTCATCGGCTGATGGCAAAGTAACAGCTTTTGGAATCGATAGGAATAGGATCACGGCTGCAGATATGGAAACACTTGCGGTAAGAAGGCTCACGGCTCCAGCAAGCCAATTCAAGGAATGCCATATTGCCCAGACATCTATCAAGTGCGTAATGCCGCGAGCCAGGATAAAGATCCCAAAATGAAAGAATATTCGACGAACGGAAATGTCGCGGCGTTTTCGACTTAGCAATACCAGTATAAGTGAGATTGCCAAATACGATATAGCAATCAGGGAAACCGACAAGATATGTAACCAAACTATTCCAGGTTCCGACAGAAGAGAGAATCCGTGTCCCTTTAGTCCAATCGGGGACGAGATTTGTCGCAGAACTTCCATCTAAGCCCTCCAAGTTGGAGATTCGAATTACATTGAGCTGGCCTGCCCTGCTGACAATTGGTTATTTCTTAGCCTTGCGCCGCAATTCTCACATCTTGGAATCTCTTTTTTGGAGGGGGGAGATAGCAATGGAAAAGAGCATAAGGGGCAGTGGAAAATCACGCCCTTCTTGCACGTCGGACAATTCTCGGGAAAGGGAATTACCTCGTTCGTTTCACAGTCTTCTTTAAAATCATGTAAAAAGCAACACTCGCCCGAAGAACAGATTGCGTAAGGTGGCATGGGTGGCCTCCGCAAATGGCACTATTCGTGCCAGATATAATCCATCATCGGATGTATGTCAATGGGTGATTAATATTTCGATAGAAGATATGTCTCATCGGTGGAAAAGTGGGCGCGATGGGATTGGGGGGTGCGAGTGTCGATTCGCACAAACACATCTGGGAACTTGCACCCAGCGCCGTGATATGGCTTTGTGTGGAGCGCAACTATTGACAAGTTTCGTAAAGAGAGGGCGATGGCGCAAGGTGTGCATCTCTGTGTCGCAGCGAGATCATTTCGGGAAACAAAAAAGCGTGACGGGGGAGGAGGCCCGCCACGCTTCTCTTAGAGGGAAGAAACTTTTTCGCCTATTGCGCGATGAGGTTGTGCGATCCGCAGAACAGCGAACTGGCTATGCTTGCGCTCTGCGGGACCCACCACATGCGGCGTACCCAGCGATGGCGGCTGTCCATCATTTTTTTGCCGACAAAATCCATCAGTGCCGGACCGGCCTGAATCGCCACGTAAAGGGAAGCGTTCCCGGCGAAAGGCTTCAGCAGCGGATTCAATTCCTGCGCGCCGGTTGTCGTGATGGCGTGCCGCGTGGTCCAGGCGTCGAAGGTTGCCGCGCTATGAGAAGCGATGGCCAATCCCATCCACAGTCGTTCGTTGCGGCGCCGCTCAGCCTTCAACTCAGCTACCGACACGGTCGTGGACTTTAAGAATGCAATCGGCGCCGGGACGTTTACCGGAGCTGCGGGTTCCGGGGCGCTCGGGAGAAGTTCGGGCGGAATCGTTGCGTCCGCCGGATTCGGCGCTGTGGGCAGAGTAATCTCATTTGCCGCGGACCTCACCGAATCAAGACTAGCCGGCTGGATGAGGGCAATCTTCTCTGTAGAGAAGGCCATCTGTGCATTGACCCGCGGTTGAATCAGAAGTACGGCAAGTGCGAAGAACATTTCAATCACCTCAGTACGCTGCCGGACTTTCGCTTCCGAACATCCCTGCAACGTGAGATCAGGTTACGCGCGGGGGCTGATGGGAGCTATGGCTCCGTAGTCCTGAAAACATTGGATCGATGGTTTTGGAAGGTTGAAACGAAAGTCCTAGCCCATTTGGGTGGGGTCAAAACCTGCCTTTTCCAATGGTTCTTGCTGGATTTAGAGGGGGTAGGACGCAAACAATTCAAGGGGCTGGAGATAGTGAAGAAGGGTCACCGGGGAATTCCAGCACGAGGATTTTGCCTTCGGGACCGCGCTCCAATGTTGGAGCATAGAGTCCTATTTTCTCGCGTGTCCACCACAGACCCTGTTCGCGCTTCTCCTTCCAATCGGAAAACCAGTATTGCCAAATAACCGCGCGGACCTGCTGCGGCGGTTGCCTGGGGAATGGATTGCCCGCAAAAAGGGCAAGGACATCCGGCTCTCCTTCAAGAAGTCGCCGCTCTGTTTGGAGCACGAATGGGTTCTCCCGCCAGGCGCCGAGCGATGCGAACCAGAGATTCCAGTCAAAACGAGGCTGGTAGGGGGCATAAATTCGCGGCGGGGCTTTCAAATCCTGCGGCTTGTTGCGGAAAGGATAGGCTATCCAGGTCCTGCCCTCCCGCGAACCCTCGAATTCGATTTCAAACCGGTCGCGTGTCATCACCCCAAACAGTCCAAAATCATTGGCAAAGCGGAACGGTTGCAGCACTCGCACGGGCCCGGTAGGCAACGGTTCCGCCCCCGTAAGCATGGAAAGCAACAACACCGAGGTGGCGTAGAAAATCCAGGTTAGAAAGAAACCCTGCGCCCACAAACGAAATCCAGCCTTCCAACCGGAGGTGCGTCCTGCTTCGGTCTCAGTTATCTCTGCAGATTCGCTGCCCACGGCATCGCGCGTGCCTGTCGGCAACACGCGCGCCAGAAACTTGTCATCGAGAATAAGAATACCCAGGAGCAGGACCAGATAGTTCAAAAACGCGTAGTTGCTGGTCAGGATGATGCCGATCTGCCACGGGGTAATAATAAAAAACAATAGGATGCGCGCCCGGCGCGGCAAAAACACAGCGAAAATCAGGACGAATTCGAGGGCAAGCGTCAGCCCCGCAGTGGCCGCATGAAACCAGTGCGGCAGGTGATGCGCATACCACGCAATCCATGTTGGTAGCGGGCCATTCTGATAATACTGGTCCATGGCCGTGAAATTGCGCCATTCAGGGTCGTGTCCGATGATTTTTGCGATGCCCGATTCAAAATAGATGCGGAATAGGAGCCACACCAGCAGGAACCGGCTGGCGCGTGAAGGCGGGTCCGAGGCTCCCCAGCGCGGCCGCCATCCTGACGGCGCAAAAAACAGGCTGATAAAGCCCGCTTCGAGCAGCATGCCGTCGGATTGATAACTGGCGAACTCTCGGGCGACGCTGATAAAAGAAACAAAAGCGATCAGGCACACCACCAGCATGCCGCGCGGACAGAGGTTCAGCGCCAACACCACCGAGGCGAGCATCCCAACAATGCAAACGGCCAGCAGCGCGCGATCGCTAGCCGACCACCAAAACACGGACGGGGCAAACCAGAAGCGCCACCCTCCCAGGTTACTTGCCACCTCACCAAGATAGTCCTGTGCAGGAAGAATTCCATGCGGCCCGATAAGGCCTCGTATCTGGAATAGCAGCGAATAGAACGCGGAGAAAAAGATCAGTCCGAGGCCGCGCAGAAACACCCAGCGGGCAGCCAGATAGCCGGGCCGAGACGGGTCCGGGCCAAACAAGCGTTGGGGAAGCTCGCTGAGGTCGTAATCCACGAAGCGCCATTATACAGATGGATTCGCGCGGAGAAACGGAAGCTGGCAGGAAAAGTGGTCTTACTTCCGGGATGGTTCGGAAGACTCCGAAGGGGGCGCACTCGACTTCCCGTCTGCAACGGTTGCCGCCGCGGCCTCGCCATCCGCAAGATTCGCATAATCCGGAAATCTCTTGGGGCCGTAAAAACGAAGGCGGCACTTTCCGCAACGGTAGGGCCGGACCGGCAGGAAAAGCAAGACCCAGAATTCAAGGATGCGTCCGCGCTTGGTGCGATGCACATGCGTGCTTCCACACCGGGGACAGGTCTTTTCCGGGCTGTAGAAAAAAAATCCGTACACACGCCGCATTAGATATCGATGATACCGCGTGATTTTCCCGGAGGCAATATAACGATTACTCTATGTAGTTAAGATTAACACTCCAGTAGATCAGATCGCCGCCAGAGCCTGCATGGCATGATGGCGAATCCGCCCAAGATTTCGATTGATTACGTGCTGCCGCGGCAGAAATCGCAGCACCGCCGGCCGCCGAATTGCCAAACGGTCCAGCGCCATGTTCAGGCGTTGATCGTGTGGCGCGTAATGCAACCCTCGCGCCAGGATGTCGGCCGCATCCTGTTTACGGTCCGCGGCCACATAAACTTCCGCGAGATTCAGATAAAGCTGGGCATTCCGCCGGTTCATCCTCATGGCGGAGTGGCAGAGTTTTTCCGCCTCGGCCCATTTTTGCTCCGCCGCTGCCAACGCTACGCCCAGATAGGATATATAAAAGGGGTTGCCCGGGTCACGGTCCAAAGCAATCCGCAGGTGAGACAGCGCCTTGTGGGCATCGCCTCCGCGCAGGAATGCCAGGCCGGTCCTGAATTCCTGGAAAGATTCAACGTGATTCATGATCAACCTCCGCTGGGGGAATGGCTTCACATGGGGCCCGCCGGGTACGGAGTGCATAAGCCGGAACGGCTTGCCGCGAACCGTACAGTGGCATCGCGCGGGAACCTTAACGATAGGCTAAAACTAATGGGCAGAATAGACCACTGTACTCAGGAACAGATTTGGAACAGCCGTTCTCGCGGATGTCTTTCCCTCGCCTTGCGGTGAATACGCCTGAAGAACGAATTGCCCTGCGCGCTAACGAAGGCTATGGCTGCCTTGCCCAGTTGCGATCTGCAAACCTTGTCGCTCGATCTCCGCATTCAATACCCTGGCGCGTTCCAACGCATCCGCGATGCTGGGGCAAATGTTCCCCGCCCCGATGTGCCGCTCAAATTCGGCTTGATGCATCAGCCGCGCAGGTTGCTCACGCGCCCCGCAGAAAATCAGGCCGCGTCCCGACCCGTGTATAACGTCCGCCAGATTCTCCAAAGCCTGCAGGCCGGTCGCGTCAATCGCCGTCATATTTCGCAGGCGAAGAATAACCACCGGAGGCAGTTCCTTCAGGCGATTGATAATTTCATCGATCTTGTCCGTGGCTCCAAACAGAAATGGCCCATGGATTCGGAAGATCGCAACATAAGGAGGAATTTCCTTGTGCTGCAGAATATGCACGTGCCCCTCGCGGAGATATTCCTCGGTGACACGGGACACGGTCGTGGTCGCCGTAACTTTTCGGATGAACACCAGCGCCGCCAGTATCATTCCGGCCTCGACCGCCACCGTCAAATCCGCGAACACCGTAAGCGAAAACGTAATCAGCCAGGTGACGATTTCGAGGGGAGTAAGCTTCAGTAGCTCCGGTATTTCCCGCCATTCTCCCATGTTGTAGGAAACCACCAGCAAAATCGCCGCGAGCACCGACAGCGGAATAAATCTCGCCAGCGGCGCCGCGAAAAGAACAATCGCCAGCAGCGTCGCCGCATGAATCATTCCCGATACCGGCGTCTTCGCTCCGGACCGGATATTGGTGGCCGTGCGCGCAATCGCTCCCGTCGCCGGTAGCCCGCCAAACAAAGGCGAAAAAATGTTGGCAATGCCTTGCCCGACCAGTTCGACGTTGGGATTGTGCTTGGTGCCACTCATGCGATCGGAAACGACCGCCGACATCAGCGATTCAATCGCGCCAAGCATGGCCACAGTAATGGCCGGCGAAATCAACGGCCGCAATAAATCGAAACGGAACTGCGGAATTTTCATGCCCGGAAATCCGGAGGGAATCCCCCCAAACCGCGTTCCAATCGTCTCGACTGGCAACTTAAAGATCATCACCAGCGCAGTGCCCACAAACAGAGCGACGATGTACCCCGGCACGCGCTTCACAAATCGCATGAACACCAGAATCAGTGCCAGCGCAAGAACGCCGAGCCCCGTCTCCAATGGCGAAAGCGTTCGGAAGTTCCTGGCCAGAACTTCCATTCGCCCCAGGAATTCGCCTGGAACCTTGTCGACCTTCAGCCCGAAGAAATCCTTGATCTGCGTGCTGGCGATAATAACGGCAATACCGTTGGTAAACCCCACGACGACAGGGCGCGGAATAAACTTCACCGCCGAGCCCAATCCAGTCGCGCCCAGAATCACCAGCATCACGCCGGCCATCAGCGTGCACATGAACAGGCCGTCTAGGCCGTACTTCGTCACGATCCCGTAAACCACCACGACGAAAGCCCCGGTGGGCCCGCCGATTTGCGTATTCGATCCTCCTAACGCGGAAATCAGAAATCCGGCAACGATGGCGCAATACAGTCCCGATTGCGGCGTCACGCCCGAGGCAATCGCAAACGCCATCGCCAGCGGCAGAGCCACCAGCCCGACGGTCACTCCCGCCACGCCATCGGAGGCAAACTTCTGCCAGCTATAATCCCCTAAACTTGATACCGATCTCGGAAGCCAGTCTTGCATTTATAATCCTTGTGTAATCTGTGCGAATAAAGGCATCTTTTTCAGTCGATGCGACCTTAAATAAATTATAGCTCTAACAAGGCTGGGCCGCTGCTCAAAGGCGTTCCGGTTTCTCCGACGAGTACTATTTCGTCTGAAGTTGTGTCTAAACCAAAATGCTCGATGAGTGCGAACGATTGCCTTAGTTTCAGAAACGCTTCGGACACGATCGGTTCACCGAAATAAAATTTGTCTTGACACTGTTCAACTATCGTTGTAGTTACCACTTACCTGGAGTTTCTATGAAACCGCAGAAAGTGAAAGCGCTTTTACTTTTTCTAGCATTTGCCGTCATCGCTTGCTCTGTTTCGCTGAAAGTCTTCGGAGATAGCGCACGGGATAACCCTCGCGCGGAAGAAGCCATGCGAGAGGGTCTGCCGCATGCCGACCTGGGTAACGGCTATTTTCGCAATCCGGTTCTGGGCCCGGGGAGCGACAATACCGCAGTCAAGGTGGGAAGCGACTATTACATGATGGCCGGAGGCGGGTGGCCGGATCAATTGATCTGGCATTCACGCGACCTGGTCAACTGGGTGCCGGTCACACGAACGCTGCGCAAATTCGATGGCGGCGCGTGGGCCTCGGAAATCACTTACTACAAAGGAAAATAATATATTTATACTACGCAATCCGACCCTTCGCGCGGAAACGTGGGGCACCACCGTTCGCTCCTCGTTCCCGAGAGAGCCCAAGGCGACAAGCAGTGGAAAAATATAGTGATGTGGGCAGACCGCCCGGAAGGTCCGTGGAGCGACCCAATCGACATTGGTGTTTACGGGCTATTCGATCCAGGCCACGTTGCGGATCAGCAGGGCAATCGCTACCTATATTTCAACCGGGGAATGATGATTCGCCTCGCTCCCGACGGGTTGAGCGCGGTGGGAGAGCTTAAGCATGTTTATGACGGCTGGCAGTATCCAAAAGAATGGGCCACTTCCTGCCTGTGCCTCGAGGCTCCCAAGTTTTTATCTCGCGACGGCTATTACTACTATTTGTCGGCAGAAGGCGGCACGGATGGGCCGACGACCGCGCACATGGAAGTCGTAGCGCGTTCCAGATCGGTCGAAGGACCGTGGGAAAATTCGCCGTACAATCCGCTGGTACACAATACGAGCACGGATAGCAAGTGGTGGCGTCAGGGACATGGAACCATCGTCCCGGACGAGGCAGGCAAATGGTGGTTTCTGTACACGGGGTTTGAAAACGGGTACACCGTGTTCGGCAAGCAGAGTCTCCTGCTGCCGATCGAGTGGACCGATGACGGCTGGCCACGCGTTCCGGCCGGAGTCTCCGCGACGGACATTCTGCCTAAGCCTGCGGGAGAAAATATCGGGCATGGCATGCCGCTCTCCGACAATTTTTCAAGCAGCACGCTGGGAATTCAATGGACATACCCGCCTTCGACAAAACCGGCAGACGTTTTCAAGATCGGTGACGGGCAACTTCTGATGAAGGCATCGGGAGCGGTGCACGGGAATTCGATGGTTGCGCCAGCCGATGCAACGACTCTGGCAATCGTGCCGGTCAATCACGCTTATGAGGCGGAAGTTGAAATCACGATCCCGGAGACAGCGGAAGCGGGCCTGCTGCTCTCTTCCGGCGGTAATCCTGGAGGCGACAGAGGAGGGAGCTTGGGAGCCTGGGCCAGCGTCGGCCTGCACAAAGGTGAAGTATTTCGCAACGGCGACCACAGCGATTTTGTTCCGTCCAACCAAACGCATCTGTTCGTGAAACTGAGGAACATGCACTACGACATCACCGGGTATTACAGCACAGACGGAAAAACCTGGACTCAGTTTGACTATGCAACCTACGTCAACGACGGGCGTCGGCTTGCGCTGTACGCTTCCGGCACCGGCGACGTCATATTTCGGAATTTCAAATACCACGGGATCGACTGATGACCAACGACAGAGGATTTTGCAGCACGGGCGTCTCGCTCGCAGGGGTTTGAGCCGCGAGAAATGGAAACCTCGCGGGCGAGACGCCGCGCTGCAGAAATCATCCGGCAAAAACGGTTTCGAACTTTGCAAATGCATTCACGATGTAATTTTTGAAAAGGAGCAATCGATCATGGTTGTTTCGAGACGTGATTTTGTGAAACTCGCGCTGATGGCGCCGGTCGGCGCCTGGCTCGCCGACTACCAGAATCTCGCAGCCGCCGCCACAGGCCAGATAAAAATCACTGCCATCAAGGTGATGAAATTGAATGAGAAGCGGGGAAACTCCCGGGCCATCACCAGGATCGAAACCGACGCCGGAATCATCGGCTACGGCCCAGGCGAGGGTGGACCGGAGGCGCGCAACTCGCTCGCTGCGCTTGAAGGCGGTCCGGACGGTTTGATTGGCAAAGACCCGCTGTCCATCCACGTTCACTTTCATAACATGTTTTATTCCCATGCTCAGAGGCCGCGGAACATTTTCGCCTACAGCGGCGTAGACATGGCGCTGTGGGACCTGGCAGGAAAAATTCTAAACCAGCCTGTTTACAAACTGCTCGGCGGGCCCTTCCGCACGGAAATCGAAACGTATTCCCACATGCCGCAACCCCGCGGCAAGACTCCGCTCGAAGCGCAGGCCGACGCTCTCAACAAGGACTCGTGGCGCGAGAGAGCTCAGACCGTGAAAGCCTTTAAAGGCGGTTTCAGAACATTCAAAGTGGATATTCACTCCGCGCTCGGTGTCCCGATGGGCCAGTTCGCGACCGATCGCGGCCCACGCGAAATCGAAACCGTCCGCCGCGTGTACGAGCTGGCGCGCGAGGCATTGGGGTTCGATTACGACATCGACGTTCACTGCCACGGCGAACTCGATCTCCCCACTGCGATCAAAGTGGGAAGGGCCGTGGAAGACATCAAGCCGATTTTTTTCGAGGACCCCTTCGCTCCCCAGTTTTCGGAATCCTGGGCGGCCCTGCGGCGGTCCATCAAAATCCCCATTATCACCGGGGAAAATCTGGCTCTGATCGAAGAGACACTGCCTTTTATAGAGACTCAGTCTGTTGAC
>Ga0265313_10004128_pt1 | contig 11290 bp, 7 predicted proteins | sample 4123metaG_FD_203122 | JGI IMG/M metagenome (GOLD analysis project Ga0265313, IMG submission 203122) | Rhizosphere microbial communities from Carex aquatilis grown in University of Washington, Seatle, WA, United States - 4-1-23 metaG | ecosystem: Host-associated > Plants > Roots > Rhizosphere >...
TCCGGTATTGATGGTAATCGTGGCAAGTTTTGTCCAAACAACGCCTAGAAAAATAGCATGAAAACTGCTTTATTCCAATGGATATCTTTTGAAACCCAGGAATTGACCGGCAATTTTCAGCAGAAAAAACGGGTTATTTCGCAAATAACGCCCGGCCAACCGCCGTGGCTCCCGGCATAACCGATAAAACCACTCCAGACCAGTCCGTTGCATCCAGCGCGGAGCCTGTTTTACCAGTCCGGCCTGAAAATCAAAGGCGGCGCCAACTCCGATCATCAAGGTCACCTCCAATTGCGGCAAAAATTCCGCCATGAACCTCTCCTGCTTCGGAGTACTCAATCCAACCCACAGGATATCCGGTCGGGCGGCACGAACCATTTCCTGCAACTGCTTTTTTTCGTCGTCATCCAGCGGGCGGAAAGGCGGCGCGTGGCACCCGACCACCTGCAACTTCGGAAAGCGGACGGTCAGCCGGTCACGCAACTGTTCTGCTGTCCCGGGGGCCCCGCCGTAAAAAAAATGACGGCATGACTGCTTGCCGCTCCACGCGCACACATCCAGCATCAGGTCCGGACCGTAGACCCGGCGCATGGCCCGGTGGCCGCGGACCCTTCCCACCCAGACCATGGGCATTCCATCCGGGGTGCAAAGAAACGCTTGATTCAAAATGCGGCGGAATTTTTCGTCCTTTTGCGCCTCCATCACTCCATGCACGCCGGTCACACAAATATAGCCTTTCCGCCGCTGGCCGACCGCATCCGTAATGGCCGCCAGCGCCGTTTGTAAATTGATGTCGCTGATGCCGACACCCAGGACATTGACACGCTGAATCGCCATGAACATTAAAAAGTGCGCGGGCAGGATACCGGGCGAACGCCAAAATGCCAGAAAACTCGTGGCCTCCGAAACGATACGGTTTCAGGGAAATCGCGTTTTTGTCCGGCAAATCTGGCAACGGGACGCAATAACGCCACCGTGCGTCTCGTCTAGCGCCGCCGTCATCCGCGCTAATAAAATCACCGTTCCGCCCAAACTCGTTGCGAAATCACCGGCAATCCCTATCCTGACGGCATTGAAAATCGGCCTGCTTCAACTCAACTCGACGATTGGCGATTTTACGGCAAATCGCCGGAAACTCCTCGCGGGTTATGAAACGGCCTGCGCACGCGGCGCTGAATTTGTCCTCGCCCCGGAATTGTTTTTATGCGGCTACCCGCCACGCGATTTGTTGCTGCGAGCGGATTTCGTTGACACCAATCTCGCCGTCCTGACGGAAACGGCCAAAAGCATTGGCAGCATTCCCCTTTGCGTCGGGCATGTGGCCCAAAACTCCGACCGTCCGGGGCGGGCACTTCAAAATTCCGCCGCGGTCCTTCAAAACGGAAAAATCGTCTGGGACACACACAAATGTCTGTTGCCGACCTACGACGTTTTCGATGAAGACCGCTATTTTGAACCCGCGAAAAACATCACGCCGTTCGAATTTAAGGGGCGCAAGCTGGGCATCACGATTTGCGAGGACATTTGGAACGACCAGGATTTCTGGCCGGAACGTTTGTATCGCCGTGATCCCATCAAGGAACTCATCGCCCAGGGCGCTGAGGCCATCATCAACATTTCCGCGTCGCCCTGGCACGATGGCAAGGAGCGCGTGCGCCTGGAAATGCTCCAGCGGGTGGCGCGGGACGAGGGCGTGCCGTTGGCGTACGTAAACCTTGTCGGCGCGAACGACGAATTAATCTTCGACGGTCACAGCGTTGTGCTCAATAAACGCGGCGAACCGCTGGCCCTGGGCAAGGGGTTTGCCGAGGACCTCTTGGTCGTGGATTGGGAAATCGGTTCGCCGGCCCAAACCGTCGAGTGGCCACCGCGGGAACAGCAGTTGTTCGCCGCGTTGTCCCTGGGGGTTCGCGATTACATCGGCAAATGCGGTTTTAAATCGGCCCTCGTCGGACTTTCCGGCGGCATTGATTCCGCCCTCGTCGCCGTGCTGGCTGCGGATGCGCTTGGCCCGGACAAGGTCATGGGCATTTCCATGCCGGCGCGTTACTCGAGCGCCGGCAGTTTGAGCGACGCTGAGATACTGGCAAAAAATCTCGGCATTCGTTACGAGGTTTTGCCAATTGAAACGGCTTTTCAGTCGGTCGAAAAACAGCTGGCCAAGGTTTTTGCGGGGACCAAGCCCAACGAAGCCGAGGAGAATGTCCAGTCGCGGCTGCGGGGCGTGACCTTGATGGCGTTATCCAACAAATTCGGTGCGCTGGTGCTGACGACCGGCAACAAATCGGAGATGGCCGTCGGTTACTGCACCCTGTATGGCGACATGTGCGGCGCGCTGGCGGTCATTGCGGATGTTTTTAAAACCGATGTTTACAAAATTTCCCGGTGGGTGAACCGCGAACGCGAAATCATCCCCGCCGCTTCCATCGCCAAACCGCCGAGCGCCGAGTTGCGTCCGGACCAAAAAGATCAGGATTCACTGCCCCCCTACGACATCCTGGACCAGGTTTTGGAGGCTTATGTGGTGCGAAATTTGAGCAAGCCGGAAATCATTGCGCGCGGGTTTGACGCCGCGGTCGTAAACGACGTCATCAATAAAATTACATTCAGTGAATATAAGCGCCGCCAGGCCGCGCCCGGCTTGAAGGTGTCGCCGCGCGCCTTTGGCATCGGCCGGCGTATTCCCATTGCGCAAAGATTCCGCCTCTCAAAGTAAACGGATTTTAATTGAAAATTTCCAAACCTGTCTTAGAATATCGGATAGGAAATTGCTTGCTGTAAAAGTTCAATTTAAAATGACCAACGTGGGACGTTTCGGCCTAGAAAACCATTGCGGTTGCATCATCCGGTTCACGGGTCTGTCTGGTTGTGGGAAAACTGCCATTGTTGACGTTGATTCCATCACGGAAAGCCTGGTTTTCCGGGTCGCAGGTGAAGTTTGTTTTCGATAAATGTGGCACGGATCTGGCAATTGTAACATCTTGATACCCGGATGCGCTAAGGCTATGACGGAAGACATTGACAATTCGGCAAAAACAGCATCGGTCAACAGCGAACATTTCAGTCGCATGAGCGAGAAAGGGTTCGTAAAGGGATCGCCTCACTTGAGGCATCGCGAGCTTACGGCAGCCATGTTCAGCAAGACGCTCCATGTTTTTGAACAGGTCCGCCAACGCTGCGAGCACCCGGAAGTTCTCGATATGGGGGCGGGAACAGGAATGCTGACATTGCCGCTGTTGGAAATGGGGGCTTCCGTCACGGCTGTGGATGTCACACGCGCATTGCTTGATGTGCTCGCGGCGCGGGCCGCCGGTTTTGAACCACGCCTGAAAATCATTGAGGGAGATGTTTTCGAAACCCTCGAACAGTGTAAAATAGCCGGCCGGCAATTTGATTTTATTTGTGCCAGTTCGTTCCTTCACCATATTCCTGATTATTTAAAACTCTGCCGCATGTCAGCCGGTTTAATCCGGCCTGGAGGCGTGTTCTTCACGTTTCAAGACCCACTGCGATACGACACGCTCTCCCAAGGAACGTACTGGTTTGATCGTTCATCCTATTTCGCTTGGCGGTTGTTTCAAGGAAACTATATCAGGGGTTTAAAGACCCGGTTGCGTCGGCTGACGGGCACGTATTCTCCGGATTTGTCCGAAGACACTACGGAATATCACGTCGTTCGAAACGGGGTTGATCAGGTATCCATTCAGCAGCTATTCGAAGCCGAAGGCTTCACGTGTGAAATTCAAAGGTACTGGAGCACTCAATCAACCCTCTTCCAACACCTCGGAACCAGGCTGGGTTTGTTAAACACGTTTTTGGTAATCGCCAGCCGGCGCAAAGATCGATGAAGTTTTCGATCGTCACTCCCAGCTTCCGCAACTCCAGCTGGCTTAAGCTTTGCATCGCCTCGGTGGCCGACCAGGAGGGCGTCCAGTTTGAGCACATCGTTCAAGACTCATGCTCGGACGATGGCACGCAGGACTGGCTGCCCCATGACCGGCGGGTCCGGGCGTTCATAGAAAAAGATACGGGGATGTACGACGCCGTCAACCGCGGCTACCGCCGCGCAACCGGTGACCTCCTGGCTTACCTGAATTGTGATGAGCAATATCTGCCTGGCTCGCTTAAAACCATTCACGATTTTTTTGCCGCAAATCCCAAAATCGAAGTGGTCCTGGCCGGCAGCATCATCACGAACGGTAAGGGAGAATACATCTGCCACCGGCATTCGCTGGTGCCGCATCCCTGGCACATTTGGTTCCGATTCCCGGTCCTGACCTGCGCGTTGTTCATCCGGCGGCAGGTGATTCGTGAGCGCGGCATCGTCTTTGACAACCGCTGGCGGGACCTCGGTGACGGGTTTTGGGTTCAGGCACTGATGAAAAACCGTGTCCCAATGGCTGTCTGCAATTCGGTTACGTCCGTCTTTGCCGATACCGGCGACAACATGAACCTAAAACCAAACGCCATCCGGGAAATAAACGAAACCCGGGCCATGACGCCATTTTGGATTCGATGGTTCAAACCGGGTTGGATTGCGCATCACCGTCTGCGCCGCCTCGTTGCCGGCCATTATTTTTTGAAACGAACCAGTTATTCCATTTACACGCTGCAAAGCCCCGAACGACGTGTTCAATTTGATGTCTCCCGGCCAACCGCCGTTTGGTGGAACCGTCTGTGACATCACCGATGCGTTTTATCGACCGTAAATGTCTGCCGCAGGCAGGCTGGAATTTCCATGACTCCCGGCCAGTAAGTCGAGAATCGAATTGTCACAGCGCCGCCTGTCGGGCAAACTAATCACGCCCCTGCAAAATAAATCTGCGGTTGCGGGGGCGACGGGTTCATTCATGGTCCACGCGATCAGGGAATTCAGCCTGATGGCAGAAGTTAATGCTTAACGTAAACAGAAAAGGTGATATGGAAACGAAACGGCTGGTTGAAAAAGATCTGGTTTTAAAGAAGGATGATTTGATAGTCATTACCGGTGCGGGCGGGTTCATTGCGGGCAACTTGGCCCTGTATTTCAAAAAGAAGGGCTTCACCAACATCCGGGCCGTGGACCGAAAGCCGCTTTACGAATGGTATCTGCACGTCCCCGGCGTCCAGAACCTCTGTCTGGACGTGAGCCAGGAGGCCAACTGCAAACGCGTTTGTGAAGGCGCCGTGGAGGTTTACAACCTGGCCGCCGATATGGGAGGCATGGGCTTTATCGAGCGTTTCCGCATCGATTGTCTGCGCTCGATTCTGGTCAACACGCACATGGTCGAGGCGGCTTACCGGGCCGGCGCGCGCCGTTACTTTTTCTCCAGTTCGGCCTGCGCCTACAACACGCTGCTTCAACAGGACCCCCACGTGCGCGCCCTCAAGGAGTCCGACGCCTACCCGGCGATGGCCGAACGCGGTTACGGCTGGGAAAAACTGATTTCTGAAATGTTCTGCCAGGAATACTGGGCCGAACGCGGCATGAAAACGGCCATCGCCCGTTTCCACAACGTCTATGGCCCGCACGGCACCTGGGACGGGGGACGGGAAAAAGCGCCCGCCGCCCTGTGCCGCAAGGTGATCGAGGCGATGGACTCCGGCAAGAAGGACATCACGATTTGGGGCGACGGCCATCAGACGCGCAGTTTCATGTACATTGACGATTGCGTGAAGGGCATTGACCTGATCATGCATTGCGACGACCTGATCGCGACGCCGATCAATCTGGGCTCCAGCGAACTGGTCAGCATCAACGAACTGCTGACCCGGGTTGAAAAGATTGCCGGTGTAAAACTTAAACGGCATTACGATCTGAACGCGCCGCGCGGCGTGGCCGGTCGCAACAGCGACAACACCTTCATCAAAAAGGTTCTCAAATGGGAGCCGAACACCCCCCTGGACAAGGGGCTGGCCACCACCTACAAGTGGATTCACGAGCAACACCACAAACGTAAACAAGGCCGGCGCGTGGTCGAGTAGGCCATCATGAAGCAAATTCTTCCGGCTGCGCTGATGGTGCTGATGGGTTGCGCCGCCGTTTCGGCCGATGATTTGACGCTGTGGTACCGGCAGCCGGCACAAGCCTGGACCGACGCGCTGCCCGTCGGGAACGGCCGGCTGGGCGCGATGGTCTTTGGCGGCGTCGGACGCGAACGGCTGCAACTCAACGAGGACACCCTTTGGGCGGGCGGCCCCTATGACGCGGGCAACCCCAATGCCCTCGGGGCATTGCCCGAGGTGCGTCGCCTGGTTTTCGCCGGCCAGTACGACGCGGCTGCCCATCTCATCTCCGCGAAAATGATGGGGAAACCCTTGAAACAGATGCCGTATGAAACGGTCGGCAATCTGTTCCTGACGTTTCCCACCAACGGCGTGATTACGGATTACCGGCGCGACCTGGATCTCCACACCGCCGTCGCCAGCGTCCGCTACACGGCACAGGGCGTTCATTATCTGCGGCAAATTTTTTCGAGTCCGGTGGATCAGGTTGTTGTCGTCCGCCTTACCGCTGATCAACCGGGGAAAATTTCCTTCAGCGCAGGCCTGGCCACGCCGCAACGGGCCACCAACGAAATTGAGAACGGCGACACGCTCGTTCTGCGTGGCGTCAATGGTTCCAGCGAAGGCATCAAAGGCGCGCTGACGTTCCAGGCGCGCGTCCGGGTGCTGGCGCAGGGCGGGAACACGTCTGCCGGGACCAATGAAATTACCGTTGCCCATGCCGATTCCGTGACGCTGCTGGTCGCGGCCGCCACGAGCTATAAAAATTATCACGACGTCAGCGGCGACCCGGAAGCCATCACTGGCCATCAAATCACGGACGCGAGCATCAAACCGTTTGATAAACTGCTCGCCGCGCACGTGGCGGCGCACCAGCAATTGTTCGACCGCGTTTCGCTTCATCTGGGCGCCAACACCGCCGCGGCGGAACTGCCCACGGACGAACGCATCACCAATTTTGACCGGGGCGCCGATCCGCAGCTGGCCGCGCTCTACTTTCAATTTGCGCGCTACCTGTTGATTTCCAGTTCACGTCCCGGCACCCAGCCCGCGAACCTGCAGGGCCTGTGGAATGATTCCCTCCACCCGCCGTGGGACAGCAAATACACGATCAATATCAACACCGAGATGAATTACTGGCCGGCCGATCCGTGCAACCTCGGTGAATGCATCGACCCGCTCACCGCGATGGTCCTGGATCTCAGCCAGACGGGCGCGCACACGGCCCGGGCGATGTATGGCGCCCGCGGCTGGGTGGTGCATCACAACACCGATTTGTGGCGCGCCACCGCGCCGATTGACGGGCCGACCTGGGGCATGTGGCCGATGGGCGGCGCGTGGCTCCTCCAGAATCTCTGGGAACATTACCAGTTCACCGGTGATAAAAAATTCCTGGATCAGATTTATCCCGCCATGAAAGGCTCGGCGCAATTCTTCCTCGACACGCTGGTGGAAGACCCGACGAACCACTGGCTGGTGACCTGTCCTTCCTTGTCGCCGGAGAACACGCATCCCGACGGCCACACCAGCATCTGCGCCGGGCCGGCGATGGACATGGAAATTCTGCGCGACCTGTTCACCAACTGCATCCAGGCATCGGAAATTCTCGGCGTGGATCCGGAATTCCGCGCGCAGGTCGCCACCGCCCGCGCGCGCCTCGCGCCCTTGCAGATCGGCCAGGCGGGACAACTTCAGGAATGGTTGCAGGACTGGGACCTGGCGGCGCCGGAAATTCATCATCGGCACGTCTCGCATTTGTATGCCTTGTTTCCCAGCGACCAGATTGACTTTCATCGCACCCCGGAACTCGCCGCCGCCGCCAAAAAATCGCTGGAGATTCGCGGTGACGAGGCCACCGGCTGGGGTACCGCATGGCGCATCAATCTCTGGGCGCGCCTGCACGACGGCGACCATGCGTACAACATCTTAAAATTTCTTTTGAGTCCCGGTCGGACCTATCCCGACCTGTTCGACTCGTGTCCGCCATTCCAGATTGATGGCAATTTCGGCGGCGCTTCCGGCATCACCGAAATGCTGCTGCAAAGTGAGAACGGCGAAATTGAATTTCTCCCGGCGCTGCCCAAAGCGTGGCCGGACGGCAGCGTAACCGGTCTTCGCGCGCGCGGAGGCTTCGAGGTGGACATCCGCTGGAAGGATGGAAAACTCATTTCCGCGACCGTGAAATCGCTCGCCGGAAATCCCGTCCGCCTGCGCTACGGTGAAATCACCAGGTCCGCAACCATCGGAGAAAATTCAGCACTGCATCTCAATGATGAGCTTCAATAAAGGTCTCCGGATGGGAAAAGTCATTTTTGCCGCGCTGTTGATTTGCGGCGGGAGCATCGTTTTTCTTGTTCCCCATTCCGCACAGGCGGCTGGTTCGGTTCCCGACCTGCGCCAGACGCTCAACTTCAACCGCGATTGGAAATTTCTGTTGGGCGACCACCCCGGCGCGCAGGCGGTCGCCTACGACGACGCCCCGTGGGAGGACGTCGGGCTGCCGCACTCGTTTAGCATCCCCTATTTCGCGTCGCCGAAATTTTATGTCGGCTATGGCTGGTATCGGAAACATTTTGCCGTGCCGCCGCGATGGTCCGGTAAACGGCTCTTCCTGGAATTCGACGGCGCGTTTCAGGATGCGGAACTTTTTGTGAACGGCCGGCGCATCGGTGAACACCAGGGCGGTTATACCGGATTCTCCTTCGACATCACCGGCGCGGTGCAATCCGGCGACAACGTGGTGGCCGTGCGGCTCAACAATAAATGGAACCCACAACTCGCTCCGCGCGCGGGCGAACACGTGTTCAGCGGCGGAATTTATCGCGACGTGCGGCTGGTCGTCACCGACCCGTTGCACGTCACCTGGTATGGCACGTTCGTCACCACGCCGGAAGTTTCACCGGCTTCCGGTACGGTCAATGTGAAAACGGAAGTCCGCAATGACAGCCCGGCGGCGAAAACCTGCATCCTGAAAACGGATATTCTTGATCCCGACGGGAAAACGGTCGCAAGCTTTTCTTCCGAACAATCCGTGCCGTTCGGCACAACCGTGATATTCGATCAAACGAGCCAGCCCATTCCCCGGCCGAGGCTCTGGCATCCCGACCATCCGTTTCTCTATACCGCGGTGAGCCGGGTTTCTGAGGGCGGTGAAATCGCCGATAATTTTACCACGACGTTTGGTTTCCGCTGGTTCAAATGGACGGCGGACCAGGGATTCTTCCTGAACGGCGAGCATTACTATTTCAAGGGCGCAAACGCGCACCAGGATCATGCGGGTTGGGGCGATGCCGTGGCGGACAGCGGCTTCCAGCGCGACGTGAAGCTTGTGAAGGACGCGGGCTTTGACTTCATTCGCGGCTCGCATTATCCGCACGCGCCGGCATTTGCGGATGCGTGTGACCGGCTCGGCGTCTTGTTTTGGTCGGAAAATTGTTTCTGGGGCACGGCCGGCTTCAAGAATCCCTGGGGCAGCAGCGCCTATCCGCCGAAGCCGGAAGATCAGCCGGGATTTGAACAGAGTGTGCGGGACAGCCTGCGCGACATGATCCGCATCAACCGCAACCATCCGAGCATCGTCGTTTGGAGCATGGACAATGAAGTTTTTTTCACCGCCCGGTCCACGCTGCCCAAGGTCCAGACGTTTCTGAAGGAACTGGTGGCGTATTCGCATGCCCTGGACCCCACCCGGCCGGCGGCCATCGGCGGCTGCCAGCGGGGCGACCTGGACCGGCTCGGCGACATTGCCGGTTACAACGGCGACGGCGCGCGGCTCTTCATCAATCCCGGCATTCCCAACGTGGTCACCGAATACGGCTCGACGATGGCCAGCCGGCCCGGCAATTATGAGCCGGGCTGGGGCGACCTGGTGACGAGTCCGGGTGACCGGTCGCAGCCGTTTTTCTGGCGCTATCCGTGGCGCAGCGGCGAATCGCTCTGGTGCGCGTTCGATCATGGCAGCATTGCCGGCCAGCGCTTCGGTGCGATGGGGATGGTGGACTACTTCCGCCTGCCGAAACGCATGTGGTATTGGTATCGCAACGAATACCATCACATTCCTCCGCCGGAATGGCCCGGCGGCGGCACGGCCGCCGCGTTGCGACTCACCGCCGACACGACCACGCTGAAAGCCGTGGATGGCACGGAGGATGCCCAGCTCATCGTCCAGGTCGTGGACCAGGCGGGCCGGGCGTTGAGCAATTCGCCGCCGGTGACGCTGGCGGTTGTTTCCGGCCCGGGGGAATTTCCAACCGGCCCGGCCATCACGTTCGCGCCGGATTCCGACATCACCATCCGCGACGGCGCGGCAGCGATGGAATTTCGTTCCTATTATGGCGGCCAGACGGTGATCCGTGCTACCTCACCCGGACTCAAGGATGCGACCATCACCCTCACGTCGTTGGGCGAACCCAGCTATATTCCCGGGGTCACTCCGCCGGTGAAGCCGCGTCCGTACGTGCGCTACGAGGGATCGTCCGGAGCGAGTGGCGCGACGCGGACGAATACGGTTTTTGGTCTTGAAAATCCGACGCTCGCCAGCAGCGAAGCACCCAGCCACAAAGCCAGCCTCGCTAACGACGGCAATCCCGCGACCTTCTGGCAGGCGCAAGCCAGCGACGCGAACGCCTGGTGGCAGGTGGACCTGGAGCGCATCGTGACGGTCAGCAACACCCGGTTGACGTTCCCGGCGGAAGGCAAATGGCGTTGCCGGATCGAAATTTCCGACGACGGCAGTAGTGCCTGGAAGCCCGTTGCCGACCAAACCCAAACCGCAAGCAGTGAGAAGGTTCGGAACGACAACGCGCCGTCAGGTGCGACCGGGCGATTTCTGCGTGTGACCTTCACCGGCCTGCCAGCCGGGCAGCCCGCCGCGCTGGCGGAAGTGGAGGTTTCCGGGAATTTGAAATAATACCGGCCGTTCCAAAGCCACGACCGCGATTTTGAAACGGTACTATTATCTGCGGGGCAAGTTCATTTCTGATTGAATCGGCAGCTTGAGAAGACCGTCAGTGAAGCTGCTCGATCGCCCTGCGTTCGCACGCGGCATACTTTTCAAGGAGCCAGTCGTAAACGCGAGTGGCTTCCGGATTCGGGCGGATCTCGCTGCCGGGAATCGGGTCGGTAAAACCGGTTACAACCTGTTCCCACTGCGGCTTTTCACCGGTTTGAACCAGCCAGCCGTGCGCGGCCAACAGGGCGGCGCCCAGCGCGGCACTCTTGGAAACTTCAATGCGCAGCACGCGACAGTTCATCACGTCGGCCATCACCCGCAACAACGCCGGATCGTTCGACGCCCCGCCGGTGG
>Ga0265313_10004130_pt1 | contig 11290 bp, 4 predicted proteins | sample 4123metaG_FD_203122 | JGI IMG/M metagenome (GOLD analysis project Ga0265313, IMG submission 203122) | Rhizosphere microbial communities from Carex aquatilis grown in University of Washington, Seatle, WA, United States - 4-1-23 metaG | ecosystem: Host-associated > Plants > Roots > Rhizosphere >...
AGGTTGTCCAACTCGCCTTCCTGGACAACGCCTCTGGCCGCGAGATCAGCCTGGACCTAGCCTGGAACGGCAATGCCTTCCTTGCCGGCCGGCGCTATGAGTCCTCCATGTCCCGGGTCAGCCTCTCCGACGCCGAGATAACGCGCACCTCGATCTTGCGGGTCGATATCGAGCGCTCCAATGCCGCCATCGTCATCACGTTCCTCACCCTGGACGGCAAGGATTCCCGCATCCACATCCCGGCGAAGACCCCCCTCGATTCCGTGGTGGAGGGCAAGGTTCCGCAGGCGTCCCTGGATACGCTCCGAGCCCGCCCAGCCACGGCCTCCCTCGCCGCCCTGTGCCGCCAGACACTGGCTTGCGCCGAACGGGCCGGGGCGAACAAGGGCTTCTTCTCCCGCCTGATGGACGGTCAAGCCCGTCAGGCCCATGCCGACCATGACCTTCTGTCCACCTATCTGAAAGAAAAGAACGATATCGCTGCCGAGACCAAGGGCTGGACCCAAAGCCCACTGATGTTGCACCAAGTGGCCGAGGCCATTATCCGCCGCCTATCCGCGGATGCCGAAACCGGTGCGCCGGTCCTCATTCGCGCATTGGTCGTCATCGCAATTGGCCGCACCCTATCCGATAGCCAGATATAATTCTGGCTTAAAAGTGCGTTAGAATGATTCTTTAGTATAGGAACGCGGCGGAATCTTGCATACAGAGGTAGCGATCGATAAATTGCCACCAATGGTCATGACTTCGGTACAGACAGACGGCGGGGGCCGGGCCAACTTTTTGCGGAAGGGGGGCGTCGCATTTTCGCGATGCCGGGTGCAATAGCAGGCATGGCGTTCATTTTCATCCCAGGACGCGGACGGAGGCCCTGGCTTCTCGCCGTGGCGGCGTTAATTACGGCTGAATTCTTCGCATGTCCTGCCCGAGCTCAGGATGGCGCGGAGCCGCCGTTGCCGCCGGCCGTTCCCCGCGGACAGGTGGATGACAGCATTGCCGGCAAGGTCAAGGCACGGCCGCCGCGCCCTCCCTATGAAGCTCCGCCCGAAGCCTCCCCTGCGGCCGTGGCGGCTCCCGTCGCCGGCCCCATTCCGGAAGCAGAGATGCCGCCGCAATCCGACGGCAATACCGTTGCCGCCACGGCTGCCCCAAACACAGCCGATCGTGGTGTTTTCCGCGCCGCCGTGCTGCGCCGGTTGGAAGGTGGCGATGTGGTGGCGCTCGACCCCGATGCCGACAACCCACCCACTGTGACCGACCCCTTGACCATGGCCGAGGCCGTGGCCTTCGCGCTCGATAACAATTTCGGTGCCAAGGCGGCCAAGGCCAAAACGGAAACCTCCCGTTGGGAACTGGTGGGGGGTGTTGGTCAGTACCTGCCACGGATTGACTATGAGTACCGGACGGGAAAGCAGGACAGCGCCCCTTCCAGCTATCACACCGTCACCGCTGCCAACACCTATGCCATCGTGCCGCAAAGCCGCCACCCTTCCTGGATGAGCACCGTCACCCTGCGCCAACCCCTGGCCGATGTCAGCATCATCGCCGATATCCTGTCGCGGTCCTACACCCTGGATGCTTCGGCCGCCGACGAGGTGGCAACCCGCGAGAAGCTGGCCCTGGACACCATCACCAGCTTTTTCCGCCTAGTCCAGTCACGCCTGAGTATCGGTTTCGCCAATTCCTACAAATCGGCCCTGGAACGGCTGGCCCAGCGCATGCGCGACCGAGTGTCGGGCGGTGGAGCCAGCGGCGTCGAATTGGACCGGATCAACGCCCGCTCGGTATCGGCCCATTCCGCCGAAATCGAGGCTCGCGCCGAATATCAGGCCGCCTCGGTGGAGTTCAGGCGAGTCACCGGCGTTTCGCCAATCAAGCTGGCCCTCCCCACCAGTCTGCTGCCGGAGCTTCCCAGCAAGGTGGAGGATGTCCTGGTCAAGGCGCTGAAGGGCAATCCCGATTATATTGCCGCCATGGCCCGCACCGACGCCGCTCACGCCCTCACAGCGAAGGCGTTCGGCAGCCTGTTGCCCAAGGTTACGATGGAGCTTGGCCGTCAGACCACCTGGAACAGCGGCGGCATCTCAAAGGAAGTACCCGCTGCGGTTGCCCCTTCGGAGCTGTATGCCAAGACCTCGAACAAATATATCGCCACCGTTTTCACCTGGACGTTGAATGGCGGCGTCGATCTCGGCCAGGGTATGGCCAACACCGCCGCCGCACGCCAAGCCTCCTACGCCGCCACCGATACTCGGCAACGGTTGGAGGAAGGTATCCGCGTTGGCTTCAACTCCTTGACCGCCGCCGACTCACGCATCGACGCGCTAAGCATGGCGGTGCAATCCAACACCAAGGTGGTGGCCTCGTTCGAGGAGCAATACGCCAATGGCGGCCGTCAGTTGCTCGACCTTCTTGACGCCTATGAGCGGCTCTATCAGTCCCAGACTGAATTGACCCGCCTCATGGTGGCGGAGGCGACCGGCTACTACTCCATCCGCCGCCAGATGGGCGAGTTGGTCGACGCTATCCTGTCCCGCGAAAAGAATTGAGGCGAGGGCATGGCCGGTGGCGGGTCGGACAAGGAGCAGAACTATTGGCCGGGCTTTGTCGATGCCCTCAGCAACGTCGTTCTCACGCTGGTGTTCGTGCTGGTGGTGTTCGTGTTCGCCCTGGTGATCACCTCGGGCAAGCTGAAGCAGAAAAGCGCCCAGATGGCCGAACAGCAGACGGTCCAGGAAAAGACCTCTCGCGAGCGGACGACCGACCTGGAAGCCGAGGTCCGGACCATAACGTCCACCCGCGACAAGCTGGCAGCGGAGCTGGTTGCCGCCCGGGAAAGCCGAGACCGGATGGAGCGAGAGCTGAAGGAATTGGAATCCGCCAACCGCTCCTTGCAGGCCTACAAGGACTCGGTTGCGGAAAAGGAACGGGTCACCACGCCCAGCATCGTTCAGCGCCGGGTCGATCTGGCCCTGGACACCCCGCCGAAAAAGCCGGCCGGAGAGTCCGAGGCGCCGGACGTCGAGGGTGGCAATGCCATTGTCATCACCTATCCCCGCACGGTGACCGCCCTCAACGAAGCCGCCAAGGCCGATCTGGCCAAGGTGCTGGAACCCTATCGCGGCAAGCTGTCCGGTACCAAGACCATGATGGACGCCTATCTGGGAGCCGAAACCTACAGCGAGGGCCGTCGCATGGCCTATTACCGCGCCCTCGATCTGCGCAACTTCCTGCTGGAGCGAAAGCTGGTATCCCCCGACGCAATCGTTATTTCAACCAAGCCGAACAAGGATGCCGTCGATGGCCGGATTGAGCTCCGCTTCGTTCGCTAGCAGCGGACCGCTCTCGGCGACCACGGGCCGCCGCCCCGTCGTAGCCGGGATCATCCGTCGCATGGAACGGCCACAGACCTATCTGTGGCTGATGGCCGCGGTGATGTTGCTGGTGCTGCTGTGGGCCTTCCTGGCATCGGTGGACAAGGTCGTGCGGGTTGAAGGACGGATCATTCCCGCCGGCCGCAGCCAGAGCATCCAGCACCTGGAGGGCGGAATCGTCGCCGCCATCGCCGTCCAGGAAGGCGCCGTCGTGCGCAAGGGTGATATCCTGCTGTCCATTGACGACACCTCCGCCCAGGCCAGCCTGGCCGAAAGCAAGAACAAGCTGCAAAGCCTGCGCGTCAAGGCGGTGCGCCTGGAGGCCGAGGCCAAGGGTCAGGCGATCATGGTGGTTCCCGACGCCCTTCGCGAGGGCCACGAACCGATGGACACCGAGCTCCATCTGTTCGCCGCCCGGCGCCAGAAGCTGGAGCAGGAGCGCCGCATCTTCGAGGAACAGATCAGCCAGAGAAATTCCGAGTTGCGGGAAATCCAGTCGCGCCAGCGAAAGCTGGCCGTCGAGTTGGAGACCGCGCGCCAGCGCCTCAAGATGATGGCCTCCATGGCGACACGTGCCGCCGCCTCGCAATTGGAGGTCCTCGACGCCCAAAGCCGCGAGCAGCGCCTGCTGACCGAACTGAGTGACGCCGAGAATGCCCAGCCCAAGATCCAGGGCGCCATCGCCGAGGCCCAGGCCCGCATCCAGGACTCCTCGGCCCGCTACCGCGCCGAGGCCCAAGGCGACCTGTCCCCCACCCTGGCGGAAATCGACCGCCTGGAAAACACCATCACCACCCAGGCCGACCGGGCCACCCGGACCGAAGTTCGGGCGCCGGTGGACGGCATCATCAACCGTATAACCATCAATACCGTCGGCGGCGTTCTCAAACCCGGCGACACCATCGTGGAAATTACGCCGAGCACCCAGGATATCGTCCTGGAGGCCCGTGCCCGGCCCAGTGATCGGGGCGACCTTCATGTGGGATTGCCGGCCAAGATTCGGGTCAGTGCCTATGACGTGGGCGAGTTGGGGGTTCTCTCCGGCCAAGTTACCGAAGTCAGCGCTGACACGGTTCAGGATTCCAAGGGCGATCCCTTTTACCGGGTGATCATCCAGGTCAATCAACTGCCCGAAAGCTACTCCGGCAAGCAGATCGTGCCAGGCATGACCGTCACCGGCGACGTGGTCACCGGAAGCCGTACCATCATGCAATACGTAACCGCGCCATTCACCCGCTTCATCTTCAACGCGTTTCGCGACGCCCGCTAGCAACAGACGGATCCATCATGAACAGAAAATTCCACGTGCATCTGTTCCAGGCCCTGGCACCGCTGGCTTTGATGCTTCTGGTGGGCGTCACCCATGCCGATTTCGTCGTTACCGCGGTCGAGGGCAATACGCTCCTCAACATGTTGATCCTGCTGGTGGGTGGAACCGGTTCGCTTCTGTGGATTCAGCGGCTGCTGCATGCCAACCGCGAGCGCCTGATCCTGATCCGCTTCGCGGCCGAGGTCCGGGACGGCGCCGAGATGAACGCCCTCCTGGAGGAGCCTTGGACCCAGAAGCGAGCCTGCCGCGGCTATCTGGAAAGCTTGGCCTCCACCGGCGGTAAGCTGTCCTCCTCCCTCGATCAGGCTGCCATCGAGAACGAAATCGAACAGATGCGCGGCGAATTCGAATCGCGCATGGAGCTTCCCGCCTATCTGGTCGGGTTCATGATCGCCATGGGCCTGCTCGGCACTTTCGTCGGCCTGCTGGAAACTCTGACCGGCATCAGCGGCATGCTGGACGGCATGGTCAATACCCCCGCAGGGGAATCCATCGATTCCGAGTTCCTCAAGCTGGTGAGCCAGTTGCGCAAGCCGCTGGCCGGCATGGGGATCGCCTTCTCCGCCTCCATGTTCGGCCTGCTGGGCAGCCTGTTGCTGGGCACCATGCAGATGACCGTGAGGCGCTTCACCAAGACGGTGGTCAATGACGCCCACGAATTGGTCAACCGTTTGACCGAACGGGTGCGTGGCCAGATGGTGGCCGGTGGCGTCGCCGCCGCCCCCGTCGCCGCCGGAGGCGGTCTCAGCGAAGGCTTCATGGCCGACGTCATCGGTGATCTGGTGAACAACATCAATCAATTGATGGAATTGTTCCACCGTTCGCAGGACAGTTCCCTGGCGGTCTCCAGCCGCATCGATACCCTCACCCGCCGCCTGGAGGATGTCATCACTGCCATCGACAGCAATGTGGAGGCGGTGAAGCGAACCAACGACCTGCTGGGCTTCGGTCCGCGCATGAAGGAAACCAATGAGGAAACCCTGTCGGAAATCCGGACGCTGGTCTCCAGCAACCAGGACCGTCAGAAGGTAATGACCCGGCTAGCCGACGCGCTGAACGGCATCGACCAGAAGCTGGCGACCGGAAACGACGGCGCCCGCAACCACTTCGATCTGGTGGGCAACATCAACGTTCAGTCCCTGGCCAAGCTGGACGAGGCGGTGGGCGTGCTGCACACCGTCAATGATCGCACCTCGGACAGCGAGAGTAAGCTCGACCGCAAGCTTCAGGGACTGGCCACTACCACCACCGCCATCAGCACCGCGCTGCAGCAACTGACCTCCAAGCTGGGAGAGGTGGCAAGCACCGGCCAGACTCAGATCACCAACGCCAACTCGGCACAGCAAATGTTGCGCGACGCCTCCGCCGAAGTGCAAAGCCTGCTCGGCGCGTTGCAGGAAAAGATGCAGAAGATTCAGGAGGTGGAGATCGGTGCCACCCGCCACCTCTACGGCATCAAGGAAGCGGTCGACAGCATGAACACCTCGCTGGACCCGCTGAAGGGTCTGTCCCAGGGCGTCGCCCGTCAGACCTCGGTACTCGAGGCCACCCTGGAGGAAATGCGCACCTCCCAGCGGAACATGGTGCGCGAACTGCGAACCGAACTTCGAGAGGCCTCTCGCGAAGCAGCCCGCCAAGCCGTTCCCGGCTGATAGGAGGAAGCCATGGCCGAGCAACAGGTCGGGATCATCGAGGCGGAAAAGGGGCAGTATAAGCTCAACATCCCTCAATCCGCCATTGCCCGCACCGATGTGGTCGACATCGATCTCGTCCTGCAGACCAAGAGCGGCGAACGGATCATCCTGCCCGGCGCGGCCCTGGAAGCCACGGCGGAACACCCCCCCACCATTAACTTCACCGATGGTGCCGTCAGTGCGGCCCGTGTGTTCTCGGCAGTGGGAAAGATCGAGACTCTGGCGGTCCCCGTCCCCGCCATGGCCAGCCTGCATCAATACGAGGCCAAGAAGACCGACGGCCGCCGTTCCTTCGTCCAGGACGGCTCCCCCCATTCCGAAGGCGGCCAGGGCGAGGCCCCTAACGGCCCCGCCGGCCAGCCCGATGTCGGCCCCCTGCCCACGCCACCACAATCATCAGTTGAGAAGCTGCTGAAGCAAGCCGACAACACCATGACGGATTCCAACAGTAAGCATGGGCAATACGACGCCCCGCCGAATCCGCTGTCCACGCCCTCCCCCAAGAGTTCCTCCGCCTCCAGCTCCAGCGGCGGTGCCGAAGCCACCCTCCCCATGGAGTCCAAGGTCTCCGTCTATCTGGGCAACGTGACCGGCCAGACCACCACGACTGTCGGCGGTATCAGCACCATCATCGGCTCCGGCGGCCAGAGCGGTTCGGAGGCGTCAGCCACCCAGGCCACCAACTCCGCCGCGCAGATTGCTCCCGAGACCATCGCCGGCACCGATGGGACCGATGTCATCTATGTGGATGGCGCCACCTATTTCAGTGAAACCGGAACCAATAACACCGCCACCCATTACGCCAAGCAGTTCCTGGTTCAGATCACCGGGCAGTTCCATGACATGAGCGCCCTGGTCATCAAAGGCGTCCCCACCGACTATTCCATCGGCGGCGCCCACGTGACCGCCACCGACGTGGCCGCCGGCACCCAGACCTGGACACTGGACAGCGTATCTTCCACCGGTTACAGCGCCGGCGTTCCGGTCACCCTTTATTACACCCTGAGCACCGCCGCCCCCAGCACCTTCACCCTCGATTTCGTCGAGACGGTGACTTATGCCGGGCAGACCACCGACGTCCACAAGACCATCACCGTCGAGAGCGCGAATGTCACCACCGCGTCCGGCCTCAACCTCTACGATTCCAACACCGATCTCGTCTACGTCCTGCCATCCCAGGGCGTGGCCAATGTGGTTCATGCCAATGGCGGCAACGATACCGTCTATGGCGGCACCGCCAACGACACCATCAATGGCGGAGCCGGCGCCGATACCCTGGACGGCGGTGCCGGCAAGAACACCGTCGATTACACCACCGACACCACCCACAGCCACACCATCGACCTGACCAACAACGCCAACAATAAGGGCGGCGACGCCGAAGGCGACGTGCTCAGCAATTTCCAGGTGGTATGGGCCGGCCCCCTCGGCGACACCATCACCGGCAACGCCACTACCAGCACCACCATCATCGGCGGCGACGGCAAAGACACCATGATCGGGGGCACGGCGGCCGACTATTTCGACGGCGGCGCCGGCAGCGATACCGTGAGCTATTCCAACTACGCCACCCTTCACCCCACCGCCGTCACGGGCATGGTTTTCGACCTGCGGACCTCCGCCTCGGCCAGCACCACCGGCGACGCGGCCGGCGATATCTATACCAATATCGAGACCATCGTCGGCTCCACCCTGGCCGACACCTTCATCGGCGGCACCCCGCTGGGCTCGCCGGTGATGGACGGTGGCGGCGGCTCGGACTGGATCGACTACAGCGCGGCGGGAAGAGGGGGCACCGTCAATCTGGCCGGCGGGACCGGCGGTGGCGCAGCCCAGTACGACACCATCGTCCACATCGATAACGTCACGGGCTCGGCCTACGACGACACCTTCTACGCCAGTTCCAACGCCAACAGCTTCGTCGGCGGCGGCGGCACCGATGTGGTCAGCTACACCAACAGCAGCGGCGTCACCATCGACCAGACCACGGTCGGCGGCCATGGCAGCGGCGATGCCGCCGGAGACCGCTATTCCGCCATCGCCACCATTGTGGGCAGCACCGGCGACGACATCTTCGTCGGTGGAACCTCGGCGGGATCGGCCACCATGGTCGGCAATGGCGGGACCGACTGGATCACCTATCAGTACGACGGCGGCGCCGCTGCCACCGTCAATCTCGCCACCGGAACCGGAACCGGCGCGGCGGGCAGCGATATCGTCTCGGGAATCCAGAACGTCATCGGCTCCAGCGCCGACGATGTCTTCACCGCCAGTTCCGCCGCCAACAGCTTCGTCGGCGGTGCCGGCAACGATGTGGTGAATTACGCCAACAGCACCAACGTCACCATCGATCAGACCACCGACGGGACTCACGGTAAAGGCGACGCGGTTGGAGACCATTTTTCCAGCATCGAAACCATCGTCGCCACCACCGGCGACGACACCTTCATCGGCGCCACCGCGGCGGGTTCGGCCACCATGATCGGCAATGGTGGCAACGACTGGATCAGCTATCAGTATGACGGCGGCGTCGCCGCCACCGTCAACCTCGCCACCGGCAGCGGAACCGGCGCCGCCGCCTATGATGTTTTCTCCGGCATCGACAACGTCATCGGCTCGTCCGGCAACGACACCTTCACCGCCAGTCACAACGCCAACACCTTCGTCGGCGGCGGCGGCTCGGATATCGTTCGTTACACCTCCGCCGTTACCGTCGATCAGACCTATAACGGCACTCATGGCCTCGGCGACGCCGCCGGAGACCGCTATTCCGCCATCGCCAGCATCATCGGCAGCACCGGCAACGATACCTTCGTCGGCGGAACCTCCGCCGGATCGGCCACCATGATCGGCAATGGCGGCACCGACTGGATCACCTATCAATACGATGGCGGCTTCGGCGCCGTCGTCGACCTGACCAGCGGCACCGGCACCGGCGCGGCGGCTTACGACCACTTCGCCGGCATCGCCAATGTTACGGGCTCCACCGGCAGCGACATCTTCTACGCCAGTTCCTCGGCCAACAGCTTCGTCGGCGGCGGCGGCACCGATGTGGTCAGCTATGCCAACAGTGCCGCCAAGGTCACCGTGGACCAGACCACCGGCCATCACTGGGCCGTCGACGACGCCGGCAACGATATCTATTCCGGCATCGCCACCATCATCGGCAGTGCCGGCGACGACACCTTCATCGGCGCCACCGCGGCGGGTTCGGCGACCATGAGCGGCGGTCTCGGCAGCAACTGGATCGACTACGAATACGCCGCCGGTGGCGCCACCCTGACCCTGAACGCCACCACCGCCACCAGCAGCGGCAGCAATGCCGCCGCCAGCGACAAATTCACCGGCATCGAGAACGTCACCGGTTCGGCCAACAGCGACACCTTCGTGGTCAATGCCCTTGGCTACGCCACCCTCGACGGCGGCGCCGGCAACGACACGGTGGATTACAGCGCCGATTCCACCAACCATGTCATCGATCTGACCGGCGGCGTCGCCAACAGCGGCGGCTATGCCGCCGGCAACACCCTGCTCCACATCGAGCAGGTCATCGGTGGCAGCGGCAACGACACCATCACCGGCAATGCCGCCATCTCTTCCACCCTGCTGGGCGGCGCCGGCAACGACATCCTGAAGGGTGGATCGGCCGCCGACACTCTCGACGGCGGCAGCGGCTCCGATACCGTCGATTACTCCAATGCCGGTTCCGGGGTGACCGTCACCCTCGGCGACACCGGCACCGCCACCGGCGGCGGCGGCAACGACACCCTTGTCAGCATCGAGAACGTCGTCGGCTCAGCCTATAGCGACACCTTCTACGCCAGTTCGTCCGCCAACAGCATCGTCGGCGGCGGTGGCACCGACGTGGTCAGTTATGCCAACAGTGCCAGCAAGGTCACCATCGACCAGACCGCCGGCCATCATTGGGCCTCCGACGACGCCACCTCCGATACCTATTCCGGCATCGCCACCATCATCGCCACCACCGGCAGCGATACCTTCATCGGCGGCACCGCGGCGGGCTCGGCCACCATGGACGGCAGCAGCGGCAGCGACTGGCTTAGCTATGCCTACGCGTCGACAGGCGCTACCCTGGCGCTGGGTGCCACCGGCTCCACCAGCGGCGGCACCAATGCCGCCGCCAACGATATATTCACCGGTATCGAGAATCTGGTCGGCTCGTCCTACAGCGACACCTTCGTCATCAACGCCGCTGGTTATGTCACCATCGACGGCGGCTCCGGCAGCGATAAGGTCGATTACAGTGCTGATGCCGCCGCCCACATCGTCGACCTCTCCAACAACAGCGCCAGCGGCGGCTTTGCCGCCGGCAGCGCGCTTTATAATATCGAGGCCGTCATCGGCGGAGCCGGCGATGACACCCTGACCGGGAATGCCAGTATCGCCTCCACCCTGATCGGTGGCGCCGGCAATGACACCCTCAAGGGCGGCTCCATGGGTGATACCCTGGACGGCGGCGCCGGCAACGACACCGTCGATTATTCCAACGCCGCCGCCGGCGTCACCATCAATCTCGGTGTAACCGGTGGCGCCACCGGCGGCGGTGCGGCCGGCGACTACGTTACCAACGTCGAAAACATCATCGGTTCGGCCTATGCCGATACCTTCTATGCCAGTTCCTCGGCCAACAGCTTCACCGGCGGCGGCGGCACCGATGTGGTTCGCTACACCACCGCCGTCACCGTCGACCAGACCACGGCCGGCAGCCATGGCAGCGGCGATGCCGCCGGAGACCGCTATTCCGCCATCGCCACCATTGTGGGCAGCACCGGCGACGACATCTTCGTCGGTGGAACCTCGGCCGGATCGGCCACCATGGTCGGCAATGGCGGTACCGACTGGATCACTTATCAATATGATGGCGGCGTCGC
>Ga0265313_10004131_pt1 | contig 11290 bp, 11 predicted proteins | sample 4123metaG_FD_203122 | JGI IMG/M metagenome (GOLD analysis project Ga0265313, IMG submission 203122) | Rhizosphere microbial communities from Carex aquatilis grown in University of Washington, Seatle, WA, United States - 4-1-23 metaG | ecosystem: Host-associated > Plants > Roots > Rhizosphere >...
GCCCGTGAACTCGATCCCGTTCCGGAGCCGGAGGACATCGCCTCGGGCGAATCCTGAAACACAAAAAACAACACACCTAGTGTGAGGAACTTCATTACACACCTCGAACTTCTGCCAATGGGCACGCAAGGTCCCGCCGAGGCCCGGTGGCGGTGGGGCTTCTCCGGACTCCGGCGGGCGTGCTTGCGCCAACGTCGGATTACTAGCTACTGGACGCTGATCGAGTCCACTTTCACGGTCTGGCCTTCCATTGTTCCCGATACCGTGGCAGTGGCATTGCTGTTATTCGGGTTGCCCTTCAGCGCCGTGGACGCTTTAGCGTTACCGGAAGCATCCAGTTTGTATACTTTCCCATCGGACGTCTGGATTGCGAATGACGTGGTCGAAGCGGTCGCTGCACAGGTCGCTAATTCGCCTTTTTGTTTGGAATCGGCGGGATTCTGCTGGCTTCGGTCGTGGCAGGAAGCATCGATCAGCTTCCCGGTCCAGTTCTCGGCATAACCCATCGCGGCGAATACGCCCAGAGCAAGCCCGAGTTTGGCAATGGTTTTCATGGCAGTACCTTTTTTCTTCCCTTCAAAATCGGCTGGTCAATCCAGCTCGCGCAGTACTAGGCAATCACTCTGCCAACCATAGGACCCCGGGTAAAGGCTTTCCTTTGAAACGCCGACACGCGGGCGCAGACTGACGAACGTAGTTTTTTCGGACCTAGCCTTGCATGGCTGGTAAAAACGGGGCGGGATAAGATGGGCTAACGAACGCTGATGGAATCCACGATCAATGTCTGGTCTTGCATCGCCCCGGCGACGTCGGCCTCAGGGCTGTCGTTGTCCGGATTGCCCCTCAAGGCGGTTGCGGCCTTGGAATTGCCGGCGGGATCGAGTTTGTAGACCTTTCCATCCGAGGTTTGCAAAGCGAACGCACCGGTCGATTTGGAGGCTACGCACGTGGGTGGATTTCCGGTCTTCGTTGAATTCCGCTCGGGATTTTCCCGGTTCTTCTCGACACAAGCGGCGTCCAGCAGTTTTCCCGACCATGTGTCGCCATAGCTCACGGCGGCGAATATCCCCAGTGCGAGGCTAAGTTTGCCCATAGTTCTCATGGCAGTGCCTCCTGCCCCGGTAAGAGCAATCCCTTGGCCAAACACTGTTTCTCCGAACAATGTTGGGACGAAGGGGCACTAATATAGGAAGCATGGAGCATTTGCGGCGCAGGCTGATCCTGATTGCGGTCGCGCTGGCGCTGGTGTTATCAGGCGGCACGGTCGGATTCATGCTGATCGAACACTACCCGGTGTTCGATGCGTTCTACATGACGCTGACAACCGTGACCACGGTCGGGTATGCCGAGATCCGGGGACTGAGCCACGCCGGCCGGGTCTTCAATTCGTTTCTCATCATGGTCGGCGTGACCACGATTTTTCTGGCTGTGGGCGCGATGACCCAGACCCTCATCGAGCTGGAGCTGAATCAATTCTTCGGAAAGCGGCGTGTGAGGAACATGATCGACAAACTGGAAGGTCACATTATCTTGTGCGGTTTTGGCCGCGTGGGCCGCGGTGCGGCGGAGGAATTGCGAAAGGCGGGAACTCCCTTCGTGGTGATCGACAACAACGACGAAAAAGTGGAGCGCGCCATCAAAGCGGGCATGCTGGCGGTGCTGGCCGATGCCAGCCGGGACGAAACTTTGCGTGACGTGGGGATCGAGCGCGCCAAAGGTTTGATCGCCACGCTCGCGTCGGACGCCGACAACTTGTTCGTGGTTTTGAGCGCCAAGACCTTGAATCCGAATTTGCAGCTTTCGGTGCGGATCGCCGAAGAGTCCTCCGAACAAAAAATGCGGCGCGCCGGTGCGGATTTCGTGTTCGCGCCCTACAACACCACCGGCCATCGCATGGCGAGGGCAATGCTGAAGCCGCACGTATTGCAATTCCTGGATTTCACTGAGCAGCAGGGAGTGGATGTGGAGATTGAACAGGTTCTTGTGACCGACGAAAGCACCTTCGCGGGGCGAACACTGGCGGACGTCGACATCCGCTACAAGAGCAGCGTCGTGATTCTGGCCATTCGCAAGGCTACTGGCGAGATGCTCTTCAATCCTGCTCCCGAGGCGAAGATGTCACCCGGAGATCATCTGATAGCGATGGGAGATGCGAGCAACCTGCAAAAACTTGGGGCTCTTCTCATGGGCACAGTGCCGGCATGAAGGCCTCCCTATGAAAGTATTGACCGGCGAGCAAATGCGCGAAGTGGATCGCCTGACCATCGAGGACGGCGTCCCGAGCATCGCGCTGATGGAGAACGCGGCCCATCGCGTGGTGGAAGAGATGGTGCGCGAGTTCGATCCGATCGACCGCCAGAACATCGTGATCCTGTGCGGCAAAGGCAACAACGGAGGCGACGGGCTGGCGATCGTGCGACTGCTGCACGAATATCGCGTGGGCCGGATGCGCGTGGTGCTGGCTGCCGATCCCTCGGAGTACACCGGAGACGCGGCAGAGAACCTGAAACGCATTGTCGAGCTGGGGATTCATCCGGTGTTCGACGTTCCCGCGAAATTGCGCGAGCGTCGCGAGGTGAACGTGGTGGTGGACGCGCTGCTGGGCACTGGCTTAAAAGGTCCGCCGACGGGCCGCACGGCGGAACTGATCGCCGCAACCCGAGAATTTCCGCAAGCCAGAATCGTGGCCGTGGATTTGCCGTCGGGGCTCGGCGGCGGTGGCGATTGCGTGCGCGCGGATATCACGGTCACGTTCACCGCGCCCAAAGTGGAGCACTACCTGGCAGCCGGTGCGGAAGACCACATTGGAAGGCTCGTGGTCACGCAGATCGGCAGCCCGCCCTGGCTGATTCCCGGAGGCCTCGAGGTTTCGTCTCCCGCCGATTTTCGGCATCTCTTCCGTCCGCGCAAACGCGAGGCCAACAAGGGCGACTTCGGCCATGTGCTGCTGGTAGGCGGCGGGCCGGGCAAGTCCGGAGCCGCTGCGATGGCTGGACTCGCGGCGTTGCGCGCGGGGGCAGGCTTGGTCACGGTGGCGTGTTCCGATTCTTCGCGGCTCGCGCCCGAGTTAATGTCGGCATCGCTCGACGATTTTTCGCTGGAGCGCATGACAGTGGTGGCCGTAGGTCCTGGCTTGGGCGACCGGCGGGAGCTCGTTCCGAAGTTAATGAAAGAAGCGACCGTACCGATGGTCATCGACGCGGATGGGTTAAATGCGATCGCCGGTACGGATTTTCGGGGTCGCGGCGTCGACACCGTCCTGACTCCGCATCCCGGCGAGATGGCGAGGCTGCTGGGAGTCGAGCGGGTCAGCGAAGAGGATCGCCTGAAAGTCGCCCGCACATTCGCGAAAGAGCGCAACGTGTGTCTGGTCCTCAAGGGCTATCGCACGTTGATCGCCTTGCCCGACGGCGGCACATGGATCAACACTACAGGGTCACCTTCGATGGCCACGGGCGGCACCGGAGACATCCTCACCGGCATGATTGCCGGCATGATCGCGCAGTTTCCCAGCCAGATTGACACCGCTGTGCGCGCGGCAGTCTGGCTACATGGGCGCGCGGGCCAGCTGGGCGCAGAGGAACTGACCGAGCAGTGCCTGATCGCGACCGATCTGCTGCACTACCTACCCAAGGCGATTCGTGAAATCGTTTGAGACCAATTCCGAGGAAGAAACCATCGAGCTGGGGCGCAAGATCGCGCGCGAGCTGCCCAAGAGCGCGGTGGTGCTGCTGATCGGCAACTTGGGCGCGGGCAAGACTATGCTGGCGAAAGGCATCATCAGCGGACTAGGCGCGGCCGAGCCTGAAGAGGTTGTCAGTCCGACGTTTACCCTGATGCACGAATATGGCAGCGGGGGCGTTTATCACATCGACTTGTACCGGCTGGACACGCCTCAACAAGTCGCGACGCTCGGCCTGGAGGAGATCCTGGACGGCATGTCTAAAAAAGACGCCATCGTTTTAGTCGAATGGGGAGAACGGTTTCCAGACCTTTTTCCCGCCGGTCGAATCGAAATCGACTTGCGAACCGTCACCGAATCGAAACGGCAAATTACTATTAATCAATAGTTTACAATCGTCCCTTGTCACTCCTCGGCGGAGTGTGCTAATAATAACTGAGTGAGCCGCGGCAGTCCTGCCGAGCTCAAATTTAACCGAGATTCTCTCAAACACAAACACTCAGATGGAGGTTGAACTATGAACATTCGCCCGCTTTATGACCGGATCGTGGTCAAACGGCTCGAAGAGGAAGCAGACAAAACGGCCGGTGGGCTGTTTATCCCCGATTCCGCCAAGGAAAAACCGCAGCAAGGCGAGGTCGTGGCCGTGGGCCAGGGCAAGCGCGCCGATGATGGAAAGCTGATTCCGCTGGATGTCAAAGCCGGCGATCGCATTCTGTTCGGTAAGTACTCGGGATCGGACATCAAGGTGGATGGCAACGAGTACATGATTATGCGCGAGGACGAAGTTCTCGGCATTCTGGTGGATGCTCCCAAACTGGCCAAGAAATCAGCATAAGGATTCTGTAAGGAGAAAAAACTATGGCAGCAAAACAAATCGTATATAGCGAGAATTCCCGCCAGGCGATCCTGCGCGGTGTGAATCAACTGGCCGACGCGGTCAAGGTGACGCTGGGTCCCAAGGGCCGCAACGTGGTCCTCGAGAAAAAGTTCGGCGGACCGACCATCACCAAGGACGGCGTGACGGTGGCCAAGGAAGTGGAACTCAAGGATCCGCTGGAGAACATGGGCGCCCAGATGGTGCGCGAAGTGGCCTCCAAGACCTCCGACATCGCCGGCGACGGCACCACCACCGCGACCATCCTGGCCCAATGCATCTATCGCGAAGGCGTGAAGAGCGTCGCCGCGGGTGCGAATCCGATGGCGCTGAAGCGCGGCATCGAGAAGGCCGTGGAGATCGTGGTCGAAGCAGTCAAGAAGTTCTCCAAGCCCGTGAGCGGCGATATGATCGCGCAAGTCGGCACGATCTCCGCCAACGGCGACGAGACCATCGGCAACACCATCGCGGAAGCCATGAAGAAGGTGGGCAAGGATGGCGTCATCACGGTGGAAGAGTCCAAGACCATGTCGACCGAGCTGCAGACCGTCGAAGGCATGCAGTTTGACCGCGGGTATCTTTCGCCCTACTTCATCAGCGATCCGGATCGCATGGAGTGCGTGCTGGAAGATCCCTACATCCTGATCCACGAGAAGAAAATCTCGAACATGAAGGACCTGCTGCCGGTGCTGGAGCAGATCGCGCGTTCGGGCAAGCCGCTACTCGTAATCGCCGAAGAAGTGGAAGGCGAGGCTCTTGCGACGCTGGTTGTTAACAAGCTCCGCGGCACGCTGAATGCGTGCGCGGTGAAGGCTCCCGGCTTCGGTGATCGCCGCAAAGCGATGCTTGAAGACATCGGTATCCTGACCGGCGGCCAGGCGATCTTCGAAGAAACCGGCATCAAACTGGAAGGCGTCCAGTTGAAGGACCTGGGCCGGGCCAAGCGCATCACGGTGGATAAGGACAACACCACCATCATCGACGGCGCAGGCACGGGCAAAGCCATCGAGGGCCGCATTAAGCAGTTGCGCGCACAGATCGACGAGACCACCTCGGATTACGATCGCGAGAAGCTCCAGGAACGTCTGGCGAAGCTCGCGGGCGGCGTCGCGGTGATTAAAGTGGGCGCGGCCACCGAGACCGAGATGAAGGAAAAGAAAGCCCGTGTCGAGGATGCGCTGCACGCAACTCGCGCGGCTGTCGAGGAAGGGATCGTTCCGGGCGGCGGCGTGGCTCTGCTGCGCGCGGCAGCGGCCCTGGACGGCGTCAAGGCGGAGCACGATGAGCAGATCGGCGTCAACATTATTCGGCGCGCTTGCGAGGAGCCGGTTCGGCAAATCGTCGGCAACGCTGGCTACGAAGGCGCCATCGTGATCGAGAAGATCCGCGCGAACAACGACTCCAACTTCGGTTTCAACGCTGCCACGGCGCAGTATGAGGACCTGGTGAAGAACGGCGTGATCGATCCGACCAAAGTAACCCGGTCGGCTTTGCAGAACGCGTCTTCGATCAGCGCCCTGATGCTGACCACCGAAGCGATGATCGCGGAGATCCCGGAGAAGAAAGCTGCTCCGATGCCCGGTGGCGAGCATGGTGGTCCCGGCGGGATGGACTACTAGCCACTTGCGTGGCGGCCTTCGCGCCTCACGGCGCAGAGGCTATGGATTGCAATTCAGTTGTTTTCGAGGCCGCCCGGCAACGGGCGGCCTTTTTTAGAGGATTTTCGATCCCTTCGAAAGATTGTGACGCGCACATAACAACTGGACGTTGCTTGCGGTCAGAGATGTGCCACCCTTTGAGTACGGCAGATCGTGGTCGAAGTGCAGCTCGTCAGTCGCGCCGCAAATCACACACTTGCCTTTATCTCGAGCCCACACCTCTAGCTTCACCTGGGTCGGGATGAGCCGACGCGGCGGTGTTTCCGTAGAAGGTTCGGGCGATTCGGTTTCATCGCCAATTGCCACTAGTTTGAACTTAAACACCAACCGTTGCCCGTCATGCTCGCGCCAGGCGTCGACGAGATGAAATGTACCGTTATATGACCATACGCCCTGATGAATTTTCTCGTAGACCTTAACGAGGTGCGCGGGAGTCTCGCGATTCTTGTAGAAAAGAACCGCATTGTAGAATCTGCTGTTTTGAGTTCTACTGCCCGTCGGGGTCATCTCGGGCTGATCTAGCTTCTTGGGTTCGGGGACGTCATCGCGGCGTGGTACGTCGTGTCCTTCGTAGATCAGCGTGGAACCGTCATCTTCCAGATGATCTCTATAAGGGGCATTCCGACGGCGTGACATCAGGACTACCGAATAGCCCCTGCCTAGATCGAAGTTCATGCCGCGTTGTAGGCTGGATGCCTCACGTTGGCACATCTCCAGATACGGGATGATCTCGTTTGCCACAACCTTAGCCTTCTATTCTAAACATGCTGTCCAAGAGCTTCCCGTGATAGAGTGTCAGGGTCATGACGCGCATTACGTCACGCGGCCGCCGACGGTTCCTGCAATTTCTCGCCGCCAGCCCGCTGCTGCCCTATCTCCGCGCGCAACAGCTCGCCAAACCTGAAGACGGGCTCAGCGTCATGGATTTCGAAGCCGCGGCGAAGCTCATTCTGCCGCCGGCGCACTGGGGCTACCTGACCTCCGGGGTCGACGACGATCTCACGCTCAAAGCGAATCACGAAGCGTTCCAGCACTATCGACTTCGAGTACACCGGCTAGTGGACGGCAGCAAGCCCGAACTGCGTACCGACGTCTTTGGCGAGACCTGGGAGTCGCCCATCTTCATCTGCCCTTGCGGGTCGCAGCGCGCATTCCATCCTGACGGCGAACTAGGGACAGCGCGCGCCGCGAAGACCAAGCAGACGCAGATGATCCTCTCCACGCAAACCAGCATCCCGATCGAGGACGTTAACAAGGCCTATGGAAAGCCGGTCTGGTTCCAGCTCTACACCACCTCGCGCTGGGACGCGACTGAAAAGCTGGTGAAGCGCGCGGAGGATTCCGGCTCTCCGGTGCTGGTCTTCACCGTGGATCAGCAGGCCGGCCGCAACACGGAAACTCAGGCCCGCATTCGCCCGCAGGATACACGCAACTGCGCGTCTTGCCACGAAGGCGGAGGACCCGCAACTTTCAGCCAGCAGGGGAAGCCGATGTACGCAGGGATCGGCACGAACGGGATCGCCTTGGTCGATCCGGCTCTTACCTGGACCGCGGTGGACCGGCTCAAGAAATTCACGCGCATGAAGATCGTACTCAAAGGGATCGTCACGCGCGAAGATGCGATGCTCGCGCGCCAGCACGGCGCCGACGGCATCATCGTGTCGAATCATGGCGGGCGCGCCGAGGAAAGCGGTCTGGCGACCATCGACTGTCTGGCCGAGGTGGTGGATGGCGCCGGTCCGATGCCGGTGATGCTCGATGGCGGCGTCCGCCGCGGAACGGACGTGTACAAAGCTCTGGCGTTGGGTGCGCGCGCGGTGGGCATTGGCCGCCCCTACTTATGGGGACTTTCGGCGTTCGGGCAGGCGGGCGTCGAGCGCGTGCTCGATATCCTGCACGCGGAATTGCAATTGACCATGCGGCAGTGCGGAACGCCCGCGATCAAGCAGATCACCCGGGCCGCGGTACAGCACGGGTAAGCGCGTTACTTCTTCACGAACTTCTGCACCGCGCGATTCACCGAATCGGCGACGTAAATCTCGCCCTTGGGGCTCACCGCGATGAAGTGGGCCTCGCCGAACTCTCCCCAGGTGCCTGCCGCGCCTGGCTTCCCGACCGCGGCGAGAACTTTTCCGTCCAGATCCAGCTTGAGAAGCTGACCTGTAAATCCGTTGACCATGTAGATATTCTGCTTGCCGATATCCAGCGAGCACGGCAAGCCCGCATACTTCACTTCGCGGATATATTTTCCATCCTGATCGAAGATCTGGATTCGCTGATTCTCGCGGTCGGTCACCCACAGCAGGCCCTTGGAGTCGATGGCGATTCCGTGGGCAACGTCGAACTTGCCAGGCTCAGTCCCCTTTCCGCCCCAGAACTTGATGAACTTGCCGTTCTTGTCGAATTTGAGGACGCCGGGGTTCTGCGGCGCGCCGCCCCGTCCGGCGCCGGGCGTGTGGCCCTGCGTGATGAATAGATCTCCGTTGTTGCCAAAAACAATGTCGTTCGGTTCGTTGAAGAGCTGAGTTCCCGCTGCTTCGTTCCACTCGCCCGCCTTGCCCTTGGTGCCAAGCGTGAGAAGGACCTCCCCATCATGACTCAGCTTCATGACCGTGTGTGCGCCGACGTCAGTGGTCCAGATATTGCCGTCCTTATCGATGCGAATGCCGTGGCTGCGCGTGAACAAGCCGTCTCCGAAAGCGCGGATGAATTTACCGTTCTCATCGAACTCCGTGAGTGGCTTAGCGCCGCGGCTCAGGACGTATAGATGACCCTTCGAATCGAAGGTCACATCGGAGGATGCTCCCATTGCGGCCGCATCAGGTACGGGCAGAGGGTTCGGCACCGCCACGTAGTCTAAGAGCGGCGCTTCCTGGGGCACCAGCAACGCTGGATTCGAAGGGCGCTGAGCGAATAAGGAAACCGCACAGCCTAATAAAATTGCGAATCGTTTCATGTCTTGTCCTCTATGCGAGCTAATCCCCGCTCAAGCCGCCGGGCCATGGCGAATTCATATGATAGGCTGCGGTGGTACCGACCATCTCTACCCGGCGGATCTTGCCGTTTTCTATCAGGAAGGCTTCCGTCACCAGGATACTAGAAGGCCGGTTGAAGCCCTTGAATTCGTAGGGTCTGCCATCGGAGAGGATACCTTTATTGACGGTCCCTTGGTCGAACACCGTCTGCGACCAGACCACGCCGCGCTCGCGGTCGACCACCGGGTAACGGCGCTCGTGGATGTTCTGCACCACGAAGTAGTAGCCCAGCTTGAACTGCCCCATGCAGTCCATCGCGAAAGCGTCGATCCCGTCGGCGGGCGGGGGGTTACGCGGGGGAGCCTTCGCGGTGAGGCTGCCGTTCTCAATGCGTGAGCAATCGTTGGTGAAGGGGTACGTGCCCGTTCCGTTGATCCCTTTGCCATCGTTATGCTGAAGGCCGGTGAAGTACCCGTCGGCGACCGCGATTAATTCCTGCCGGGACATCTGTTGGGCTGGAGGAATCGATTTAAACCAGAAGTCCTCGGGCTTATGTGGAGCGTCCATTTCAGCAATGTTGTTCGGACCCCCGCCGCCGGGCTTGAAATAAACGCTTTCGATTTCCGTGATCCGGCCGAGTTGGACACGTAGCCGCAAACTCATGAGCAGCGGAGCGCCGGCTTCACGCATGGTCCCCATGTAGGCCACTTGGCCGAAATCCGGATCAGCCCAGATGTGGGTGTACTTGCCTCGGCCCTCCACGGTCTTCCAGAACCCATCACCGAGGTCGATAATCTGATTATTCTCGGTGTACTTGACGTCTTTAGAAAGCGGCAGGCGCTTGGGATCGTGAGCGACCAGGGCGGACAGATACTGATCGACCAAATTCTCGAGACACGCGCGGTTGCAGTTGAGCGGAATGGGCCCGGTAGCGGCCTCGGCATGAGGAGCCAAGTAGCCGGAAAACGCGACGGCGGCGACGATCGCAAGGGCGCCAAGTGCTACGAACGTTGAGCGCATGGAGTGTTCTCCTATCCTGAGTTGGTCCTAAGATTCTATCGCTGAACACCGACAATGACCAGCGGCTCTTCATCCGCGCAAGCTCCTGCGGCTTCTGAAACAATCAAGAATTGTCGAAAGTTTTGAAATCCGCGCTGTTGCCCCTGCTGGGAGCGCTATGCCTGCTGGGGCAGATGAATACCGGGGAAATCTCCGGCAGCGTACAGGACGCTCTGGGAGGGGTGCTGCCCGGAGCGACCGTGGTCGCCGAGCAGGCCCAGACCGGGCAAAAGTTTACTACCACCACCAACAGTTCCGGCCAGTATCTGCTGACCCAGCTTCCCATCGGCACGTACTCGCTGAAAGTGAACGCAACGAATTTCAAACAGTCCGTCATCTCGAACGTGGAGGTGCACGTCGGCGATAGCCTTCGGCATGACGTCACCGTCCAAATCGGCGATGCCAGCGAAACGGTGGTCGTCGAGGCCGACAGTGGCGCCGTCCAGCCGGAATCCGCCGAGATCAAAGATGTCGTGCTGGGCCGCCAGATCGTCGATTTGCCTCTGAAGACCAGAGAGTTTCTGGACCTGGCGATGTTGAGCCAGGGCGTGGTGCGCCCTCCCGGCGGAACTCGCGGCGATGCCATGCAACAGGCCGGGACCCTGGTGAACGTTCTGGGCCAGCGCAGCGCACACAACCTGTATTTGATCGATGGTGCGACCGTAACCGACGAGTACTTCAACAACATGGTGGTCGCGCCTTCCATCGACGCCATCAGCGAATTCAACATTCAGAAGACTTCCTACGCGCCCGAGTTCGGAGGCAAGTCCGGCGCGGTGATCAATGTGGTGACCAAGTCCGGGTCGAATCAACTTCACGGCAGCCTGTTCGAGTTCGTACGCAACGACGTTTTCGACGCGAAGAATTTTTTCGATTCGCAAACGGCGCCGATCCCTCCTTTTCGCCAGAACCAATTCGGCGGAAGCCTGGGCGGACCCGTAATCAAAAATCGAACGTTCTTTTTCGTCGACTATGAAGGCCAGCGAATCGAGAAATCGCTGACGAGTACGTTTTCGGTCCCCACGGATGCGATGCGCAC
>Ga0265313_10004132_pt1 | contig 11290 bp, 4 predicted proteins | sample 4123metaG_FD_203122 | JGI IMG/M metagenome (GOLD analysis project Ga0265313, IMG submission 203122) | Rhizosphere microbial communities from Carex aquatilis grown in University of Washington, Seatle, WA, United States - 4-1-23 metaG | ecosystem: Host-associated > Plants > Roots > Rhizosphere >...
CTTTTTGAGAGAGAAGGATGATGCCTCAGGCGCTGTCTATGAAACCAGCCAGGAGGTCAAAGGAGGCAGCCGGGAGTCCTTCAGAAAAGCAGCCTTGAGCATGCTCGACAAGGTCTTGAAAGAGAGCAATCAGGACAAGCAATCCATATCGGTGGTCGGTCACAGAATCGTTCATGGCGGTGTAAAGCTCAGAGCCGCCCAGCTGGTTGATTCTCAGGTGCTTGCCGCTATTGAAGAAAGGATTGATCTGGCTCCTGTGCACAATCCCAATGCACTTGGTTGTCTGGATGCCTCCAGAGAGTTTTTTACAGAAGCGGTCAGGCAAATAGCTGTCTTCGATACGGCTTATCACAGGACTATTCCGGAAATTCGCAGTCTCTATCCGGTTCCCAGTCAGTGGGCTGAATTATTTGAGATCAGGCGCTTTGGATTTCACGGCATCAATCATGGTTATTGCGCACGGCGCGCCTTAAAGATGCTGCCGGATGCCGTCGAACGCTTGATCATCTGTCATCTCGGCAACGGCTGCTCTCTTGCTGCCGTCCTGCATGGTGTCTCCGTCAATACCAGCATGGGCTTTACACCCATGGAAGGGTTAATGATGGGCACCAGATGTGGTTCCATAGATCCGGGTATTATTTTGCATTTGATCAAAAATGAAAAATTCAGCGCTGAAAAACTGGAAGAGATTCTCAACAAACAATCAGGGATTCTTGCAGTGAGCGGTATTACAGGCGACATGCGCGAATTGCTTGAGGCCAGAAAAAATCTCGATGAGAAAGCAGTTTTGGCATTCGATATGTTCATAGATCGCCTCTGCCACCAGATTGCCGCCTTCACTGCTTCATTGGGCGGTCTTGATGCCCTGGTCTTTACGGGCGGCATCGGCGAGCATTCGCCTGAAGTACGCCAGTCGACAGTGGAAAGCCTCGGTTATCTGGGCTTGAAACTGGATGCTCAAGCCAATGAAACTGCAGTCGGCGATGATACCGCCGATGCTGTCATTTCCACCAGGAATTCCAAAGTGGCTATTTTGCGCATACGGGCTGAGGAAGATTTGGAAATCGCTCGTCAATGCTTTGAATTAGTCAGCGCCGGCGTCTTTTCTTCCTGGCCGTAAGAGGCTCGATCAGTTGTTTTTCGGTTGCATGGTGCGATAGATGCGTGAATACTGGCAGTAGTTTTGCCAGCCGCGTTCGATTTGCGAGCGGTCATCTTCACTGAGTTGGCGGACGATTTTTCCCGGAACACCCATGACCAGGCTGTAGGGTGGAATTTCCTTGCCCGGTGAGACAACCGCGCCGGCGGCAACAATGGAGCCATGTCCGATCACTGCGTGATCGAGAACTACTGCGCCCATGGCGATCAAGCAATCCGATTCGATGCGGCAGCCGTGCAAAATGGCGCCATGACCCACCGTCACTCTTTCGGCAACGAAGAGCGCGTGGCGCCCTGTGACGTGCAACATGCAGCCGTCCTGAATATTTGTGTTCTCACCAATTTCTATCGAGTTAATATCGCCGCGCAGAACGCTGTTGAACCAGATACTGGCGCCGGCGGCAATTTTTACTCGCCCTATCAGTACGACAGTGGGCGCGATATATGCGTCTTCGGAGACCTGAGGTTCGTAACCTTCAAAAGGAATTAGCATGCCATTCATAAGGAAGAGTCTAGCGCAAGCGAATTGCCTGTTTGTATTTTTGAATTGTGAACCTAAGGCAACCAAGTGTCATACAATCGCAACTTCCGGGTTGCAAAGATGTTAAAATTAACCCTTGGAGTAAAGGAGACGTCACACATGCCCGTATACGACCAGCCCATGCGGAAGCTTCTTGGAATCCTCTCGCCCACGATTTCCTGGCTTAATGAGAAAGGATCAGTGGACGTGAATTCCGTTCCAGAGAACCACTTGGAAGCTATCAAGCAGTTGGAGCGTATTGGTGTTGTGCACAAGCGCAATAATCGCTGCTACGAACTTCAAAAAATTCGCCTCAAAAAGCTGATGGGCAACCTCGGTATTGAACAGCTCGTCAACCCTGAGCCTGTCGCCGCTCCCTTAGAACTCAACTAGGCCATTTTTAGAGATTTTTAGAGATATTGAGATACGAGCGCTGCGTTCGCTTGAGTGGGACAAGCTCTTAGAGTTCCTCTCGGCGGAAGCCGAAAGCAAGCGCGGCAAAGAATTGTGCCTTAAAATCGTACCCGGCCGCGAGCGGGCCATTGTCAATGTTTTGCTTGGCGAATCAGAGGAAGCGCTGGCGCTCATTGAAAATAGAGCAGCGATCTCTTTTCAGAGTCTGCCCGATCTGGAGGAAGCGCTAAACAGGCTTGCGTCTCAGGCTGTTTTGTCGGAAAGCGAATTGCATTTTTGCCGAATGACAATGTTGCTTTCAAGACAAACACGTAAGTCACTGCTCTTGCTTGACAATGAGGTTTTTCCATCGCTCAGTGCTTATTTGCCGTCGCTTTCGCTTTTCGATCAGTTGCTAAGAGTATTGAACGATATGCTGGATGATTCCGGCAAAGTAAAAGACGATGCGACGCCGCATTTAACAGGACTGAAGAGCGAAGTAAGACGTCTCGATCAGAAAATCAAAGACGAGTTGATGAGAGTGATTCACTCTCAGACTCAATCAAAAGCATTGCAAGAGCCAATTTATACACAAAGAAATGGCCGCTACGTCTTGCCTGTTAATGCCAGCCAGCGCCATGTTATCCCCGGAATCGTGCATGACAGCTCGCAAAGCGGCTTGACCGTTTTTGTAGAACCGATGCCTGTGGTTGAGCTGGCCAACAAGTTAAGAATAAAAGAAGCGGAGATTGAACACGAGATTGCCCGCATCCTCGCTCATTTGTCGGCAGAAGTGTATGCCAGTCGCGATGAGCTTTCACAGGCATTCAATGGGTTGGCGGAAATGGATGCAATTTTTGCCCGGGCCAGATTTGCCATCAAATACGATGGCATCAAACCGGACTTGAGTGAAGACACTCGCTTCGAGTTTGTAAAAGCCAGGCATCCGCTTCTCATTTTGCAGTCCGGCAAGGAAAAGGTGGTCGCCAACACAGTTTCACTGGGCGGCAAGGAGAGAACTTTGGTAATTACCGGCCCGAATACGGGCGGCAAGACCGTGCTTCTCAAAACCATCGGTCTGCTTTCTTTGATGGTGCGCGCCGGTCTGCTTTTACCGGTGGAGCGCGGCTCGAAGGCAGCGCTTTTTACGGAGGTTTTTGCCGACATTGGTGATGAACAGTCATTGGCCCAGAGCCTTTCTACCTTCTCGTCTCACATGACTTCCATTGTCGAAGTGGTGAAAAATTCCACTGTGGGGACTTTGGCGCTGCTGGACGAAATTGGAGTGGGCACCGATCCGCGTGAAGGCGCGGCCATTGCCAGGGCTGTGCTCGAACATCTGAACGCCTCAGGTGCAGTCACCGTAAGCACGACTCACTTCGGGCAGTTGAAGACTCTGGCCTACAATCTGGCCGGCATGGTCAATGGCAGTCTGGAATTCGACGAGACCACCCTTTCGCCCACCTACCGATTGCGCACCGGCATTCCTGGCAGTTCCAAAGGCATCACCATTGCCAGACGTCTGGGCCTGGACGAGAAACTCGTCAATGAAGCCATTTCTTACCTGGACGTTGCCGATGCCGTCATTGACGAGACGGCGGCCCGGCTGGAAGAACGCATCAACAGTCTGGAATCGAAAGAGACTGAGGCCAATGAAAAACTCAAAGAAGCCGAATCTTTGACGAGCCAATTGCAGGCTGAAGTCGACCGCGAAAGAAGGGAAAGCGAGCAAACTCGGCAAAAACTGGCATCTTCTTTGAAAGAAGAGTTTGGCCTTGCTTTTGAACTGATCAAAGAGACTATACGTAATCTGCAAAAAGAGCCGAGTATTGCCGGCGCCCAGAAAGCCAGAGAAAAAATGGAGCAGCTCAAGAAGGAGCTCAATTGGCTGGATGCTCCTGCCGCTATAAGCTCCGAAAAAGCAGCCCAGAAACTCGTAATCGGCGCTCGGGTGGCAGTTATGAGCCTCAATCAGCGTGGCGTGATAGAGGAGATTGCCGATGGTATTGAGAATAATCCGCGTGCCATTGTCGTGGTTAGAGCCGGAGCAGTGAAGCTTAAGGTACCGGCAGCCGATCTAAAACTTTTGTCCGACCTTCCCAAAGAAGCAAAAGGAAAAACTGGCGGTTCTTCCGGCAAGAGCAAAGCGGCAGGGGCAGGGCGCCTTTACCGCAATGAGAACAGTGTCTTTGTCCGCACCGACTCCAATACGGTCGACCTGCGCGGCGAAAGAGTTGATTCGGCTTTAAGCAAACTGGAGCAATTCCTGGATGCATGCCTGCTTTCATCAATCAGTCCGGTGATGATTATTCACGGACACGGCACGGGCGCCGTAAAAGAAGCCGTGCGCCATTATCTGTCGGCCAGCACCTATGTCTCGAAATTCAGGCCCGGCGAGACATATGAGGGAGCCGACGGGGTGACTGTGGCCGAACTCTAAGGCGAAAAGGTCGACTTTCGTATTTCTCCCATGCTTTGAAAATTTATTGTCCAGAACCAGCGAACCCCGTATAGAAGCAAGGGACTGCTCCTCAGCAAAGCGCCAGTCGCCCTACCGACTCCGGATGCAAGCAACAAGGTTAATTTTTCCGCCCTGGGGTCGGGCTCTACGTGGTTTTCCCACATACAAATAAGGGAATGATATTTAAGCTGAGTGCAGCATTGGTGCTCCTTTCAGTCGCGTGAGGTTGTCAAGATGGTTGGTGGGAATCAGGTTCCCGGCGGGGACGAGATCGGCACTCGCAGAGATGTCGTACAAGGCAGCGACGTCCAGGCAAATGATGCCCAGGCGCTTCGAGACGAGTACCAGCGCGCCACAGACAGGCGCACTGTAGGTTTCCAGCCGCAAGACGGCACGGACCAATCGACCCAGTCAGCGGGCTATGACCGCTCTCTGGGCTATGACCGTATTGCAGTCGGCAACACGCCGCTCGGTCAGCGCATCGACAATATCACCAATCTTCTGGCCATGGGAGAGCGCTCTTCCGGAAATCTCCAGGACGTCAATCGCTATTACGGCAGAGCTCAAAAGGAAGCTGACGATCTGTTTTCAGTCGCTGCTCAAAACGTCATGAAAGGCCGCGAAGACTATCGCGGCATCCTGGCCGCAAAGAGCCCGCAGGAAGTTTTCCAGGGCGTCAATGATTCGATTCAAAAACAAGCCCAGGCTTTGCAGTCACAGCTTCAACAGGAGCAAGATCCGGCCAGGCAAAGACGCTTGACCCAGCTTTTAGCTGTGGAGCAAGATCGCGCCGCCACTCTGCAGCGCATGCAGCAAACCAATAATCCGCAAGAACTGAACCGCCTATTAATGTACGACGCGCTCAGCGCTCAGCGCATCGATCTCTCTCAGAACATGATGAATGAGAGAGATCCTAATAAAGTAAGGTTGATGGCCGAGGCCGAAACCAACTTACACACCGTGCAACGCGCACCCGGCTTTACTCGCGCCAATTACGGCATGCTCTTGATGCGGCTTGGCCAATACGATCCCAATAAATCGGATAATGCAGCCCTGCGTGCCATGCAAGATGCAGCCTCTGTAGATCCTGAAATGGTACCTAATCCTAATAGTGCAGATCCACGCCGCCGCATGGGCGATCCAAACTTCATGCGCGTGGCTGCCGACATCACAGGCCTGCAACCTAACGATCCCAGGTTCGCTCAGGCGCTGGCGCCTATATTCAATAGAGATATAAATCGGTCTCCAGCACAGCAATATGCAACAGGAGATCAGAACGTCAATCCCAATGTCCGTTATTCACAAGTACAAGATCAACCATTGAATCCGGCCACAGACGGTGCCAACAATCGCGATCGTGTGCAAGTCACCGATCAGACTCAGGGAGTCACTCCTCTGGTCAATGGCAAGACGCCTTTCCAGCGCGTACAAGAACTGGCGCCCATCGTTGCTCAGCAAGGTTTGACTGCTGACGTTCGTCAAGCCTATGCGTCGGCAATCACTGATTCCGATAAAGGAACCTCTCCTCGAGTCGCCGACTTGCAAAGCCAACTCGGCCAGCTCGATCAAGCACAACAAAAAATTGCTCAGCAAATCGACGCTATTCAAAAGAGTCCTGAAATTCAAAAGCTCGTCAAAGACGGCATGGACAAACTGAAGAGCCGTCCGGAAGCTGACCAGCAACAATTGAAGCAATTGACCGATGCTCTGCAAAAGACACAGGACAAAGCCCAGCGCGATCAAATTCTTGGCCAAATTGGGCAACTTTGCCCTGAATTTGTCCAGGTCACTCGCCTGCTCGAACAAAAACTGAAGCCTTATACCGATCAGTTGCAGACCATTCAAAAGCAAGGCGAAGCGCTGAGCAACGATTTGATCGGAGAATTGAATCAATCTTCTTCTACGCGCATGGAATATGCCGAGAAATTGATGAAGTCAGATAAGCCGGAAGACAAACAACTGGCCAAACAGCTTTTGATTGAATCGGTAGCCAAGGCAAAACCGGACCAACGCGATGCTTTTGCTCAGTACGCTATGCAACTCGGTTTGACACAGCAAGAATTGCAAGCTGGTCTGCAGGCTATGCCGCGTCAGGATGTACGGACTCAAAATCAAGGTCGTGACCAGGTTCTCGATCCTACACAACAGCAGCAACAACAACAGCAACAGGGTGCCGACAGAACATCCGGCGCCGGCAAAGAAATCGACGACAACAAGAAAGCCTTTGATGGCGCTCAAGACAAAAAGGCCGCCCTTGCTCAAATGCAGGGTGCGTTCAAAAAAGCAATTACCGACGCCGATAAAGAATTTTCCGACGCCGAAACGAAATTCAACCAATTGCAGGCGGCACACGACAAAGCCGCCAACGATATGCCGGCCGATGACAAAGCCAAATTCCAGAAGATGGCAGCCGACAGCACATCTGCTGCAGATAAACAGGCTCTTCAAAAAGAATTGATGGGCAAATACGGCAACATCGTGCAGATGGAACAGCAGATGTCTACCATCAAGGACGGTGCGCTCGATTTGGCTCTCAACAAGTTTGAAGCGCGATATGAATTTGCCCGCTGCTCCAACCTGGGCGGCGACGATGCCACTGCAAAAGCAATGATGACCGACGGTCTGAAGACATTAACCAAAGATGTCGGCACAGAACTAACCGCCAAGGTCCTGGAAGATCCAGGCGTTTCCGATCTGGCCAAGAAACTGGGTATCGATGTCAATCAAGTAGTGCAAGCTGCTGCTCAAGAAGCACCGCAAAACGGCGACCAAGCAGCCAACGCCAATGCCGGCGGAGACCTGCAAGGCACACTGAGAGTAGCCAATGCTCGCATGCAGAAAGGCGACATTGCCGGAGCCAAGCAAGCCTATGAAGAAGCCATCAAAATGGTGGATGCTTCCTTCAATCCGGATGAAAACAACAAGAAGATCAAAGCTGCTCAAGATGCACTGGAAAGCGGCAACCTGACTATAGATCAGCGCTTCCAGAAAGAGCAGGAAATCGCCGGTTATTTCAATCAGGCCTATCAAGCCTTCGACATTCGCAGCGGCTACGCCAGAGTCCTGGCACATCCTAGCTACAATCAAAATGCTTCGGCAGAAGCAGCATTTAAGGATGCAGTTGCCGCCGCAGACAAAGTGCCGGTCGAAGCGATGAAGCGCCAGATGGGCATTCTCGCCAACGATACGGGAACTTTCCAAACCGCTTACGAACAAGCCACCGGCAACCAGAAAAAACTAATCGAGCAACAGCAGGCTTTCCTTACCGATTTCACCAGCACCCTGAACGGTCAGTCTAATCAGTCTCAAGGACCGGCCGCAGACCGCGCCTGGATCAATACTCAAATCAATGCCAGAAAAGATCTGGCTTCCTTCTATGTAAGATTGGTTACTGATGTCGATGAGCAAGGTCAGCCGCTTCTCAAGCCGGATGGCACACCAAGATATGTTCCGGATGCATCCAAAGTCTTTAAGCCTGAAGAAGGCATGAAGGCCATCGATGAAGCAAAAGCGAAATACAAAGCTCTCTATGGCACCGACCTTGATACCGATCCGGCCAAAGATCCGACTCTGGCCATTTTGCAAAAGGGCATTTACGACAATAGCCCAGCTGAATTGCAGAAGAAATATCAAAACGTGTCGCGTTTCTGGGACGAAGCAAAAGCATCTATACCGACCTTGATTGCCGGCGTCGGCACGGCGCTTCTCATGGCCAAGTTTAAGCCCTTGCGCGCTTTGATTGGAGAATCGGCAGCCGCTACCTGGGGCACTTCTTTGATCGGTGGCTCTGCTGTAGCCTCGATCACGAACCACACGGTCATGAACAATGTGCTTGGCCGTGATGACAATACCTGGGCTCGCAGTATTGCCACCGGCACCGGATTGACTCTGGGCGGCGTTGGCTTGATGAAGGTACCGAAGCTCTTGTTCAGCGGCTTAAACGACGCAAAGGCTGCATCCATCATCGAAGGCGGTGGCGCCGGAGCAATGAAGATAGGGGCCGAAGGAAAAGTGCTCACTTCAAGTGGATTGGCTGCTGAGCGAGATCTCCTGCTTGCTCAAAGAGCAACCATGGGTGAGGAAGCCTTTGCCAAAGCCAGCACCCAGCTTGATAATTTAGTTAGAGCCGGCGAAAACCGCACCGCTCTCTTTAATTTGGGAGGAGGAGCTAAGGGAGTAAAAGTAGCCGAATTCGACGCCGAGTTAGCCAAAGCAGCTAGCGGTGCCGATAAAGGAGCGCTTGTCGACAGACTGGGTGATGCAGTCAAGAAATTCGCGCCCGAACTGAAGATTGCTCAAAACGCTCCCAAATACGCCGGTATCCTCGGCGAAAGAGGCGGCATAGTTCTTAAGAGTCCGGAGCTTGTCCAGAAGATGGCCGCCGCCGATCTGCCTGTGATCACGAATGCAGCCGGAGAGCAAGTTCTGGCCACAAGAACAGTGGGCGAGTTGAGAAATGCATTGCGAGCATTGCCGCATGTGGAGCCTTCACTCTTGGGCGCCAAGAATGCAGCACAAGCAAGCACAACTGCCGGCAAGATGTTGGAATCCTTGAACGGACTGGAGGCGAATGCCAACGTTGCTGACGTTCTCAAAAATGCTTCGCTGAAAGATCTCGGACAACTGAATATCTTGCGCAACCTGGTTCCTGAGGCAGCTGTAGAAGCTAAAGTAGCCGGACGTTTCAGTGGTGCTCTGGCCTCCTTCAAGGAAGGCAGTTATTTGAAGGGCACTGCCCAATTGGGTGGCGGTGTGGTCATGAAGGGCGCCGATATAGTGGCTGCTCCGTTCAAAACTGTCTTCGGCGTAGTTCGCCCGATGGGCACCAAGACATTTGCCGATTTGGGTCATGCTCGCTTCATGGCCGGCTCGGCCGGTGGCGCCACATTCTATGCCGGCAGCAATTACTTGCCGGCCTGGCAGCACATGTATGGTGAAAACAATCTTGACCCGAGCACTGGCAAACCATACGAATTCAATTTCTCCAATGCCATAGTTAAACCAGCTTGGAAAAACGCCGCCGACAATATCTTCGTCAGCTCATTCTTCCTGGGCGGCATGGCCGCCAAGCCGGGACAGGCAATTCTTGCTCAAGCACCGTGGGCTAATTCCAGACTGTTGATGAAACTTCCCAATGCGGCGTTTAACACATTAACCGGATCGACATGGAATTACCTTGGCGCCAAAGCAGTGCCTTATGTGGGTGAGCTTGGACCTGCCATCAGTACCAACCTAGCTATGGGCCAGTTCGATTTGTTGAACAATTCATCCAATAGAGATGCCGGTCGCCAGTACACCGACGCCCTCAAACGGGCCCAGGACCAAATTGTCGACGACCAGGTGGTGCCGAAAACGGTGGTTCCACAACCGCAACAACAGCAACAGCAAATTCAGAAGCCCGTCAAAAAACCGGCTGACCAGGGTCAGGGCGTTCAACAGCAGCGCACTGAAAATACCGATTTGACCGGGGGGGCTCCCCAATAGAAAGGCTTCTTGAAGCGTAGAAGCCACACTGAGACCGAAAAGTCACTGGAGGAGATCAATCGAACTGAGGTTATATTAGAGATTAGCATTTTATCCGGAGATTCCCTTTTGGGGACCTCTGGATAGCCAATTAAATGGCAGCTCGAATGACAGAATAAATTGCAGAATAAATGACTGTTTGGAAACATTTATAGAGAGGACATTTAATCGAATCAACAGCCGGAGTGTCGAAAAATCAGCTGCACTGTATACATGCAAATAAGCTCTTGCGCTCTCCAGCCCCCTTCGAATTGACCACTCTCTATATAGAGGTTTACTAATAAAATGGCCGGTACCGAGAATCCTTACGAACCAAAACTGCAGCCGATTGCAGGTAATGATGTGCCGGCTGATTCTGTCAATCACGATCAGCCTTCCGCGCTCGATTATTCGCAGATCATGCGGGCCTCCGATCAAGGTGTTCAACCTCGCGATCAGACCAGCTTGATTGACCGTCCGAAAATCGACGATATTAAAGACGCCGACATTCAAAAAGCCATTACTCTTTCGGCAAACGCGGCTGCGGCAGCACAATTGATGAGTCTGCTCCAGAGCGGTCAACCGGACAATGCTTCGACCGGCATGGTTGATGGACAGGGTAATCCGGTCAGCTTCGGCAGACTGAAAAAAGCATTGGTTGAAGATCTCAGAAAGAATTCGGACATTACCGATTTTAACGATCCAGCCAAACTGCGTGACTATGTAGGCAAAACTACCGATCAAGCACTGACGATCAGCAAATCGACACTAGAAAAGTATGAAGCGGCATCTCGAGCCACCGATAAAAACGTCAATGCACGCAATGAGCTGGCAAAACAACTTGGCTTTGTGGGCACCAATCTTGAAGTTCCTGATGGCAAGGGCGGAAAGACAACCGTAACCACCTACGATATCAACCCGCAAGATATTCAAACCAGAATTGCTCAATCTACAAATGAGCAAGAAAAGGCTAATTTGCAGAAATTGAGTGGTTTGCTTACTAATTACGACTCCATTCAAAAGGAGCGCAATGCTCTCTCCATGGTGGACGTATCGGCCGCTCAGATGATGATGAGTGGTCTCACGCACAAAGTAGGCGCTCAGACTCTGGAAGGACTTCCTGCCACCAGAGAAGAAGTGATGCGTGCTTATGAGCTTATGCACATTGCTGGACGCAGCAATCCGCAGCTGGAAACGACTCCTCAATTCCAGACCGTCAAAGATCAATCGACAGCAATGTATTCCGACATTCAGTT
>Ga0265313_10004133_pt1 | contig 11289 bp, 12 predicted proteins | sample 4123metaG_FD_203122 | JGI IMG/M metagenome (GOLD analysis project Ga0265313, IMG submission 203122) | Rhizosphere microbial communities from Carex aquatilis grown in University of Washington, Seatle, WA, United States - 4-1-23 metaG | ecosystem: Host-associated > Plants > Roots > Rhizosphere >...
GACCACACGCCGAACTGGTTTTCAACCAACTGTCTGCCGCATCCGTTTGAGCCTGATGCCACGTGCGGCAGGTGGATCGAATTCTTGAATCAGGTGTTCGACGGCGACGAGGAGCGCATCAAGACCCTCCAGCAGTGGTTTGGCTACAACCTGATCGCCGACAATCGCCAGCACAAATTGGCGATGCTGATCGGGCCGCCACGAAGCGGCAAGGGCACCACGATGGCGGTCTTGTCGGCCATACTGGGCAACCACAACGTCGCCAATTCGTCGCTCGCCTCATTGGGCGGCAGGTTTGGACTGGAGCCCTTGGTCGGCAAGTTGGCTGCGTTGATTGACGAAGGGCACTTGGGAAAATTCACCGACACTGCCCTGGTGCTTGAGCGCCTCAAGGCGATTTCCGGTGGTTCGGAACAAACCGTGGATCGGAAAGGGCTGCCAGCCGTCGCCAGCGTGGCACTCAAGATTCGGTTCACCATCGCCGTCAATGAACTTCCCAGGTTGACCGATTCGTCAGCGGCGATGCGGTCCCGTTTGCTGGTCATCCCCTACTTCAACACCTACGAGGGCAACGAGGACTTCGGCTTGCTTGACGAGCTATTAACCGAGATCCCCGGCATCACCAACTGGGCCTTGGAAGGGCTACGGCTATTAAGGAGCGTGGGCAGGTTTAACAATCCCCAGGCTGGCGAGAAGATTCTGCGGGATTTCGTCTACCTGTCGTCACCGGTACAGGCTTTCCTCGACGAGTGCTGCGAGGTGGGGGTTGATAAGGAGGTCAAACGCAATGACCTGCGGTTGGCTTGGAGCATCTGGTGCAGCGACAACGGCCACATTTCGGGTAGCCACGGCGAGTTTGGCCGCAAGTTGCGGGCAGCAATTCCGAGGATTGACGACGTTCAAAAGCGAACCAACGGTCAACGGGATCGATGGTACTTGGGCGTCCGCCTCACCCCCGAGGCCCGCACCGACGTTATCAATCGACGGAACGGTGCCTGATCGAGCCGAAAGTGTCACGGGTGTCACAGGACTGTCACAGGCAAATTGATTTTGCCTGTGACGCTTTGACACTGGAAAATAAGGGGTAAACGCAGGGTGTCACAGGAGGAACAGGCAAATCACTTATTCTATTGGAAAATTCAAAGTTGGAAGTAGAAAGGGAAAATGAAATTTTCAAAGCGGTATGGAAGTGCCATTTCTCCTGTTCCTCCTGTGACACCTGTGACAGCCCGGTCTGCCGAGGAGGTGACGACGATGCTGGGGGGCGGGGCGGCTAATAACCGCCCGCATGATAACGGCACGGCTATTAACCTTGGCGGCGGCAATCGGGTATTAACCGCCGATTTTGCTTGGACCACCCCCAACCAAAAACGGTGTCGGCGTCGATGCCCCGTGCAGGGTAGAGGCGGCTCGCTAATAACGCCCAATCTCGGTCGGCAGAAATTATCAGCAAGCGGGTGTCTTTCGCCGTGACGCTGGGGCGTTCACGACTTAAACGGGTCTGGACCACAATAAAGCGGGTAGGTGCTGTTGAACGGATCGAAATGAAGTGATCCACCGTCTTTCACCACCTGGAGGCAATCTTCCACCTCGGCTGGCGACAATCTCATTGGCGAAGCGGAGTCCATGATGAACTGAATGACCGCCTCGGTTTCACCACGCTCCAGAAGTTTTGTGGCCAGGGCAATCCTGTGGCATCCTCCTTGAAATCCCTCCTTCGAATAGGCACGACCCGCCTCGCCCAGATACACTAATGCCGAGGCCACATTGCCTTGGGCCAGTGCAATTTCACCAAGCAACAGGTTTTCCTGCTGCACCGCTCGCATTCGGACGAGTCGCATCTTATCGGTTGTCTGCCCCAGCAACTCGTCCGCACAAGCCTGCGCTTTGGGAATGTCACCGGACTCGACAGCAGCCCAGCCAAGCTCGAATAGTTCGTGGAAATGTTTCCCTCCCCAAAGCCGACGTTCGGCTTCGAGATGCCGGACTAATTCAGCGGCGAACAACCGTCGCTCGTCGCCCTTGGCTTTGGCCATCTTGTCCAGGTAGATGCCTGCGAGGACGGTTGGCCACCAACTGTTTTCAGGATCGAGATTCTGCCCACTCTTTGCGAGCCTTTCGGCTATGTCCGGCTCAAAATGCCAGAAGAACATAGTGGCATTATCCAGAATAGCCAGATTCGAAGGGCTGGCATCAACGTGCTGTAGCCAAAGACATGCTGCTCTATCGTAGGAATGCTGGTCCTCGGCCGGATCGGGGCGCAAATGATATCCGATGATCGTCGGCACATCCGGCCAGTTCCAGACGAGCCATAACATTTGCTCGTATCGTGCCTTGGGATCGGGACATTTCTGCCTTGCAAGCGGCGAATCGTGGTAGCAAAACAGGATGACTCGCAACGAGCGGTCGTGGGGTGATCGATCCAAGGCTTCCTGCCATTTCGCCACGTCTTCTGGGGTAAGTTCCGCCGCAAAACGCCTGAGCCACAGCAGGGCCTCGTAACGGACTCTCTTATGCGGATCGTCGATGGTGCGGCGAGCAACGGCAACGGCGTCTTCAGCGGCGGGTCCAGAAGTTGGCAGACGATCAATGGCGTTGATGCGTCGGTCTGGGTCGCTGTGGCTCACTTCCTCGATCCAGCGGATTGGGCCACTAATCGCCTTGCCCTTGCGGATTTTTCCGCCACACCAAGGGCACTTCCCAGCGATAAGCGTTGGGTGAACCGATCTGCAAAGGTCGAGCAACATGACATGGGCATCCAACGAGGGTTGGTTGCAGCACGTATTTTACCCCGTGCGACGAGCAGTGCAAGTCAATGCTGGCACCTAGACATCGACCAATGCGATGGGTCGGCTAATAGCGTCCCGTCTTGGTCGATTGCGGTTACCAACAAGCGGGTGTCCTGGCCGTGACGCCCAGCAAAAAAAATTTCGTGCCCGCTGGCCGCTATTAACCGTCCCGACCCGGAGTCGCTGACACCCGCTTGATCCTCGTTCCGATTCAACCTCGAACGAAAGGATCAAGAAATGAAAGACCTCCGCCAAACCGTCACGAACACGATCATCGAGGCCCTGAGCAACGGTGGACTGCCCCCGTGGCGCAAGCCGTGGGCCGACGACCCCAATGCTCCTGGCCTGCACACGTCCATGAGCACAAAGAGCCCTTATCGGGGCATAAATCAATTGTTGTTGATGGTCGCCGCCATGCGGCACGGCTTCACGAGCAAATGGTGGGCCACATATCATCAGATTCAGCAGCACAAAGCCACGGTCAACAAGGGCGAGAAGGGCACGCACGTCGTGTTGTTCAAACGGATCGAACGGACGAAGCTCGATGACGATGGCGACGAAGTGAAAGACAAGTTCGCTGTTTTGCGAAGTTTCGTTGTCTTCAATGCCGACCAATGCACAGGGCTGGACAAGTTTCGTGTGGGCTTCGGCAAGCCCGAAATCGACGAGCATCGGTATGAAATCGCCGAGGCCGCCATTGCCGCAATCGGTGCCGACATCCGTTACGGTGGAAATCAAGCCTTCTACAACATGCAAGAGGACTACATACAACTGCCGCACCGCCACCAATTCGACACGCCTGAAGCGTTTTTGGAAACCAGCTTTCACGAGCATTGTCATTGGTCGGAAAGCCGAATTGGTGTTGATCGGGCAAGCGATGGCTATGCAATGTTGGAGCTTGTGGCCGAGCTTTCGGCCTGCCTGCTGATGGCGGAACTCGGGTTGTCCACGACGACCAACCTCAACAATCACGCAAGCTACTTGAAAAACTGGCTCGACGGCATGGCTGGCGACCCGAAGTTTATCTTCAAGGCCGCTGCCCAGGCTTCGAAAGCCGTCGATTACCTGCTGTCGTTCAGCCGCAAGCCGGTCGAAGAGCCCGTGCTGGCATGATCGGCGGTGGGGCGGCTTGACACCCGCTTGATGGATGTCGAAACGGCCGAGTGGGTTGCCGACGGATCAAGCCCGCAATTGCTGGTTTGATCGCCTTGTTTTTCCAGCTTTCCGATTCCTGGAAACCAGAATTCAAGGCAGCAATTTCTGGCTTGATCGCTGTGTTTCTCCAGCTTTCCAGTTTCCAGAACCTGCCGATCAAGCCAGACACCCGCTTGAACATCAAACCCAAGGAGACCCAAACGTGATCAAAGGACTGCTTGCCAAAAAGTGGAAAGACGAAGAGACCCACCTGACGCCTGGCGTTCACTGGATCGACGAAGAATTCACCGTGCGAGTCCGGGGCAAGGTCGAGAAAGAGGGCGACCAACTCGTGACGCCCACGGTCAGTGTCCCGTTAATCTCGGTGTTGGCGTTGTTTTGGGAAAAATGCGGGCTTGCCCAGGACGATGCGTTGGCCATTCTGCGTGAAGCATTGATTGAGGCGATGGACGATGGCATTTCGGAGGACGCCCACATCAAGGCCAGGATCGACGATGTGAACAAGGCCATCGCAGCGGTTCGCAACGACTTGCTGGCTCAGTTGCCCAAGATGCCCCGTGCGGGTCGCACGATCACCAAGAACCTGCGGATCACGGTCACGCCGCTGGTCGCAGCCGAGGCCGCCGCATGAATGGGACACCCGCTTGACGGTCATCGAGATTCATTCAACGGAGACAACTGATGGAACTTGAACAAGCCGCCCATGAGGCGGCGGGGAACTGGGCCAAATTTTCCTCCTTCTGCTGGTTCCGAAAACCAAATCGGCCCGAGGATTGGGCCATCATCTACACCCACAATCGGGACAGCGGCTTGATCGACCAGTCGAATGCCGCCGTCATCGAGAAAGCGATGAAGCCCTTCGCCTCCGACGTGGTTTTCGAATCGCACGATCACTGGGCAGTCGGCCACGTGGACGGTTTTTCGATTCGGGTCTACAAGCGGGGTCGCATCACGGCCGCCTTCAAGGCATACCACGAATTGGTAGAGCGCATGGCCGACTACCCGATTCTCGACGAAACGGATTACAGCGAGCGGGAATCCGAAGCGACCTACCAAAATGTCGGCGAAGCAGCGTGGCGGCTGAAACGAGAATTCGACCTGCCCGCCGATTGGCAGGGGGAGGTCTACGACTGGCTCTCCGATCACCGCTCCCTGGAAAACACAGATGATCGTGGCGGCTGGCCTGCCGACGACGATCTTCAAGCAGCGTTTCTGGCGCTGGGCTACCGAAAGGCGGCCTGACACCCGCTGGAGAACCAGTAGGGCGTTGCCGATGGCAACCCCCACGGCGTATGATTTCCTCCGGCCAAGCGCCTTATAAGCCAGCAAACACAAGTATGCCAGACATCATTGAGTGGATTGGGAGTGTCTTCGTACTTCTGGTCACAACTATCATGATTGTGACCGCTTGTTGTTTTACCTTCCACGCACTGCGGCAGACAATTCGTTGGCCCAAAGTCCCTGCGAAAATCCTGCGATACTGGATCACTCGGAGCGAGGACCAGCCGGATGGGCAACGGTTTTTTCACCCAGTTCTTCGTTTCACGACGATAGATGGCCGTCTGATTACAACGATTTCAAGCTGGGGTTCTTGGCACAGACCGTGGGAAGCTGGGCACACTGTTCTGGTTCGCTACAACCCAAGGAATCCCAAGTGTGCGGAGATTCTGTGCTTTTCCAACGTCTGGGGTATACCGGCGACTTTCTTCGCTTTGGGGCTCCTCGGTCTTTGGATGTGGCTGAAAGTCGATTAGACCGACCCAATGCACCGTGGCCAGCCCGGCGTTTCACCGCTGGGAAGTTTCCCCGTTCAATGGCCATTCGGTGAACTGCCCGACGCAGGTAGGCCCGGTTCACCTCTTCCGCCGACCCAAATGATCGAGTCGATGATCTCGATGTGGTCGGAATTTGACACCCGCTTGACCGTCGTCACCAAAACCGGAGCACGACGATGGCCTGGGAAATCTCGATCTCGCCCGCAGGTTGGACCGAAATCTACGACAAACTCGAAACCTGGGGCCGGGCCAGGCTGATCAATGCGATCAGCGACGACAAGTTCGAGATGGTTCTGGCCGAGGCCGGTGAGGAACACGCCCGCAAAGCAAGAAGGGCCGAGCGAAAGCGGCTGGCCGGGTTGCCCCAGGACATCCTGGCGGATCGGGCCTTCGAACTGATCGAACAAAACAACACGTGCGACAACGGCGGCTTTGCCTACTGGATCGACCGTGAAGGTTTCCACAAGGTCTTTTTGACACCCGCTTGAAGATCAATGGAGGAAAACATGCAACAGGATTCCGACAACTACTGGCACGCCGTCCAGGACGTAGCCGAGCGCATCGTCGAGGAACTCAACGACGCCGAAGAGGACCGCAACGAACTGCTGCATCGGTTGCTCCACGAGAACACCGATCAGAATGAGTACGTGATCAGCGACGAGTTGCAGGTCCACACGCTGCTCTACTCGAAGCACCCGTGCGCCGCTTTGTTCAACGGCACGTTGCCGAAATGCAGCAGCACCGACAACTTTCCGTTCGCCGCTTTTGCCGCCGAGGCGTTCGAAGCCGACGTGGCGGAGAAGGTGAAGGAATTGACACCCGCTTGATGGGCAGTGATGGCCCTCGAAAAAATCGAGCCACCCAACCGGAGAACCCCATGAACGAACCGCAGCGAAACGAAATCAACGATGTTCAGCCGTCGTCCCTGCGGCACATCGTGGGTCAAGACGGGGTAAAGAATGTAATTTCAGTAGCACTTGACGCCTGCCAGATGGATGCCCGACGATTCGAACACAGCCTAATGGTCGGCCCGCCTGGCTTGGGCAAGACGGCAATCGCCCAAGTGTTGGCCGCTGAACTTGCCGCCGATTACTTCGAGGTCTTGGGCCAATCCATTAAGCACCCGTCGGACTTGAACGGCGTGCTGCTGGCCGCAACTCCTGGCTCGGTGGTGTTCATCGACGAAGCGCACGAGTTGAAGACCGAATACCAAACGGCCCTGTACCTCGCTCTCGACAAACGCCGCATCATCCTCACCGGTGGGAACAAATCGGGTGGTTCGCCGCAGAGCCTTCCACTCAACGACTTCGCCCTGCTGCTTGCCAGCACCGATGAGCATTGCTTGCTGCAACCGCTTCGGGATCGAATGCGGCTGCTGCTCCGCTTCACGTATTATAGCGTCGAAGAACTGACGACGGTTCTGCTCCAACGGGCTCGGGCTCTTGGCTGGGACATCCACGAGGAACTATTCCCGCAAATCGCCCAACGTGCTCGTGGCACCCCCCGCCTGGCGCTGCGAATTTTACAAGCTTGTCGGCGAGTTTGTCGGGCGGTTGGCGAGGAAACGATCACGCCTGCGCACCTTGAACGGGCCTGCGCTCTCGATCAACTCGATGCCCTTGGGCTTGGGCCGACCGAACAGCAATACCTCGCTGCACTGGCCGATGGGAACAGTCGCTTGAACGTGCTGGCTTCGATCTTGGGCCTGCCGTCTCGCACGGTGAGCACGGTGATTGAACCGTTTTTGTTGCGTTCGGGGCTCATCGTTAAACAAGACGACGGAAGGCGTCAACTTTCGGGAAAAGGCCGTGAACACCTGGCAAATTCACGTCGAGATGATGTCTGATTGGCCGCAAAGTCTGTGTCGAATTCCTGACACCCGCTTGTAGCCCAGTGGCGTCCAATTTCAGGAGAATTCGTGACCAAATGATGACCAAAACCGTCGTCTCTGTCGCCGAAATGGCCCGCATGACGGGCCTGAGCCGAGCCAGATTTTACCAACTCATCCGGGAGGGGATTTTCCCGCAGCCAATCTACGACGTGGCGAGCCGCCGCCCATTTTTCAACGAGGAGATGCAGGCTCAGTGTTTGGAGGTACGGAAACGGAACTGCGGCGTGAACGGCAAGCCGATTCTGTTTTATTCACCCCGACACCCGCTTGGAGTCAAGAAGCCAAAGGCCGAGCCCAAGTCGAAGAACCAGTACGCCGATCTGCTCGACGGCCTTCGATCACTCGGCCTCGAAGTCACGGCCGCCCAGGTCGAGCCCGTGGTCAAAGAGCTTTTTCCCAACGGATTCCACGACCTCGCCGAGGTCATCCGGGGGGTGTTCTTGAAGCTGAGGTGCCGGAATACCACCGATAAGGCGGGGAGATAGGTGCCATTATCACCCCAGTTACGCTAGGAGACTGTATATATGCTGTCTAATTCCCGTCCAGAAGGCCGCAAGAACTCGGGCGATAATGTTTTTCGGGGCATCCAGGTCGCCGGGGACGAAGCCGCCCTTTTTGCCCAGTTCCTCGATGCCCACGACCTCGCCAAAAACAGCCGCCGAGCATTTGCCCAGGACGTTCGGAAGTTCGTCCGTTGGTTCACGACGGCCAACCGGGAGAAGTTTTCAATCCGGCGAGTCACGACCAGGGACATCATCGACTTCCGTGATCACCTTCGCCGTGAGCAGGGCCAGGCTGTGGCGACGGTCAATCGCCGCCTCGTCACCCTGCGGAAATTCTTTGGTTGGCTGGCTGCACAAGGGCTGATCCCCGCCAATCCTGCCAGGCCGGTCAAAGAACTCAAGCGGCAGGCTCTGGCCCCGAAGGGTTTGGACCGTGCCCAAGTGCGAAAGCTGCTCCGGGAAGTCGAGCTTCGGCAAGACACCCGCTCATCGGCCATCTTCAATTTGTTCCTGTTCACCGGTTGTCGAGTCGGCGACCTGGCCGCTCTTGAATTGGACCACTTGATGCTGGCTGAGCGTAGCGGCACGGTGGTTTTCGAGTACGGCAAGGGAAACAAAGAAAGAAACGTGCCGTTGCCGCTCCCGGCTCGTCGTGCGCTTCAAGCATGGCTCGAAGCTCGGCCACCAGTGGGTTCGGCCGTGTTCGTCGGTGAGCGTGGCCGGTTGACCGAGCGTGGCGTTCGAAACTTGTGCGACAAGTACAGTGCCATCTGCGGGTTCAAGATTTTCCCGCACCTTCTGCGGCACACGATGGCCCATCAGTTTCTCGCCGACAACCAAAACGACCTGGTGAGCCTGGCGCAGATTCTCGGCCACGAAAACTTGAACACGACGGCCCGCTACACGAAGCGAACGCAGGATCAGCTTGGCGAGGCGGCGGATCGGCTGAGCTATTGAGCCAGTAAAAGGCCATTGCCCGGTTTCCGAGAAAGTGAGAAAATGGCGACTTCGGACTCGGGAGCACAATTGCTGATGTACGACTACGACACAATTCGTGACCGCATCCTCGATGCCTTGATGGCATGGGAACGGTTCAAATCCCGCCCGAACACCATCCCAAGTGATGAACTGGGTCAGTCGCCGCTCTCGGCGAGTAGATTTGCTTGGCATACATGGCGAGAGTATCTGCCTGAATGTGCGAGAGGTCTTGGGCATGGCACCGGTGGCTACGACTACGCCAAGGACATGCACCGTACCGAGACAATGGGATTTGACTCCGTGATTGCGGCAGTATTTCAAGAAATGGAACAAGCCGGAATCATCACCGTTGCGTCACCGTATGATTATGGAGGCGGCATCGCCAACTTCGGTCATGGGCTCGGCGGAACGCCTTCGCACCAATTTGAATTGACCCGCAAGGCAGCATCGTTTGCCGCCCTGGACAAAGAGGGCTTCCTTACGATGATGAATTTGCCGAAAGGGTTTGCAAGTCTGAGCGGTTCTGTCGAATCGTTCATTCGTAGTCAAGGTCCATACGACAAAAGCGTGTTTTTGATTATGCCGTTCGGCAACGATCCTGTACTTACCACGGTGCGGACTTCTCTGACTGCGATGCTGAAGTCGCAAGGATTCACGCTTTTCCGGGCGGACGACAAAGAGTATGAGGGTGGCGTGTGGGACAACATCTGTGTTCACATGTTAGGGTGCCGTCGAGCGATTGCCCTTTTCAAGGAGGTGAAGAGCATTCCCTACAATCAAAACGTCGCAATCGAGATCGGATTCATGCTGGCACATCGCAAACTGGTACTGGTACTGAAGGATCAGATGCTACCGACGTTGCCGGTGGACTTGATTCACCATCTGTACCATTCCGTCGATTTTTCCGACCTAGCTTCCGTCGAACGTGAAGTCAAAGGATGGCTCTAAAGCGACCTCGAAGGTTGTAGGATGACGACGGGACACCCGCTTGAAGATCGACCCTCACAGGAGATCAACATGGAAGCGGTTCGCTGTTCCCGATGCAAACCCATCGTTTGACCCCGATGCCTATGGTAATCTCGCCATTGCGACGGCGGGCAACCACGAGCCATGCCCGCCAAAACGGCGGTTTGCCGCTCGGCTAAATTGAAACAATCGCTGGAGACCCCCATGCCTGAAATTGTCTTGAACCTGTCGGGCGGAACCTTCACTTTGTCGGACGGCGACATCACGAGCGATTTGCACTACGGCTCGCTGAGAGAGTTCCTTGAGGGTGGTGACGAGGAACCCGGCGATCCGCTCAACGACCAATTCAACTACGGCCGTTACGAAGGTGCCATCGACGCCGTGGAGTCGATGATCCTTGCCGCCGCCCAGGCCGGGATCAACGTTCAGGGAAAGCCGTTTCTCAAGGCGATCCAGACGACGCTCGACGCCATCGGCAACGAACTTTAGACACCCGCTTGCCCCTTGAAAAGAAACCCAAGGAGCAAACCATGTCAATCGCCAACGGAACCGACCCGAGCCAGCAAAGAGCCGCAGCCGACGCCAATGCGATTCAAGATGCGTGCAATCTTATGGCAATTGTCGGCTGTTTTCATCGCCACCTGCTGGCCCTGCATCGCAGCGGCGTCTGCGGCGACGAATTGATCAACCATCCCGTGGCCTTGGCGTTCGTCAGCAAGCTGAACTCGCTTTGCCGCATGAACCTCGAACGGGAAATGGCCGCACTCGGGGCGATTGACCTGATCGAGAAGGGCCAGGCGGTAGAGTACGAGGTCATCCCGTTGTCGGGCTAGAGGTCGGGAAGGTGGTCGGCTAGTTTCGGAAGACGCTGGTTTTCGACGAAGAATGCGTATTTGCGAAGGTATCTCTCCGCCTGCGAATTCGAGAACGAGGCCCACTGGTCGGTATTGTCGTTCATGGATGCCAACTGCCCAATCTGAGCGAGTCGGTTTTCCATTCCCTCCCACCACTCCCGGATGAGCCGCACGTTCCAATGGTCATCGCCGTCTGCTCCGTAGCCGGAAAACGGGTCGCAGATGGCTGCCTTGATTACCTGCTGAAGCTCTCCGATAGTCGTGGGTTGGCGGAACACGAACTCTTGCCCACCCCAGTCCAACATGACGTTGTTTGGTGCCTCATTTGGCCCAATCCAACACTTGGTGGTTTCAGCCCCATAAAAAGGGCCGGGAATG
>Ga0265313_10004135_pt1 | contig 11283 bp, 8 predicted proteins | sample 4123metaG_FD_203122 | JGI IMG/M metagenome (GOLD analysis project Ga0265313, IMG submission 203122) | Rhizosphere microbial communities from Carex aquatilis grown in University of Washington, Seatle, WA, United States - 4-1-23 metaG | ecosystem: Host-associated > Plants > Roots > Rhizosphere >...
GCAGATCCATTCGCTCGCGCCCTACGCCAAGGTGCTGGAGGTGCAGGAAGGCATGAACTCCTCCCTTGCCATCACCCGCGTCAGCGACGGCGCGCTGCAGATCAGCGTCGCCGGCCATGTCGAGGCCACCAACGAGCCCTTCGACATGAGCCTGCAGCGCATGATCGGTCATATCCCGGCGCTGATTCATCCCAATCCGGTGAAGGTGCTGGGCATCGGCTTCGGCGCCGGCGTCTCGGCCGGCAGCTTCACGCCCTATGACAGCGTCAAGAGCATCACCGTAGTCGAGATGGAGCCGAAGGTACCGCCGACCTCGACCAAATATTTCGCGCCCTATGACAACAATGTGAAGAACGATCCGCGCACCCGCATCGTCTATGACGATGGCCGGCACTACATGATGACGACAAAGGAGAAGTACGACATCATCGCCTCCGACCCGCTGGACGTCTGGGTCAAGGGCACCGCCAGCATATATTCCAGGGACTATTTCGAGCAGGTGAAGGCGCACCTTAATCCCGGCGGCTATTTCACGCTCTATGTCCCGCTTTATGAAAGCGACGAGGAGACGGTGAAAAGCGAGTTCGCCACTTTCTTCGCCGTCTTCCCGCAGGGAACGGTCTGGGCCAACCTCAACAATGGGCAGGGCTATGACCTGGTGCTGATGGGCCAGGCCGAGCCGCTGAAGGTGGACATTGACGCCGCCGAAGCCAAGCTGCGCCGTCCGGACTTCGCCAAGGTGCGCCAGTCGATGAACGAGATCGGCTTTCCCACCGCCACCGCCATGTATGCCACCTATCTGGGCGACGAACCCGCGATGCGCGACTGGCTGAAAGGGGCACAGATCAACACCGACCACAATCTGCGCCTGATGTATCTGGCGGGCTGGGGCATCAACGCCGAAATGGCCGACACGCTCTACCGCAAGATCATGGCGATGCGGAAAACGCCGCGGCCGATGTTCACCGGTTCACCCGACGGTCTGGCCAGTCTCTATGGCGAGATGCGCTTCCCGCAGGCGAACTGAGGCTCAGCCCGGCGGCGCGGGTGCCGGGCGCGGCGGTCCGGGCGGGGCCGGCGGCGGCGCCTTGACGAAAGCGTCCACGTCTTTGGCGGCTTGGGTCACAACGCCCGGCTTGTTGAAGAAGCCAAGGTCCTTCATCCAGTCCACCATGCGGTCCGGCCAGGTGCCGTAGGCGATGAAGCCGCGATCGGCCAGGCCGCCGGTGGAAATCGGCTCGTCCGGCTGAACCCGGTCGCCGGGATGATGGCCCCGGGCATAGATGTGCATCTCCACATTGGGAATGCCGGCCTGCAGCATGGCGGAGAAATATTCATCGGCCCACACGGCATGGACCTTGTCACCCCAACCGGCGCAGACGATGAAGGCGGGCGGCGTGTTCTTGGGGATCGGCGGCTTGCCGCCCCGGGTGAAGGGCGACGGGCCGGGATAGATGATGCCAACAAAATCCGGCCGCGAGGAAATTCCCGCCAGCGGGTCGCGGGGCGAATTGTTCTTGGCATCGAAATCATTGAAGGCGATGGCAGCAGGCGCTGCCAGCTCGGCTCCGGCGGAAAAGCCCATTATGCCGATCTTGTTGGGGTCGATATTCCATTCCTTGGCATGCGCCCGCACCAGGCGGATGGCCTGCTGGGCGTCATAGACCTCGTCGGTCTTGGGATCATAGCCGTCGCGGCGCAGCCGGTTGCGCAGGATGATGGCGGTGACGCCGTGATTGTAGAACCAGGGCACGAAGTCATTGGCCTCGCTGCCGACATTCAATGTGTTGTGGCCACCGCCCGCCGCCAGGATCATGGCGGTGCCGGTATTGACGTTGGCCGGGGCGAAATGGATCTCGATGGACGGATTGTGGATCGAGACGATGCTGGAGACGCGGCCCTGCACCGTGCGATCCATGTTGTAGATTTCGGGAATGTTCACCTTGTCGGCCTTGAGGTAGGGCGAGCCCGGCGGGAACAGCGGCATCACGATGCCGCCCGGCAGCAGGGCCAGCGGCGCATAGGGCGCGCTGGTCTGCGGTCCCGGCGCGGGAATGTTCTGCGGCGGCGGCACCGGTGGCAAAGGCGCCTGCGCCAGGCTTGGAATGGCGCTCAGCGCCGCGCATCCGGTCAGAAAGAGAATGATTTTCCGCATGGTTCCTCCCGTGTTCTGTGACCGCATACTTTATTACTGGCGGCGGCGGATCAACTGGCGCGGCGCGGAAAAAGCCGCTTATACTCAGACAATAAGCAGCGGCGAGGAAAGCAGATGCGTGCAAAAACCTTGGCAACAAGCCTGCTTCTGGCCTGCTGCGCCACCGCCGCCTTCGCAGATGCGCACAGCGACCGCCAGGCGTTGATGCGCGCCAACAACGCCGCCATCACTGCCGTTGACGGCCTGGTCACCGGCGCCCTGAAACCCGCCGAGGTGAAGACGCAGGGGCAGATCCTGATCGACAACGGCGCCAGGATCACCGCCCTGTTCGCAGCCGGAACCGACCAGAATGATCCCGGCGTCAAGCCGGTGCTCTGGACCGATGCGGCAGGCTTTGCCGCCGCCAACGACAAATTCATCGCCGACGCCAGGACCGTCCTCATCGCGCCGGACCGCATCGCTTTGGCCCATGCCCTGGTGACAGTGCAGGCCGACTGCGCCGCCTGCCACCGGGTCTATCGTGTGATGCCGGCAGCGCCTGCGGGGCGCGGCGGACGCGGCGCGCCGCCGCCAGCCGACCAATAGCCGGTGGTCATCAACCGCGAAGACGGACAGTTCCAGGCCTGCTATTGGCGCAGCGCCGACGGTGTGAGCGGCGATCCCGATCATGCCGAATATTCCGATTTCCTGATGGAACTGAAGCAGAGCATCGACCAGACGCTGCGCCGCCGCGATTACGCCTACGCCGCCGTCTTCCAGTGGAACGGTGCGGAATGGGACCTGGTCGAGGAGTTCGAGCGCCGCACCGGATAGCGTTGGGGTGCCAGGTCCGATTGACAGCAAAATCGGGTGAGAATAACTATATGGTTACTTTGAATCCATTCCGCCACCTGCGCAAGCTTGCGGCCATAAACGCGATTGGGAGCGGTGCATGACGCGGCTTTGGCGAGTTTTCGGGCTGGGATTGTCGTTTTTGTGGGCAGGGTGCGCTTTTGCCGCGACACCGCAGGCCGCACTCGACAGCTTCGCGAAGCATCTCGGCTACCACTTCACCTTTATCAGCAACAAGGTCACCGAGGGCTGCCCCGCCGCGCCAGTGCAGCAATACTGCTTTTCGGCCACGCTCGATCTGACGATGCCCAGCACCATGCCTGCGGGCGACTGGTCGCTGTATCAGGGCTTTTCCTCGACCATCCAGCCGGTCAACAGCGACGCCTTCACGCTGGCACACCTCAATGGCGCGCTTCAGCGCATTACGCCCAAACCCGGCATGGTCAAACCCGGCATGACTTATCGCCTGAACTTCGTCGGCGCGACGCGCTACTTCTCGCCGTTCATCCTGCTGCCGAACGCCTATGTCGCCCAAGAAGGCCTCAAGCCGCAAATCATTTCGGCCACAAAACCGAAAAACGATCCGGAGTCGAAGCTGGAAGAATTGCCGTTCATCACGCCCTTCACCGACGAGGCCCAGCTCGCCACCCAGCGTCCCGATGACGTCACCACCTGGCTGACGCCCCAGCGCCTGTTCGAGCAGGATGTTCAGCGCCACAGGGATGTCGCGGCGCCGGAATTCATCATCCTGCCCTCGTCGATGAAGGCCACGCATCTGGACGGGCCCGCCCTCGACCTCAAGCGCGGCGTTCGCCTTGCGCTTCATGGCGTCCGCGCCAGCGATATCGCGCCCGCCCTCGCCGCGCTCAGGCGCAGCGTGCCTGTCGGCAAGACCGGCGTGGCGCTTGCTGTCACCACCGATCCGGCGATGACGCCGGAATCCTATCGCATCAGCGCCAGGGACGGCGCCATTGTCATCACCGCCGCCGATGCGGCCGGGGCTTCCTATGCCTTGCGCTCGCTGGCGCAGCAGGCGGCTTATGAGCATCTGCGCCTCAGGCCGCTGGAGATCGAAGATGCGCCGCGCTTCGCCTTTCGCGGCATGATGCTGGACATTGCGCGCAATTTCCGCCCCAAGGCGCACATTCTTGCCACCATCGAACAGATGGCGGCCTTGAAGCTCAACAAGCTGCATCTGCATATGGGCGATGACGAAGGCTGGCGGCTTCAGATCGACGGCTTGCCGGAATTGACGGAAGTCGGTGCCCACCGCTGCCACGATCCTGCCGAAACGCGCTGCCTGATGCCGTTCCTGGGCGCCGACCCGAACGGCGCGCTGCCGGCCAGCGGCCACCTCACCCGGGCCGATTACATCGAAATCCTGAAGGCGGCGAAAGCGCGCCAGATCGAAGTCATTCCGTCCTTCGACATGCCGGGCCATTCGCGCGCCGCCATCCTCTCCATGAAAGCGCGCGCCCGCCGCTTGATCGCCGAAGGCAAGCCGGAAGAAGCGGCGCGCTACCGGCTGGACGAGCCGGAGGACAAGACCGTTTACTCCTCCGTCCAGCACTATAACGACAACACGTTGAACGTCTGCCTGTCTTCAACCTACGCCTTCATCGGCGCGGTGATCGACAGCATCAAGGCGATGCACCAGGCGGCAGGACTTCCGCTGCGCATCTACCATATCGGCGCCGACGAAACCGCGGGAGCGTGGCGAGATTCGCCCGTTTGCCAGAAATTCATGGCCGACCAGAATCTGGCAGTAGCGCAGCTCGGCCATGTCTTCCTGACCCGCGTCGCCGGAATTCTGCGCGACAGGGGAATCGAACCCGCCGGCTGGAGCGACGGCTTCAGCAGCCTCGATCCGGCTCAGATGCCGGCCAAGGTGCAGTCCAACTCCTGGGGCCGGCTGTTCGGGCCGGGCATCGCCGAAGCCTATCGCCACGCCAACCAGGGCTGGGACGTGGTGATGTCGACGCCGGAAACGCTTTATTTCGACATGCCCTATGCCGCCGACGGCTGGGAACGCGGCACCGACTGGGCGACGCGCGCGATTGATCTCTACAAGATATTCGCCTTCATGCCGGAAAATCTCGCCGCCAACGCCACCCTCATGGTCGACAGCAATGGCAAGGGCGGCACGATGACCGATACCGTGCCGCTGACCGCGGGGCATCACATCGCCGGCATGCAGGCCCAGCTGTGGAGCGAGGTCGTGAGAAACCCGCAGATCGCAGACTATATGCTGTTCCCCCGCACCCTGGCGCTGGCGGAACGCGCCTGGCACCGGGCGGCCTGGGAGCCGGACTATGTCGCGGGCAAGAGCTATGTCTTCGGCGATGACGGCGTCGATACCGCGAAATTGCTCGCCGACTGGAACACCTTCCAGGCAAAGGTGGTGCCGTGGCTGGCGGCGCTGGACCGGGCCGGAATCCGCTATCGCCTGCCGGTGCCGGGTGCGCGCATCGCGAACGGTCTGCTGGAAGCCAATGTGCCGGTCGCGGGGCTGACGATTCAGTATCGCACCGGCAAAGCTGCGTGGCGGCATTATGACAGCGCTGTCGCCGTCAACGGCCGGACCGAACTGCGGACCCTGTCGCCCGATGGCCGCCGCTTCAGCCGCGTGGTCAGCGTGAATTGAGGCTGGTCCCGGTCAGTTGGCCGCTCGCGGCTGTTCCAGCTAAAGGCGGCCGGGAATAATCAGCGCAAGAACAATGGAAAGCGCCTGCAGCGCCAATCCGCAGCAGAAGATCTTCACCGCCAGCTGGGCCGGTCGGCTACGCCAGATATCCGGCGAAAGGTTTTCCGTTTGGCCCGCCTTGGCCTGGGCGGCGGTTATCCGGATGAGATTGCGGCCAAATAATCCCGCACCGACAATCATTGCGAGCAGGCTTGACCAGCTGCTGATTCGGATCAGGACCCAGGCCAATGCGACCACGCTATGCAAGCATCACCGCCTTAACCAGGCTCTCGCAAGTTATGGGCGGCCACCGGCGCCTGCACTGCGATCTGGCGATAGCGCCCGTTCCTGCGGCGAAGACGCCGTGCGGGCCGTAATGGATTGGAAATTGGCCAGCATCCCCAACGGACGAGGAGGCCCAGTTACTTCCGTCGGAGCCTCGCCTGCCTCTATGGTCGCGGGAGCGGACTTTGCCGTTTCACCCACAACCTGACCCGTCTGGGCGGCGGCCGGCCCCGCCAGAAGCGGCAGCAAGAACAGAAATCCAAAAGCAAGCGATCGCATACCTCTCGTAATGCATGGGCATTTAAGTGGTTGCCCGGTATTCGACAGGCGTTGGCGGCCAGTCTGGCGGGCTGGCCGAAAAATCCGGTTTTCAGGGAACTTTTTCCCTAGTGATGCGTTTCCCGTTTGATTTCAGCGCCTTAGCATCGAAGGGGTCGGGGCGGGTTGGGGACAAAACTCATATTAATGTGCTGCGTCGCCGCGCTTGCGGCGTCGCCGGCGCTTGCCCAACCGGATCTCGCCAGCCTCAGCATCGAGCAGCTCGCGAATGTGGAGATCACCAGCGTTGCCGGTGTGGCCCAATCGCTCTCCCAGACCCCCGCCTCCGCCTATGTGATCTCGCAGGACGAGATCCAGCGTTCCGGCGCCTTCCTGCTGCCTGACATCTTGCGGCTGGCGCCGAACCTGGACGTGGCGCAAACCGGCCCCACTGCCTGGACCGTCACCGCGCGCGGCCTTAGCGGCAACGCCGCGGCGCAGAACTTTCCCAACAAGCTGCTGGTCATGATCGACGGCCGCAGCGTCTATTCGCCGCTCTTCTCCGGCGTCTATTGGGACATGCAGGACGTGCCCGCCGAGAACATCGACCATATCGAGGTGGTGGGCGGACCGGGCGGCACGCTATGGGGCGCCAACGCCGTCAACGGCGTCGTCAACATCATCACCCGCAACAGCGCCAGCACGCAGGGCGGCTCCATCGACCTGACGACCGGCGACCGCCTCAGCGGCGCCACCTTGCAGTATGGCGGGCAGGCACAGGACAATTTCAGCTACCGCTTCTATGTGCGGGACTTTTATGAGCGCGGCTTTCCGACCCCCGCCGGGACCAACGCCCAGGATGGCTGGGGCAAGCCCCAGGGCGGCTTCCGGCTGGACTGGGATGGCGGCGCAGACCGCATGACCCTTGAAGGCGACATATTCGGCGGCGCCCAGGCGCAGCCCGGCGCCGCCAACCAGGATATTTCCGGCGGCAACCTCACCGCACACTGGAACCGCGACCTGGGCGATGGCGAAGGATTGCAGGTGGAAGCCTATTACGACCGCGCCAAGCGCAACAGCATCGATGGCGGCGGCTTGCTCATCAACACCTATGACGTCGAGGCCCAGCACAATTTCGCCCTGGGAAGCTGGAACAGCATCGTCTGGGGCCTAGGCAACCGCGTCGAGCAATATCGCCTTACGCCCCGCATCGGCGCCGCCAACTCGCTGCTCTGGTCACCGGAAGCGCGCACGCTGGACATGACGAATGTCTTCGTCCAGGACCAGATGTCGCTTTCCAACGCCATCGCCCTCACGATCGGCATCAAGCTGGAGAACGACCCCTATTCCGGCCTCTCCGCCATGCCCAGCGCGCGGCTGTCCTGGTCGAATGGATCGAATTTGCTCTGGGCGGCAGTGTCGCGCGCGGTGCGCGCGCCGACGCCGTTCGACACCGACGTGGTGGAGGAGCTGGGCAGCACCGTCTTTCTCACCGGCAACGCCAACTTCCAGCCCGAGCAGGTGATCGCTTATGAGGCTGGCTATCGCGGCGCATCCGGCAATCTTTCCTATTCGCTGTCACTGTTCGACGATGTCTATACCGATCTGCGCAATATCGAGACCACCCCGGCGGTGTTCCTGCCCCTGTTCTGGGGCAATGGTCTTCAGGCCAACATCTTCGGCGTGAGGGCCTGGATCAACTGGCAGGCCACCGACTGGTGGCGGCTGAGCGCCAGCCTGGCTCTGCAACACGAAGATTTCCGTTTCGCGCCGGGGGCAAGCCAACTGCTCGGCACCTCGCAGCTGGGCAACGATCCTCGGCACACGGCGACTCTACGCTCCACCATGCGCCTGCTGGACAATGTCAATCTGGAGACCGATTTCCGGGATGTGGGCGAATTGCCCAATCCAAAAGTACCGGAATATCTGGAGCTCAATGCCCGGCTGAACTGGCACCCCTCGTCCGGCTGGGACATTTCGCTTTCCGGCTTCAACCTGCTGCATGGCAAGCATCTGGAATACGACAATGGGGCGCAGGACCTCATCCCGCGCAGCGTGCTGCTTGAAACCCGATGGCATTTCTGAGCCATGACCGGACCGGCGGTCAGGGCTTGGCGTGCGGTGGCGGGCGCAATCGCGCTGAGCGTGTTCACCTGCAGCGCCACTGCGCAGCCCAACCTAGAATATGCCGTCAAGGCCGAATATCTGGCCAAGCTGCCGCCTTTCATTGACTGGCCGCCGGGAAGCTTCGACGCCCCTGACGCGCCGATCAATCTCTGCCTGCTGGGCTCCGATCCATTCGGCGCTCAGCTGAACAGGGCCGCCGGCGCAGAAGTGATGTCGCGCGTGATCGCCGTGCGCCGCCTGCCCTCGCCCGACCTGGCCGGCGCCTGCCACATCCTCTATCTCGGTTCGGGCCAGACGCTGCCCGAAGCCCTGAGCAACCGGCCCGTGCTGACTGTCAGCGACAGCGAGGCCATTCCGGCCATGATCCAGTTCGTCGTCCGGCAGAACCATGTGCGCTTCGTCATCGACGAAGGCGCGGCAAGACGCGCCGGACTGCATATCAGCGCCAAGCTGCTGGCGCTGGCCCTCTCCGTGAAGCGGGGGCCGCCATGACCTTGCCGCCAAAGGGATCGCGCTGGCCGGTCGGCGCGGCTGCGGGCGCCGCGTTGCTGCTGTTGCTGCTGGGCGTGCTGATGGCCCATTTCGAGGACACGCTCTACAGCCAGCAGCAGCAGAGGAATTTCCAGGATCTGGCAGAAATCCTTGCCGCCAGCGTCACCGCCGCCATCGAATTCGACGACAGCAGGGCGGCGCAGGAATATGTCGACGCGCTGAAAGTGAATCCCGCGATCCTCGCAGCGGGGGTTTTCAGCAACCAGGAGCGGATTGCCGCTTTCAATCGTCCCGGAATTGAGCCGCTGGTTCGCGCGGAACCACCCGGATCCAGCGAAAGCGGCGACGATATCATCAGCACCTCCGTTCCGGTGGTGCAGCAAGGCCATGTCGTCGGCTCGGTATCGCTGCGAGCAGCGGGCGAACCCGCCGCCCGCCGCATGTCACGCTATCTGGGATTGATCCTTCTTGCCGCCATGGCGGCCCTGGTGATCGCCGTTCTCAGCCTGTCCCAGGTGGCGCTGATTTCCCGCGCCCGTCAGTTGTCGGATGTGAATGCGCGGCTTCGGGAGGAAATGATGGAGCGGGCGCGCACCGAGGAAGCCCTGCGCCAGAGCCAGAAGATGGAGGCTATTGGCCAGCTTTCCGGCGGCATCGCCCATGACTTCAACAATCTGATCATGATCGCCAAAGGCAACCTGCTGCTACTGCGCCGCAGGGCCGGGCTGAACGAGCATCTGCGCTTTGTTACCAATGCCGATTCGGCGCTGGATCGTGCCGCCGGCCTCACGCAGCGCATCCTGGCCTTTTCCCGCCAGCAGGCCTTGACGCCGCGCCCGGTCGATATCAGTGAACTGGTGCGCGGCATGGCGGATCTTTTGCGTCACTCCGCCGGCGAAACCATCGCCATTCAGACCGACCTGAAAGCGAAATGGCTGGTTTCGTGCGACGCAAACCAGATGGAGAATGTGCTGCTCAACCTGGCCATCAATGCCCGCGACGCCATGCCGGAGGGCGGCAAACTAGCGCTCGAAACCCGCGACATTGTCCTGAACCAGACACCGGAGGGCGCGGAAGAAATCCAGCCCGGCTCCTATGTGCAACTATCCGTGCGCGATACCGGTCTGGGCATGAGCGAAGAAGTTCGCCACCGCGCCGTCGATCCCTTCTTCACCACCAAGCCGCAGGGCAAGGGCACGGGGCTGGGCCTCAGCACCAGCTTCGGCTTTGTGCGGCAATCCCGCGGATACCTCACCATCGACAGCGCGCCCGGAAAGGGCACGCGCATCACCATCTACATGCCAAAATTGCAGGAGCAGAGCACATGAAAGAAGTGCTGATAGCCGAAGACGAAGCCATGTTGCGCATGCTGGCGGTGGAGGTGCTGCAGGATGCCGGCTTCCATGTCCTGGAGGCAGCCGACGGCCATGAGGCGCTCACTCTGCTCCGGCAAAACCCGGCGATCAAGGTTCTGGTCTCGGACGTCAAGATGCCGCGCATGGACGGCTATGCGCTGTCGGAAGCGGCGCTGGCGTTGAAGCCCGACCTTAAGATCGTGCTGACCACCGGTTATGCCCAGGAGCCGCCCGCCAACATCTCACGCTGCCCGCAGATCCAGACGCTGCAGAAGCCGTTCGACCTGATGCGGCTTACCGAGATCGTGGAGTCCCTGACATCCTAGGCCCTGTCAGTTCGACAGGCCCGTGGCCAGCGCCGCGTCCAGATTCCGGCCAGCATTCAGCAATTCATAATAGCTGAGCCGATGCGCCGGCGGCTTGGCGCCCTTCGGATAAGGCAGCTTCGAGAAACTCTGGAAATAGGCCACGCAGGCATCGCGCCACCATTGTGCCTCGGCCTGCTGGATGGCGAGATAGCGCGCGGTGAGTGCGAAGCGTTCCGGATCAACCTTGCCCTTCAGACCCGCCCACTCGGCTCGCATCTTCTTCACCTGATTGACGCCCTCGCTGTAGCGGACCACCAGCTCGTCCCACATCGTTCGCCCACTGGAGAGCTTCTCGTTCCAGCGGGCATGATGGAACCAGAGCAGAGTATCGAGATTGCTCTTGTCGGCGAATTTCGCCGCCGCCTGGGGCGCATACTGCTCCAGTGCGTTGCTGCCCGTCGCCGTGCGGTCAAAGCCCAGACCCGCCGCGTCGGCGTGATGATAATAGGGCGCCTTCCAGTCGGGACGGTTGCCGATATTGTCCCAGGGCGCCGGGCCGTAATGGCTGCCATGACCCATGATGAGGTTGAGACCCAGCGGTGTCATGTAATTCACCACCGCCTGGCGCGAGGCCATCATCATCTCAACTGACGTTCGCACCAGTTTCGGATCGTTGCCAAACGTCTGGCGCGTCCATTCCTCCGCCACAGCGCGGGCGGAGATTTCCGGATTCCACGCCATGCGGCCGAAGACATACCAGTTGGCCTGGTTGAAGATCGAACCGGACCA
>Ga0265313_10004136_pt1 | contig 11283 bp, 11 predicted proteins | sample 4123metaG_FD_203122 | JGI IMG/M metagenome (GOLD analysis project Ga0265313, IMG submission 203122) | Rhizosphere microbial communities from Carex aquatilis grown in University of Washington, Seatle, WA, United States - 4-1-23 metaG | ecosystem: Host-associated > Plants > Roots > Rhizosphere >...
CCCTCGCCCAAACCGTCTTAAAGCTGGTCACTGGCCTGGTCGCGTCGTCGTCCCGAACTTCTTCAGGAACCACTTCGAATGCTCCACCACCGCGCCCAGGACATCCGAGTTCAGCGGAATAGTCCTTCCCTCCCCGGCTTCGGTCGAGCCTCACGCACTTTCTTAACGCTGCTATCCTGAAAACTGACACGTTCCGGTTCGCCGCAGGAAGAACCGAACACAATTGATAAAGCATTTTTCCGAACTCAATCTTTGCTCCGCGTTGCGGAACAACCTGGATAAGAACGAATTCGTCACCCCAACGCCAGTCCAGGCGCAGGCCATTCCGCCGCTCATGGAAGGCCGCGACGTCGTGGCGACCGCCCAGACTGGCACAGGCAAGACGCTGGCGTTCTCGATTCCGTTGATTGAAGCTCTCGCCGCCGTTCCCCGCACCAAAACAATAAAAGTCCTGATTCTCAGCCCCACGCGCGAACTTGCCATTCAGATCGATGCGGCATTCCGGCAACTCGCCCACGGCATGCGCATCCGCACCGCCGTGGTTGTGGGCGGCATGAGCGAGACCAACCAGTTGCGCGATATCCAGGCCGGGGCCGAAGTGGTCATCGCGACGCCGGGCCGTCTTTGCGACTATCTGGAGCGGAGGCTGGTCGATCTTTCCCGCACCGCCACTGTGGTTCTCGACGAGGCCGATCGGATGCTCGATATGGGCTTCCTGCCCTCTCTGCGCATCATCCTCGATCATCTTCCGGCGAAACGCCACACAATGCTTTTCTCAGCGACCATGGAGCAATCGGTGGCGGGTTTGGTCGCCAGTTACGTGCACAATCCGGTCCGAATCGCGGTGGAGGCGTGCGCACAAACGGCCGGCCGGATCGATCTCTTCTGTTACGAAGTCGCTCAGGGCTCCAAGTTTGATCTCCTCGAGCATCTGCTGAAGAACGAGGAGGGTTCTTTCCTAGTGTTCGTGGCCACCAAAGAGGGCGCCGACAGGCTTACGAAATTTCTGGAGCGCGGGAAACACAACGTCGCCTCGATCCACGGCGACCGCTCGCAGAGCCAGCGGAACAAAGCGCTGCAGGGCTTCAAAGACGGTGTTTACCGTGTACTGGTCGCCACCGACGTGGCGGCCCGCGGGATTCATGTGGATGACATCGCGCATGTCGTGAACTACGATTTGCCGCAGGAGGCGGGAAACTTCATTCATCGCGTCGGACGCACGGGCCGCGCCGGCGCACGTGGCGCCTCCTGGACCTTTGTGACTCCGCTCGAACGCTCCGATGTGCGCAACTATGAGCGCGCACTAGGGATTCAAGTGCAATATCGCGAACTGCCGTCGCTGCCGCGGCCCATCGGGCTCGTGACGGATGTGCAGGCGTTTCTGGCTTCGATGGGTACCAGCCAACCGTCGGGCAACGTGCCGAAGCCGACAACGACGAGAAGCTTCTCGGGCAGCCGCCGTCGTCGCTGAATTTGTTGTCCGGAGGTCTGATTATGGGGCCTCGTTAACCTTCGTCGGTTGGAATGGCTCGGCGAGAGGATACCTTTGACGAGGACTCGGATCCAGGCGGCTCACGAAACGGTTCCACAGGAATGCGCTCGTAACGCACGTCCAGCACGTCCAAGTATTCTGTTCCGCCCGGCGCTTGGAGCACAACACTGTCGCCCGCTGCCGACTTGAGCAACGCGCGCCCCAGAGGCGACACCCAACTGATGTGGTTGCGGTCGAGATCGACTTCGTCGGTGCCCACGATGCTCACCACTCGCTCCACTCCCGCGGCATTGGCATAGCGCACGGTCGCGCCGAAGAATGCTCTCGTGGCCGCTTGTTGCGTTCTCGGAGTTTCCGGGTCCACCACTTCTGCAGCTTCGATTCGTTTCCTGAGAAAGCGAATCCGCCCATCGATCTGGCGCAGCCGCCGCTTGCCGTACTGATAGTCGGCGTTTTCACTGCGATCGCCGTTACTGGCAGCCCACTTCACCACCTCCGTCACGGCCGGGCGTTCCCTGGTGAGCAGAAACCGGTGCTCATCTTGGAGGCGCTGCAGCCCGCTCGGCGTTATGTAGTTCTTGCCTGGCGTCGCGGGCTCGTCCGCCTTTGGTTTTCTCGTGAACCCTTTTCGCATGCCATGAACCTACTGATGCAATGAGAATCCGGACGGCAAAGCTGCCTCAAGATTGATTTGTTCTCCGGTGATGGGGTGGTGGAATTTCAGATATTGGGCGTGCAGGAAATATCCTCCATCGCCGGGGAGGCCGGGGAGGCCGGGGAGATTTTCAAGAGGCTGGCCGGTTAAACCGTACAGAGGATCGCCTACCAGGGGATGGCCGATGGATGCCAGATGGATTCTGATTTGATGAGGGCGGCCCGAATTCAGGCTTACCTCAAATGTTGTGGTGCCAGTGCTAGTGGATCTAATGCTGCGTGAGATCACCTTTGCCAATGACTTTGACGGTTTGCCACTTGGGTGGGCCGCCCACACGGAACCGATGAGCGGGTGCGGTACCAGGCCGATGGGTGTGAGGATTTCGTAGGCGTCGTGCTGTGCAATGTTTTGAGCCAGCGCCCGGTAGATTTTTTGAACTTTGGGTGTGTTCCAGTTTGCAAATAGATTAGAGGCCGCCCACGGTGTTTTGGCGAAGAGGACGATGCCGGTAGTGGCTCGGCCCAACCGGTGGACAGGGTTTGCGTTGGGGGTTTGCTTTTGCACCAAGCGCAGGAGGGTGTTTTCCATGAAGCCGCCGCCGGGGAGGGTGGGCAGCCCGCTGGGTTTGTTGACGGCCAACAGATGGGAGTCTTCAAACAGGACATCGAAGTACTGAGGGGAGTCTGGTTCGATCCAGGGTGGACGGTTCCAGACAAGGGTTTGGCCTAAAGTGACCGATTCGTTTCCGGTGGCGGTGACGCCGTTGAGGGTGACTTCGCCGTTGTTCAGTTTTTGTTGCCAGGCTTGTGGGGTTGAGTGGGGATAAAGGCTTGCCAAATGGGAGCGCAGGGTTTGCCCTCGGTATTTGCTGCTGATGATTGTGGTGTAGGCATAGCCCCGGTTGAGCATGTAGTTTGAGTGTAAGCTTTGGCACCTGCGGCGCGGCGGCAACGGCCAGCGTCAACAAGCGCCGCACCTGCTGGAGGAAGAGTACAACCTGGAAGACGCGTTGCTGGTGGGAGGCTTGGTGAACGCGCTCTTGCGGCGGTCGGACAAGGTTCGCGTGGCCTGCCTGGCGCAGTTGGTGAACGTGATCGCTCCCATTGTGACCAACGCAAACGGCCTCATGCGCCAAAGCATCTTCTATCCCTACTCTTGGGCTCTCGAAAGCGCGCGAGGGCAGGCACTGGACGCCTTTGTAGAATCCGCCGCGATCGAAGGCATTCCGGCCATCGACGGTGCCGTTACCTTTGACGGGGCCACCGGCCAGTACTGTGTGTTGCTGCTGAATCGCGACCTGATGCAGCCGCGCGAAATCACCCTCGTGTTCCGTGACAATGCACCCACCCGCACGCTGCGATTCGATACCCTGACGGGCACGGATCTGAAAGCCGTCAACACGTTTGCCGACCCCGGCAAAGTGAAGCCGGCCACGTTCGAATCGCCGCGACCCAGCGGACGAATCGTGCTTCAACTGCCGGCGCGTTCGTATTCGCGGCTACTGCTACAGGCGGCTCGCGCGTAGACAATCAGTAGCGCCAGTCCCCACTACCGTGACCTTTGCTAGACTGCCAAATGACATCGAGCCCTGCACGAGGGCGGTTCTCAATACACGGAGGTCATAATGAATCGACGGTTCCTGGCCAGTGTTATAACGAGCTTCCTGATCGCTTCGGTGGGCGGCATTCTTGCTCAAGCCCCCGCACCGCCCGCGCCTGCCGGAAAGGGTGCCCCGAAGGGTGGCCAACGCCCGGGCAGCCCCGCGACTCCCGAAGATCTCGCCGATATCGCAAAACTCGCGAATTTGCCGGCCTGGGTCAAGGGCTCCGGCGACGGAGATTTTTCGACCGGTCCGGACTACACGCCTGCGCCCGAAGAAACGCAGCGCGTCGGCATTCCGCACGGCAAGTTGATCGAGTTCTTTATGAACTCCGCCAGCAGCAAGGTGTTTCCCGGCACTAACGGCCCGTTTGAGCGGCTGGTCTCGGTCTATATTCCAGCCCAGTATGTTCCGGGAAGGCCTGCTCCGTTCATCTTCGCCGCGGATTCCTACGGCCTGCGCGACCGCCAACTCGCGAACATCCTCGACAACATGATTGCCGACCGCCGCCTGCCTGTGATGGTGGCGGTTATGGTCGCCAACGGCGGCCCAGAGCGCAGCCTTGAATACGATACGGTGTCACCTGTCTTCGCCGATTTTGTGGAAACCGAAATTTTGCCCCGCGTGGAGAAGGAAACCGGTGTCAAGCTAACTACGGACCCCGAAGGCCGCATGACCTACGGCGGCAGTTCCGGCGGAGCGATGGCGCTTACCATGGCCTGGTTCCGCACGGAGCGTTACCATCGCGTGTTGTCCTACTCCGGCACTTTCGTCGATCTGCGCGAGGGCCCCGAAGCGCCGCACGGAGCTTACGAGTACCCGGAACATTTCTTCCCCAATATGGCGGTGAAGCCGCTCCGCATCTGGATGCATGTTTCGGAAAACGATATCGGCGCAAACACCGCCTCGGCCGAGCGGCGCAACTGGGTGATCGCAAACCAGCGCCTGGCAGGAGTGCTGAAAGCCAAGGGCTATCACTACCAGTTCGTGTATGCCAAGAACGCGGGTCACGTGGACGCGAAAGTGATCCGTCAGACGCTGCCGCAAGCGCTGGAATATGTGTGGCAGGACTACCCGATTTCTGGCAAGTAGCCTGGCCCAGATGATCCTGCGAATTTGGGCACTGTTGCTTCTGGCCGGAATTCCAGCTCTGGCTGACCTCAGCGGACGCTGGTCCTCGGGCGGCGCGGAAGTCTTCGTTCTACGCCAGAACGGCAACGCGGTTACAGGCACGATCGTAGGCAAACCTGGCGAGCCTGTTTATAAGATCGTCGACGGCGTTATCCGAGGAAATCGAATCCACTTCTTCGTCCTGCATGAAAATGAGAATGATCCCGAAGTGAAGGCCAACGAGGGAAAACCGTTTCATAACCTGGCGCAAGGAACGTTCACCGAAGACGAGATTGTTGTTTCTGGATCGCGGGAGAATACAGCGATCCGGGCGTACCGTTTGGTACTGAAGCGAATCGGCAAGTAGCGGCATCGAGACATACAAACAATGTGGCGTGTGAAAGACATCGAACCGCACAGGCTGACCCGGCGTCGCGATGCGGTCGCTCTTGTCATCATCGCCGTATTCGGTGCGCCGGCTCTCGGCTTAGGACAGTGGGTGCATTACCCGACGGCCGGCGTTCCGAAAAAGATTGATGGGACCGCGAATTTAGCCGCCCCGGCGCCGCGGCTCCCCGACGGGAAGCCTGACTTCTCCGGCATCTGGCACGCTGCCGCGATCAATCAGTGCGTGCCGGCCACCGGCGCATTCTGCGGGCTCGAAATCGGAGGCTCGCCACTCGCACTCAACATCGGCAAAGACCTGCCGGGCGGCCTTCCGTATCAACCCTGGGCCGCCGAACTCGTCAAACAGCGGTTCAGTAAAGACGATCCGCACGTGCGCTGCCTGCCGGATAATCCTCCGCGCACGTGGGGAATGCCGCACCTCACCAAAGTGATCCACACGCCGCGGCTGCTGGTGCTGCTCTACGAAGTGAACGCGATGTACCGGCAAATTTTCATTGACGGGCGTCCCCAGCCCCAAGATCCAAACCCCTCGTGGAACGGATACTCAACCGCCACATGGGACCGCGACACGCTGGTGATCCAGACGACGGGCTTCCGGGACGATCTGTGGATCGACATGAACGGCGCTCCGCTGACCAGCGCCGCGAAAATGACCGAACGTCTGCGCCGCCCGAACTATGGAACGCTCGAGGTGGAAATCACGGTTGGCGATCCCAAGGCGTATACGCGCCCCTGGACGGTATCAATAAAAGAGGGGTTGGAGCTCGACACCGAGTTGATCGACGAGATCTGCCTCGAGAACGAAAAGTCGTGGCAGCATATGCAGGCCGCTCCGCCTGTCAAGTAGGGCACGCCGGTTCTCTGTTGCTCGGCCTAAGGGCGCGGCCATGGAGACGACTTTAACTCTGATGCCCGATGCAGACTTGATAGAAGCGTTCCGCGAGAATCAGGAGCGCATCCTGCGGCATAGCCGGGTTGCCCTGCGCCGAGGTTTCGAACGGGAGCGGAGTTTAGATGACACCGTCGGATTGGAGCTCGCGCAGCTCCGACTGCGTGTAGCCCAGCAGGTCGCCATAGACCTCGCAATTGTGCTCACCGATGCCCGGTGGCGGTTGATCGAAGCCGGCTGTCGAACCGGAGAAGACGATCGGAAGGCCAGGACCATAGACGTCCGCATCCGGCGCACCAGGATACTGCAGCCGGACCGTTTCTCCGCGGGCGACCACATGCGGGTCTCGAACCGCTTCCGCTGGACTGCGAACTTCGGCGGCCGGGACGCCCGCCTGCGCCAGGATCGCGACGACATCCGCGGTTTGGCGCACCGCAGTGAACTCGCCGACTACACGATCCACTTCGGCGACGTTTTGAACGCGGGCGTCGCGAGTCCGGAATCGCTCATCTTCACACAACTCCGGGCGTCCGATCACATGGAACAGGGAAGAAGCGAACACTTCCGTGGGCGCGCAAATGGCGACGTAGCCATTAGCGGTGGCATAAACCCCGAAGGGCGCCAGACGAGGCACAGTCTGTCCCGTGCGCTGAGGCACCCCGCAACGTTCCAGAAGATCGAACGGCTCAGAAGCGACCATTGACGTCATCACGCCCAGCATGGAAACGTCGATGTGCTGTCCCACGCTCGTGCGCTGCGACTGGTGTAGCGCGGCGAGAAGCCCGATTACACCAAACAGCGGCGTGCACAAATCCGCGAACGGAACACCAACGCGTACAGGGGGATCGCCCGCCGCGCCCGAGGTCATCATGGCGCCGCTGAGCGCCTGGATGATGGCGTCCATAGCTTTTCCTGCGCCCTCGCCTTGGCTTCCGAATCCAGTGATCGAGCAATACAGCAGCCGCGGATTCATGCGATGCACGTCGGCGTACCCCGCGCCCAATCGCTCCAGCACGCCGCGGCTGAAGTTTTCGACCAGCATATCCGCCTTGTTCACAAGCTTCTCGAACACGGCGCGGGATCCAGGATGCTTCATGTTCAAAGTCACTGCCTTCTTGCCGCGAAGTCGGTTGATAGCGGATATGGAGATGTCATCCGGGTGCTGGCGTGTCAAGTGCGGGCCATCGGGACCGATGTAGGGAGCGTTCGCACGGCAGGTGTCCGGCCCTCCGGGATTCTCGATCTTAATGACGCGAGCCCCCAGGCCCGCCAAAAGAAACGTGGCGTACGGTCCGGCCAGAGCCGTTGTGAGGTCGAGAACGGTGATGTCCTCGAGTGGACGTGGATGCGACATCATAGATTCCTTCTGCGGTAGAACTGGACCCGATCGCCAGCCCATTCGAAAACGGCGTTCAGCCCGGGTCGTGCGGTGACGTCCTGAACGTATCGTGCGACTGCTTGTCCGCGCTCGTCATTGCCCAGGACTTCCGGCTGGGAATAGCGGTTCACGAAGCAGGGACAATAGCCGGCGATACGGACTCCGCTACCGTCCACCTCACAGTAGGCGAGGATGGCGTTCTTCGCCTCAGGATGAAACGGGTAAGTAGTGTACTCGGGGTCCGGTTCAAAACCAAACAACTTTCGCCTGCGCTCAGCCCATGCGCGACGTTCCGGGCTGGAATTTCCATCGATGTTCAACGCTTTGGTAGCGATCGCAAAGTTGCCGAGTCCGTGAAAAATCGGGCGATCTTTGTAAACCTCCATCCCTTGCAGAATGTGGGCATGATGTCCCACAACGACGTCGGCACCCGCATCGATGGCTGCTTTGGAGACCTGCCGTTCGTACATGCCGACGGTCGCGGGAGTGTGCCCCAGCCCCTTATGCAGGGCAACCATGAGAACGTCGACCTTCTGGCGGAGTGCTTCGATATCGGCCGCCATGGCTTCGAGCGTATCTGGTTCGGCAAACGTGTATACCGTCGGTGGACCGCCCGGAGATGCATGGTCGAGTTCGTAATGCGTCAAGACGTGTACATACGCGCAACCAGCTCGATCTCTTCCGGCCCAGGACTCGCGCGGTCCCACACAGTTGTAGCTGAGAAATCCCAGGAGCAGTCCTTTTCGTTGGACAATCGCCGGTTGCCTTGCCTCTGTCAGATGCATGCCCGCGCCGGTGGTCGCGATGCCGAGGCGGCGAAGTTCGGCGATCGTGTCTTCCACACCGTTCGGGCCGGCGTCCGCGATGTGATTGCCGGCCAATGTCGCCACGTCGAATCCCGCGCGCTGGAGGGCAGCTAGATTCGCCGGATCGCTGGCCGGTGCGGGAACATCGAAATGCGTCTCTACACCCCGCGTCGTATGCGGAACTTCGACGTGCCCCACAAGGACGTCACACGCCCGGAGCCGATGGCGTGCCAGGTCAAACAGAGCATCGGGATTGGGCTCGTCGAGAATCAAATCCCCGACCATCTGCAAAGTCAGAAGCTCATTCACGGGAATGCCTCCGGTACAAGCGTCGTGTATACATCGCCATGTACAACCGTGGGTACACTGCTAGAATCATTAGGAACCGTGAGCAGAATATCGAAGACATCCCGCCCCATGCGCGAGGTGGCCTACCATCACATCCAACGCAAGATCTCGACCCGCCGGTTGCGCGCCGGAGAACCCGTTTCCGACGTCACCATTTCCAAGGAACTGGGCATCAGCCGCACGCCCGCCCGTGAAGCGATCCGCCAACTGGTCAGTGAGGGACTCCTGGAATCGGTTCCCGGACGCGGCGTGGTGGTGATCACTCTCGACCGGGACGATATCCGGGAGTTGTTTGAAATGCGGGAAGCACTTGAAGGCCTGGCCGCGCGCACCGTTGCTGGACGCTCGCCGTCGGCCACAGAGATTCGCGACCTCCGCTCCATCGCTTCGGCTCTCACAGCACTGATCAAGGAACTGGACGCCAGCCGGAAGCCGGTCCTGGACGAAAAACAGATGGAACGTTTCGAGGTAGCCGATCTGGCGTTTCACACCTACATCATGAAGCTCGCGGGGAACAAGAGAAGCCTCAAGACGCTGGCTGGGATCCGGCTGTTGATCCGCATTTTCGCAGCCCGCCGGGGCGGTCACAATATCGCCATATTGAAGCAGATCAACCGCGATCATCTGGACCTGATCAGTGCGCTGCAAGCGGCCGATCCGCAGGCCGCGGCCGACTGCGTGCATCGCCATATTCTGAAAAGCCAGAAGAGCCGTCTCAATGAGTTCGACCAACGGGAACGGGAAGCGGCGGTGCCACAGGACGTCGATTCCTTCATGGACCAGATCCGCGCGGAACTGACTTAGACGCTCCGTCATCGGCGCTCCACTTGATCCAGAAAACGGGACGCATCCCGGCGCATCTCCTCCGCGTCCCAGAGCCGGGCGTCCACCATGTCCGCGTGAACAGAAAAGACCGGAATACCCGCCTCTTCCAGAGCGATCTCGACGAAACGCGTTCCAGTTGCCGAGGGACGCGTTCCGAGAGGCGTCAAAACGAAGGCGGCATCGATCCGGTGGCTGCGAGCCTGTTCCACAATCCATTCATTGGCCCACGGAGGATTGTGCAGCTGTTCGTTCATGCTGACCGTGCGACTGGCAAGCGCCAATAAAGGATCGTCCAAACCATAGCGGATGTATCCATCGGGACCGAACGCGAGGTACATCGACCAGACAAACACAGCCCCGTGCGATTCCTCAAAAGCGGTGTAGAAGTCCAGGTCGTACCACAGGCCGGCGCCGACCCACATGATCCGCAGACGCTCGTTTGGACAGGCGGCGATCCCCTGCTCCGCGCGGCTCACCACCTCGTCGCGAAAGGCCTTCGCCTGTGACACAGCCCAGTCCGATCCTCGCTGCCACTGCGCCGACATGACGTTTGTAATCTGCTCGTGCATCCGAACCGGTGTCTTCGGCGCGTTGCAAATCGCTAGCTTCGCCTCTTCGAAGTACTCCTCCTGACGGTTCACCTGCTCCATCAAGGTACGCAATCGATCCGGGTCGAACTTCCGTCCGGAGATCCGTTCGAGCGATGCAATCAAGCGTTCGAATTGGCACACCATGAACTGTAACCGATGGTCTTCGAACAGTTCGCGCCAATGATGCCGGCTCTGCTCCCACCATCGTGGCGGCAGATGCGTCGCCGCAGGCGCGTCCAGGAGAATCAACTCCGCACCAAAATGTTCCGCCCAGGTTTCGAAAACCCGCTGCACGCAATCGCACGTGAGGCGAGCCGCCAGTAATGATGGCTTCGGCAGCCCGCCCCACGGCGCCTGACTGGTGTCACCCAACACCGTCGAGGCCATGGACAGGCTGCAGTACCGGCACAACCCCTTGTGAAAGCCGGCTTCGTTCAGCTTGTCCAGATAATAAGGAGCCAATCGCTTGGCGGACACCACGGCCGCCCACCACTGATTGCTAACCATGGGCACGTCCATCGTTTGAAACAGTTCGAACGGCATGTCCGCTTGGCCGATGGCGTAAGGTGCGCGAGTTTCAAAGACTCGCTCGCGCAGCGAGGCGAACCAAGCCTTCTGGCCTTCTGATGCGGCGGTCGTTGACGTCAGTTGCTTCTGCGCCATGACTATTCTCGATGGAGGCTTTCGACGAAATCAACAAGCGGACCACCGTTTTCGCGCACCAGGACGCTCGGTATCGACCGCGATCCCAGATACGCAAGTTGCCTGGGATAGTCCCAGCCTAGAACGTCATCCTCCAGCGGGACATAGAACAAGACGCCGTCGACGTGCCCTCCCTCGATCTCGCGCTGGTACCAAGAGTCTCGATACTCTGCTGGGTGGACCCTGGGGCTCACCTCGTCATAGAAGTATTTCTCAAAAATCGCAGTCACCGGATCCTTGTTCACGCAGACATCGGTATCGCCCGCGGCACGAGAACCTCGCCAATCATCCTCCGCGACCACATAGCCGCCGGCTTCTTCGACCAGGTGATGCAGCGAGGCATCGTTTAACGGCGCTCCTTTGATTAAGATGTGCGGCCGATGAGCCGCAACTTGCTCATCCGATCCCTTGAGCCAGTCAAGTACGCGATCGGCAAAGACGCCACGGTCTTCCGAATAGAAACCATGAATCCATTCGAGC
>Ga0265313_10004140_pt1 | contig 11271 bp, 13 predicted proteins | sample 4123metaG_FD_203122 | JGI IMG/M metagenome (GOLD analysis project Ga0265313, IMG submission 203122) | Rhizosphere microbial communities from Carex aquatilis grown in University of Washington, Seatle, WA, United States - 4-1-23 metaG | ecosystem: Host-associated > Plants > Roots > Rhizosphere >...
TTCCATTGCCGTGAGAACGGGAAACGAAGGGGAGGCAGATCATGTCGCTCAACGACCGGGACACGCTAGACTGGGATGCCGAGGGTGACCGCCTCTGGTTCCAAGTCGATCATCGCGGTCTATTGATCCCATGCTGTATCGACGCACTGTGTCTCTATCTCGCCTTTGGGGGCGACACTCTGTGCGAAGTCGACGCTACCCATGCCTATGTTTCGCGGCGCGGCTGGATTCATTCGGCTGCGCTCGGCAAGGCCGGCCGCGGCGGCTTTGAGCACCGCTCCGAGCGCCCTCAGGTCTTCGTTCACTTGACTGCGCGCGATGTATGAGGGCCCGCGCCGTGAGTGGCGGTCTGGCGCTTAGGCGGATCCAAAAATTGTCTTTCCCACTGTCGCGGGGTCGCGCGCGCAGGGGGATTGCCATGCGCCCCGGTCAAACGCCGGCATGGGTGGACCGGACTTAGGTGCAAATTGCAAGCCAACCAACAGCTGAGAAGCTTGGCGCTTCACGCATCGCGCACAGACGAAAGGATCCGCCAATGCCACCCAAAAGAAGTCCACCTCCAGAAAGGCGTTCGCGGAAAACATCAAACCTGAGATAGCCGCGGGCAAGACTTCGAAGCAGGCTGTGGCAATCGCCTATTCGGTCCAGCGCCGAGAAGGTAAGCGCGGTAAATAGCTTGTCGTGGCCAGGCCATAGTTTAGCGACCAAGCGGCCCGGGCGCTATGGGGGGCCCCTATCCTGCGTGGCTGGATGGTGAGCGCATTTTCTCCAGGGTATCGAAAAGCTTCATTGCAAGCTCGGCTTTCCCGACTAGGTGTATCATCTGGATTGCCTCTATGAGCGCCCGTGAATTCAGAGATCGCTAGTCAAAGACTCAAAAGGGGAAACACCATAAATGAAAGCTCAGCAGCATCCCCTTCACTACTGGCACTCCCGCAGCGATGCTGCCGCAATCTAAGGCACATCCGAGACATGGCGCGAGCCGGCTACGCAAAAACCTGCGGATCGAGACAAATAGCCTTCGGGACTGCTCAGCTCACTTGTCCGATCAGGTTCTAACGGCAACCAGACAGTTAAGAGGCCCGACTTGAATTTGACGCCGTCACCCGACGAGAGGGCATTTATCCCCGCTTCCATGGTACTACAGCGGCTGCACGATGAGGCGCCGGCAGGCCACTTCACCCTTGGCTGGTTAACCGGCAGATTGCGCAAGCACTCTTTCGGCATCCTGATGCTTCTGCTCGCCGTGGTCGCGATCGCGCCGGGTGTATCGATCGTAGCCGGCCTCCTACTCATCATCCCCGCGTTCCAGATGATCGCGGGCAAACCCTTGCCGGCCTTCCCACGCCGCGTCTCCACCCATCCATTTCCGACCCAGCACCTCGCCGCGTTGGTCCAGCGAGCGGTGCCAGTTCTTCTCTATCTAGAGAAAATTACCTATCCGCGCTGGCCCACGCCGGTCGACGCGACCAAACGCGTTGTCGGCGTCGCAGTTTTGATGCTGGACATCATCGTGGTCTTTGCTCCGATTCCCCTGGCCAACATTGCCCCCGCTCTTATCATTGCGCTGATTTCGCTGGCTTATCTCGAAGAGGACGGGCTACTCCTTGCAATCGCGATGTTGGCCGCCGCAATTGTGCTGACGATTACGTTGGTGGTGATCTGGGCGACAGCACTTGGCGCGAAATGGATCGGGGGCATTTGGTAGTTCGCCGCGGGGGCACGAACTCCGGCTAAGACCTGGATGGGCTCGCGGATCTGCCGGGCGCGGACTGTGGTGTCAAGCCTGGCCGCCTGCTCCTGGTCACGGGAGCAAGCCAACTGACTCACCTTCAAGCGTGGCCGCATCAGAGCGGATCGCTGTGGCTACGGCCCAAACGACTGGCTTTGTCGTCATCCGAGGTGAAGGTCTTTTTGTTGACTTACGTTAGCGCCATCACCGGGTTTTAGGTGATGAAAGATTGCTGTGGATAAGACAGTGAACCCACCAAGAATAAGAAACGACTCGTGGATGCCACGAATGAGCCCAGCCGGGTTCGAATAAAGTTGAACGGGGATAAAAAATGCGGTGAGTAGTCCAGCTCCGGCGACACCGAAACTGATGGACATTTGCTGTGTCGTACTGGCGATAGAGCTCGCGTTGCTTGTCCTGCTATCATCTATATCCGCGTAGACCAGTGTATTCATGCTTGTATACTGCAAAGAGGCAAGGGCCCCATAGCAGAATGCCTGCAGCAAGATTACCCAGATCGGCGTGTCGAGACCGATGGTTGCGAAGAGCATCAGGAGGAGGCCGAGAATGATGGTATTGGAGATCAGGACGCCACGGTAACCAAGCCGGCCCAAGATTCGTGGCATGAGGAACTTCGTGCTCATGGCCGCGAACGCTTGGGGCATGATGAGCAGGCCCGATTGAACGGGGGTAAACCCAAGCCCGATTTGATAGAGGAGCGGCAAGAGAAACGGCACGCCGCCGATTCCAAGCCGGGTGAAGAAGCTTCCGACTGCGGCCGCACGAAAGGTGCGAATGCGAAATAGGCTTAACTGCAGCAACGGAAAGGCTGTCCGAGTCGCGTGCAGGCCATAGCCCGCGATCAGCGCCAGAGAGAGCGCCAACAACGCGAGAATTTCGCCCGAGCCTAGCGTATGGTCGCCAAATATCTCGAGCACATAGGATAGCAAAGCGACGCCGGTGCCGAAGAGAATGAACCCCACAATGTCGAGCGGTTTGGGGTTCTGTTCGCGATAGTCGGGCAGATGCAGATAGACCAAAGCCAAACCGGCAATTCCGATGGGCAGATTTACAAAAAATATGAATCGCCACTGGAGGTATCTGACTATCAGTCCACCGGCGACTGGTCCCAGCATCGGGCCAACCAGACTGGGAATTGCGACAAAACTCATGGTGCGGATGAGTTCGGATTTGGCAAATGTACGCACCAGGGTGAGCCGACCCACGGGAACCATCATCGCTCCGCCGCAGCCCTGCAGGACGCGACAGGCGACCAGCTGATGTATGTTGCTTGAGATTCCGCAGAGGGCGGACCCGAGGGTGAAGAGGCCGATCGCGGATGCAAAAACCCGGCGCGTACCAAAGCGGTCAGCCATCCAGCCGCTGATCGGAATGAAGACGGCGAGGCTCAACGTATAGCTGGCCAGGACCGACTTTATGCTGAGTGAAGCGACGTTGAGGGCCTGGGAGATGACCGGCACTGCCGTGTTCAGAATTGTTGTGTCGAGCGACTCCATGAAAAACGCGACTGCCACCAGCCACGGGAGAAGCTGCTTGCTGCAGGTCAACGGTGGCAGGGAGGCGCCGATGGGAAGCGCTCCGAAGCTGGTTGTCTGGTGATCTTTATACCATCGGTCAAATTCGGGTCGGCGAGGTCTGAGCCGACATAGTCGTGGCCGTGGACGCGAGAAGCGTTGTGCGCGCAACCGTGGGGGACGCGGCGCAGGCCGTCGAGGTCGTTCTCAAAAAGCACGTTTGCAGTGCGCTCGATCCAGGCGGTCATGGCGATATCGGCCAGCCCGCCGTTTGTCGGGTTGTATTTGAGGCTGCCATCCTCGAGTGGGCTGTGTAAAGGCGTGACGACGACTCCGTCGGTGAAGCCGATTTGGCGATTTCTGTTGCAGGTCAAGATCGCGTGCAAGGCGCCGGCGTGTGTCCACTACCCTCGTCGATCATCGTATCGATGCGGTTGCCGGCACATACCTCAGGCGCACTGGCCAGGGCAGGCTCGGAGAGCGCAGGGGAGTCGATTTCAAAGAACAGCGAGTGAGACATTGACCGCCCCGTCACAATGCCAGCCAGCGCCTGGAGAGGGACTTGAGGGTTGGCGTCAAGCGTGTGCGACAGTAGGCATCCGCCGCCATTTTGATCGCCTCTGCCTGGGTCGGATAGGTATGAATGACCCGCGCGAAGGCGCGTAGGCCAATACCTGAGGTGATCGCGAGCGAAAGACCGTTGATCATCTCCCCAGCATGGCGTGCGACCACCGTTGCGCCCAAGATCCGATCGGTACCCTGCCTCACATGCAACTTCACGAAACCTTCTTCCTCTCCATCGGTAGCCGCGCGGTCGACGTCGTGCATTAGAACCGTGAAAGTCTCCACGGGGATGGCGCTTGTCTGCGCCTCCCGAACATAGAGGCCGACATGGGCGATCTCCGGATCGGTATAGGTGCACCAGGGGATCGTCAGCGCGCTCATCCTCTTGCGGCCCAGAAACAGGGCATTCTGCACCACGATGCGCGCGGAAGCGTCGGCCGTGTGCGTATATTTGTGCTCCAGGCAGACGTCCCCCGCCGCATAGATCCGCGGATTCGTGGTCTGTAGGAAGTCATTGACGAGGACGCCGATGTCGGTGTCGTACCGAACGCCGGCGGCACCGAGGTTCAAGCCTTCCACATTGGGGGAACGTCCGATGCCAGCGAGAATTTCATCGACGGAAACGCTGATTTTGCTGTCGGCACTCGCGAGATCGACAACCTTCATCCCACCCGCCTTTCGCACGGCGACGACCGTGGTATTGAGATGGATCTCTACTCCGTCGCGCGCCAAGGCATCGGAAAGAATCTGCGCGGCATCGCGCTCTTCTTTCGGCAGAAACATCGGCTCGTCTTGCGCGATGATGACCTGTGATCCCAGCCGGCAAAAGGCCTGCGCCAATTCGCATCCCAGTGGACCGCCGCCGATGACCATCAGGCGTCCCGGACGCTCGGTCAAATCAAAGACCGTTTCGTTGGTCAGATATCCGGATTCGGCTAGCCCAGGAATCGATGGCGTCATGGGGCGGGCTCCGGTGGCGATGAGCGCTTTCTTGAAACGCAGCGTATTCCCGTCCACCACGACGGCGCGCGGGCCAACGAACTGCGCCTGGCCGAAGTACACATCGATACGTTCGGCGCTCAGGCGTCGCGCAGAATCGGCCCGGCTGATGCGCGTCCGGATGCGCCGCATCCGTTGCATCGTGAATGCGAAGTCCGGGCCAACGCGTTCGGGTGCTCGCGCACCATAGTGCTCGGCCGCCCGCATCTCCGCGTACAGCCGCGACGTGCGGATGATCGCCTTCGACGGCACGCAGCCCACATTCAGGCAATCACCGCCGATGAGACCGCGTTCGACGAGCGCCACTTTCGCGCCCAGTGCGGCGGCTGCCCTGGCTGCGACAAGCCCGGCCGGGCCGGCGCCGATGACGACCAGGTTGTATGGGCCCGAGGGGCTTGGATTCCGCCAAGCGGGTGGGTGAACGTTGTCCAACATCGCAAGATTGCCGTTATCGCGGGGGTTCTCCTGAGGAAGCGCATCATCGTGCCGCATCGGCTACCTTGCCTGTCTGAGGATTGCGTCGCGACAGCCAGCCGCCCGTGAATCCGGCCCGCTGCAGTCCTGTTCGGATCGGGGCGCTGGCCCGCATCAGCTGCCAGATCAGTCCGGTGCGATAGTTCTCTACCATCAGGACGACAATGCCTTGGTCGAGCCCGAAACAGCCGTCGGAGACCCAACCGCTTGGGCCATCGCCCGGGAGCGACGGATTGAAGCCGGTGGGCAATCGCGAGTTGCTGACCATCGCCGGATACCGCCGGCAAAGATGGCGTAGCGCCGGGAGGGCGAGCTCGGGCGCGAACGGCAGCGATGCGAGCGCCGCCCAGGGTGCGATCGTGCCATCGTCGGGACCGAATGGCACGCCCCGGGCGGTATATCCGAAGAAACTGGTCTCTATGCCGTCCTTGTGGTGCGTTTGGAATCCAGGTCCGTCGCCGGCGGTGATACCCCAACAGTCTTCGCCATAACCCACGAAGTCATGTGGATTGCGGTAGGCATATTCGCGCTGGACATAGGTCGCGCGCCGACTGTTCTGGAAATAGTCGCTGCGCTTCTGGCGCATGAAGCGATCTTGAATTCCGTCGAAATCGACCCAGGCGTGGGAGAATTGATGAATGAACAGGGGTCCGGCATACAGAAAGTCGTAGCCGTAGATATTCTCCCACTGATATGTCGTCGTCCAGGCGGCGTAGCTGCTATGTGGCAGCGGATGCGTTGGTGACGCCAACCCAAGGATGTAAACTATCGTTGCTTCGTTGTAGCCATCCCAGCCGTAGTGCAGAAACCCGCAGCCCGGCTTCCAACCCTGCCGCACTGTCGCCTCGCCGCCTTGCGCCCATTGCCAATCGATGCGGCGGTAGAGTGCGCTAGCGAGCTCGCGAATTTCATCTTCGCATGAAGTATCAGCACGGAAATAACTGCTCGCCGTCAGCACCCCCGCCAACAACAATGCGGTGTCAATCAGCGACAGCTCCGATTGCCAGACGCGCCTGCCGCTTTGCATATCCAGGAAATGGTAGAAGAAGCCCTTGTAGCCGATCGCGTCCGGTTGTTCCCCTTGCGGGCCGTTCCAAAAGAAGCGCAAGGTGACGAGCGTGCGTTCCGCCGCGGCCACACGCGTGATCCAGCCGCGCTCAACGCCCACCGGGTAGCTCGACAGCGCGAAACCGACGACGGCTATGCTGGCGGGAGCGCCCGCGTGGCTCCTGTCGGCGACCAGTCCGTTGGCGGGGTTGAATTGTTCCAGGAAGTAGCCGAATGCCGCCTGCTGGAATCGGTCCAGCAGTTCTTCATCCGATTGCGCCCGCGGTTCAGCCATGAATGGGCGCTGCGAAACGGAAAGTGACGGCTGCCACTGAGAGTGGCTGCAAGATCACGTCGAAGGCCAGCGAGCGATCCCGGAAGTCGAACGGGTGCGGTTCGGCTTCGCATCGCGACACCTCGTCGAGCTCTGCGACGACCCCGGGGCTCAGGTATTCTGGGGATCCCATTTCCTGCCAGCGGCGCTTCGCGTTGGCATGATCGGAATCGATCCGTCGGATCGTGGCCTCCGACGGGAGCCCAACATTGGCTAGCGTGACCCGGATTCCTTCCATGGCCGCCGGATGGCGTGGCAACGCGTAGTTGGTCAAGAGAAGGGTCGCGGAGCCTGTCCCTCGAACGGCCCACATGTCGACGGTCGGATGCGCACCTTCGACCGGCAACAGTTCGGTGCCGAGTGCGTGCAACAATTCGAAGGCCCGATAGGCCGGCTTGGCGATCCCGTGAATGTTGAGCAGGCCGAAGCCCCCGTGAAACGGCACGGACGGGAAATAATTTTCCTCGAAAATATCCGAGAAAGTCCAATAGCTGTACCCTTGGACTAGGCCGTTCGCCTCCATGATGGTCTTGACTATGAAGGCCGCGGCATAGGGCTCATCGTGCATGGCGTCGCGCGGGTTCGAGGATGTGCACCATTCGGTGTAATAGACTGGCCGGTCGCCTGCCTCCCCGCGCACTGCTTGCGCTTGGTCGCGCAGCGCGCTGCGCATGCTTTTCGACAGCTGCGCCTCGGTGTCGTCGCCAGGCAGCCCGAACGCGTCAGTCGGGTAGTGATGAGTGCTGATGAAATCGGCCGGTAGCTGGCCTTTCGTACAAAACTTGATAAAGTCGGCGATCCAGGCATTTGCCGCCGTCGCCGGACCCCCGACTTTCAGGGCCTTGTCGACTGATTTGATCGCCTCGGCGGTGTAGCGATAGAGTGTGAAATAGTCCTCCTGCTTGCCACTACCGAAGGCGTCCAGGTTGGGCTCGTTCCAGACCTCGAAGAACCAATCGCGGACCTCGGCCAGGCCGTAGCGCTGCACCCAGTGCGCGACAAGCTTGCGGATCAGGGTCGCCCATTGCGCATGGTCCCTCGGCGGCGTGACGTTGGCGCGATAATGAAAGACTGTCTTTTCACCCGAGGCGAGAGCGCTGGGCATGAAGCTAAGCTCCACGAAGGGCTTCATGCCGATCGAGAGCAGAAAGTCGAAGACCTGATCCACATTGAAGAACGAATAGAAGAACTCGGTGCCTTCGGCGATCAGCGTGCCCATGTCGTCGCACAGCAGACCGTGAAAGCGCACATGGCCAAATCCGAGCTCCTCATGCGAGCGTCGCATTTGAGTTTGCCAATCGGCACGCAATGCCAGGGTCCCGTGGCAACTGCCGACTGTATGCTCCCAGAAGTGCGGCAAACTCGAAGCCGGGCTTTCAAGGTCACAGGTAAAGCTCGCTGCCAAGGTCGGTCTCCTCCGGGCCTTCGGAAGCGTCGATCGAATGTCTCATTTCTCGGTCACTTCGACCCTGGTCGGCCGGGCGACCGGGTCTTGAACGCCATTCCGATGAAGAGGCCGCTCTCGACGACACCGATCATCGCCGAGAGCAGGCCGCCACCGCCGCAGGATCCGGTATATGCGGGACGACGCAGTCGGCGATGTGAGTGCCGCCGTCCGCCATGATTCAGGGGCAGCGCCAAGCTCGTAAGCGCCCGAACGTCGTTCGGGCGCTGCCAGAGCAGGATTTCCCTAACTGGTCTGCGCCCTAACTTCGGAACAATGGCTTTCGTCCTGGAGAAGCGTGCGGACCCGAGGAATCTGAGCGGTTTTGCTGTGCATCGGAACTGGGGGAACGCGCCTGGTCTTCCTGCACCCGCTCTAACTTTGTCGGTTCGGGATGTCGGATCGTCTTCGTCGGCGCTGGTTCAGTCATAATTCCTCCTGCTGCACAGATACCCCTCAAAATACATTTTGCGAGGCTGCGTGCGGGTGGCTGTTCAGAATGGAACAATGCCGCACGGAAATTTCGGTGGCCCGGGGCGGGGATGTCCGATTCGGCAGCGCGGCAGCGACTGGGTCACCTGCTCCATCCAGTATGCTCACGGGATCACAGGTGCGCGGGATAGTCATGCATTGCCGCAGGCCACATCGCCCGATGAACAGGAATTCACCCGGCTTTCTGCCGGAGGCACGCACGTAGTCATCGACCGCCTGCAGGGTTTGCCCGGTCATTACGAACCGGACCGGCTGGCCCGCCTTCTTTCTGCCGAACCGCCGCCCGGTCGAGCGCGCAGCCATTGGGGGCAACATCCCGCACTCTGAAGGTTACGACATCACAAGCGCGCAGTTTGCGCCCGAACGCCTTGGTCCCGAATGACCAGAGCGGACATCGAACAGAGTCCAAAGTGTGTCACTTCCATCGGGCACAAGGGGAATGCCATCTGATTGCGCTCAGCCACTCCGGGCCCAGGCATCGGAGGCTTCAGCCGAGCGACCCTTGTCACGAGGACCTTGCTCCACTATCCAAGCTTCTGAGTTATAGGTTAAGACGTCGGACAACCCACCCGCGCCGTAATCGGGGATCGCGGGCAGCGGGACTATGGACGCCGATGCCGAGCCATCATTTGGTTGGACGCTTGCAGGATATGACCGCCGACGAACTGCGGCGGGTTGCGTTCCGCTGGGCCGGCGCCTCCCTCAGACAACATCGCTCTCCATCGGAGCGCCGGAATCGCCGGCTGATCTATGGCCGGTCAGCCGAAAAGGCTGCAGCATTGGTCGTCACGCTCCGCTCGCAGCGCCAGCGGCGCAGGTCCGTCCAGTAGCCGTAGTGGGCAAGCGAGCCGAAGGTGGACAGGACGATGGGTGCTTCGGCCGCCATTCTAGAAATGAGCCTTCGGACGATACCCAAGGCAACTCTCATCCTCGTGGTTCCGTGCTATGCTCCTCCCTGGCAATTCGAGTGGCAGGAGACCGCTCCGTGGCCGCTTTTACCGCGAACGAAGTGTTCACAGACATCGACGAAATCGCCCATTCCGGCGACCTGCTGAGAGAACGCCAAACGAGAGCGGAGACGCGCATCAGCGAATTTGAATCCGATCTCGGAAAAGGACACTTGTCGCTGGCCGTGGCTGAGAAGATCCGCGGCGATCTGCAACACAAACTCGAAGGAACAATTCGCAATCGCGACGTAATAGGGGACTTCGACGGTGTGTTTCGATCTGCCGTCGACAGGCTCAGCGGCGAAGGGAGTTGAGCCCCAAAGAAAAAGCCGCGCCGGCAAACTTCGCTGGCGGGGCTCTCAATTAGCGAGCCGGCTTCCTGGTGAAGGCCGCCAGAAATTCTGGCGTAATCACGAAGCCTTGCCCGGTGGTCGATGACCGGGCTCTAGGTTCGAAGCGTCTAATCTGGTCATGCTCGTTCCGCGACAACGGCCGCTTCCGCTTTTGGGTCGTCGGCCGTGCGTATTTGGATTTCACGGGTGATATGCAGCCAAGCCAAATTCTCTGACTGTGCTGCTTTGAACATTGCCTCGTGCGAACGTCATTTATCAAGATCAAATATTTCAGGCTCCTGGCCGAGCGCTGACGTGGGGATCAGTTTGGCGGCAAGGTGCATCGGCACATCAGGCAGCGAATTCGAGACAGGAAGAATGTCCCTTGGCACACTCAGGGACCGGGAAATCGACGAGAATATCGAGGACTGGCGTTTCGCCAATTCTCGGTGCCTGCACTATCGCCGCAATTGTCCTCCTGGCAGCAAGCGCCTCCGCCGACGCGCGTATCGGAGGAGTCGCGCAGCGGCAACTCAATGGCACCATGGGAGTTCGGGGCGGCGCGCTAGCCGAGCAGCTCGTCTTCGATCGAGATGTCTTTGCGGCCAAAACGATGAGTACACCCAGCGCCGGTTCCACAGTCTTGCGGTTTGCCGACAGCACGCAGGTCCAAATCGGCCAGAACTCTTCCGTGATTCTGGACCATTTCGTCTACGATCCGCAGACGCCGTCGGGCGACGCGTCGATTGAATTCCACAAAGGCATCTTTCCGCGAGACAGAATGCTCGGCTGCGAAGCCGCTGCTAGGGCCGACAGATTCTGGTCATCGCCCGCGGGCGACCGACGAGATGACCCGCGCCGTGGCCCTTCGCAGCCACAGCGTCGCGTCGATCTCCACAGGATACACGAATGGCGGCGAACCCTGCGCCATCCGGATGTGCTGAACGACCGGCCAGCCGGGAAGACGTTACACTTCGACCTCGGCCGGGACGGCCCAAGTCGTGTGCTTCGTCCGCCGCCTGCGGCGTATGATCACGTGATCCATCTTTAGATGGTCGATTTCTTCATCAACCGCCCGATCTTTGCGGCTGTCGTGGCCATTGTCATGGTCCTGGCGGGAGTAGTCGGCTTCTTGCTTCTGCCAGTGGCGCAGTTTCCCGAGATTGCGCCGCCACAGGTCGTGGTGAGTGCTTCCTACGGCGGCGCCAGCGCTCAGACCGTAGCTGAAACTGTGACCACGCCACTCGAGCAGCAGATCAATGGCGTGAAGGGTATAGCCTACATGTCTTCGGTGAGCGCAAACGACGGTACGTCTACCATCACGGTTACCTTCGACGTCGGCTATAATATCGACATAGCTGCTGTCGACGT
>Ga0265313_10004141_pt1 | contig 11268 bp, 7 predicted proteins | sample 4123metaG_FD_203122 | JGI IMG/M metagenome (GOLD analysis project Ga0265313, IMG submission 203122) | Rhizosphere microbial communities from Carex aquatilis grown in University of Washington, Seatle, WA, United States - 4-1-23 metaG | ecosystem: Host-associated > Plants > Roots > Rhizosphere >...
AAGTTCGCCCGTTTCGGCGACAACATGCGCGAGGTGGCGGTCACGGAAGGAGACAAGGTCGCGGCGCAAATCAAATTCGGTTACGCGGTCAACGGCTACGGTGTCGGCGACCTGGTCAAATCCATCAACGCCGTTTCCCCCAAGGCCATTGACCAGCTGGTCCTGGAATACCAGGACAGCTACCTGGTGGCCGCCGATTTGCGCAGAGGGGGCGCCCGGCACGATTCCGTTCGCGAGGCCGCCCGCATTGAACTCGGCCTGCGCGCGTTCTTGAAGGCCGGCAATTTCAAGGGCTTCACCACCACGTTCGAGGATTTGCACGGATTGGTCCAGCTTCCCGGGATTTCCGCCCAGCGGCTCATGGCCGACGGCTACGGTTTCGGCGCCGAAGGCGATTGGAAGACGGCGGCGCTGTTGCGGGCCATGAAGGTCATGGCCGGTGACCTGCCGGGCGGCACCTCGTTCATGGAGGATTACACGTATCATCTGGATCCAAAGGACAAAAAAGTTCTCGGGGCGCACATGCTGGAAATCTGCCCGTCCATCGCCGACGGCAAACCTTCCCTGCAAGTCCATCCGCTTGGCATCGGCGGCAAGGCGGACCCGGCGCGGCTGGTCTTCAACACCCCGGCCGGCCCGGCGTTGAACGCGTCGCTGATTGATGTTGGCAACCGGTTTCGTTTGCTGGTCAACGAAGTGGATGTCGTGAAGCCCGACCAGCCCATGCCCAAACTGCCCGTCGCCCAGGCGGTCTGGAAATGCCGGCCGGACTTTGAAACGGCGTGTGCCTCGTGGATCTATGCCGGCGGTGCGCATCACACCGGCTTCAGCCAGGCCGTCACCACGGAAATGCTCGAGGACTTTGCGGCCATTGCCGACCTGGAATTTCTGCTCATCGATAAAAAGACCACGGTCTCGGAATTTAAAAAGGAACTGCGCTGTAATGAAGTCTATCACGCCTTGAACCGGGGCTGGGCGGTCTGACCAACCCGGCGAAACCCAATCCCATTGATGAGTCCAAAATACACCATCGGACTGGATTACGGGACGAACTCGGTTCGCGCACTGATTGTGGACACGGCCAACGGTCGTGAAGCCGGTACGGCGGTTTGGGATTACGAACACGGCACGGCGGGCGTGATTTTGTCGCGTGATCCGAATCTGGCACGGCAACATCCTGCTGATTACGTCAAGGGAGCGGAAGTTGCCATCAAAAAGGCACTGGCTGAGGCGAGGAAAAACGTCCGCGGTTTCCAGTCTCAACAGGTTGTGGGAATTGGCGTGGACACAACCGGCAGCACGCCGTTGCCCGTGGATGAGAACGGCCGGCCATTGGCCTTCCGCAGGAAATTTGCCAAAAATCCGGCAGCCATGGCCTGGTTGTGGAAGGATCACACTGGCGTGGCGGAAGCGGCGGAAATCACCGCTTTGGCCGGAAAAATCCGCCCGCACTATCTGGCGAAGTGCGGCGGGGTTTATTCCAGCGAATGGTTTTGGAGCAAGATTCTCCACTGTTTGCGGACCGCGCCGGAGGTTTATGCGGCGGCCAATTCATGGGTGGAGCTGGCTGATTACGTTCCAGCCGCGTTGACGGGCACGGAATCGCTGCAAAAATTGACCGTGGGCATCTGCGCTGCCGGCCACAAGGCGATGTTTAATGAATCCTGGGGCGGCTATCCGGACGCGGAGTTCCTTTCAGAATTGGATCCAAAACTCGGCGGACTGCGCCGCCGATTGTGTTCACGCGTGCGCACGGTTTCGGAAGCCGCCGGCCACTTGACGGCCGCATGGGCGGAGAAAACCGGTTTGCGCGCCGGAATTCCCGTCGCCGTCGGCGCCTTCGATGCGCATCTCGGCGCCATCGGCGCGGGGGTTGCTCCCGGAACGCTGGTAAAAATCATCGGCACGAGCACCTGCGATATTGCGGTGTGGCCGGATACGGAAAAACTTGCGGACATTCCCGGCTTGTGCGGCATTGTGGAGGGCAGTGTCTTGCCCGGCTTTTACGGACTCGAAGCCGGCCAGTCGGCCGTCGGCGATATCTTCAACTGGTGGGTCCATTACATCCAGCCCGGCGGCCGGAAACCCCTGTCCCATGCCGATCTGGACCGTGCGGCGGCCAGATTACAGCCCGGTGAATCCGGGTTGCTGGCGCTCGACTGGAACAACGGCAACCGCACCATCCTGGTGGATCAACGCCTGACCGGTTTGTTGGTCGGCCAGACGCTTTACACGACCCCGGCGGAAATCCATCGTACGCTCGTGGAGGCGACGGCGTTCGGCGCGCTGACCATCATCAACCGCTTTGAAGAGTACGGCGTGAAGATTGACCAGGTCGTCAATTGCGGCGGCATCGCGGAGAAAAGCCCGTTGACCATGCAAATCTACGCCGATGTGACCGGCCGCCCGATGCAAGTGTCACGTTCAGCGCAGACCTGTGCGTTAGGCTCGGCCATTGCCGGCGCGGTCGTGGCCGGTGTGTACCGGAGCTTTGCCCCGGCGCAGAAGGCGATGACGGGATTGAAGGCTAAAATTTACCGGCCGAACCCGAAAGCGCACACGGTATATCGCGAGCTGTACCCGCTTTACCGGACCCTGCATGACGCCTTCGGCACAAAGGCGTGGAACGGCAACCTGCACGATATCATGAAGAAACTGATTGAAATTCGCAGTCGCGTGCGGAAATAATTTTAATTACGGATTAACGCAGATGGACACAGACGAACCCGGATAATTCAGTTTTGCATCCGTGTTGATCCGTGTCCATCCGTGGTAAAAAATACTTTTATGTTGGAAAAATTAAAAGCTGAGGTTTGCAAGGCGAATTTGGATCTGGTGGCGGAAGGGCTCGTCATCCAAACCTGGGGCAACGCCAGCGGCATTGACCGCGAGCGCGGGCTGGTCGTCATCAAACCTTCCGGCGTGGCCTATGCCGGGATGAAGCCAGCGCACATGGTGGTGGTTTCACTCAAAACCGGCCGGGCGGTGGAGGGCAAATTCAAACCCAGTTCCGATACTCCGACCCATCTGGTGCTCTACCGCGCTTTTCCAAAAATCGGGGGTATTGTCCACACGCACAGTCTTTATGCCACGGCCTGGGCGCAGGCGCGGCGGAAGATTCCCGCCTACGGCACGACCCAGGCGGATTACTGGTTTGGCGAGGTCCCCTGCACGCGCGCCTTGACCCCGCGCGAAATCCGAAGCGATTACGAAGCAAACACCGGCCGCGTCATCGTCGAGACATTCCGGAAATCAAATTCGCTGGAACGACCGGCGGTGCTGGTGGCCGGTCACGGGCCGTTCACCTGGGGCCGGGACGTGGCTGAGGCGGTTCACAACGCCAGTGTGCTGGAATTTGTCGCGCGGCTGGCGGGTGAAACCCTGCGTCTGAATCCGAAGACCAAACCCATCCGGCCGGCTTTGCTCGGCAAACACTTCCTTCGTAAACACGGAACCAAGGCGTATTACGGTCAGAAATAGATCGGAAACCATTTATGAAAAAAATCCTGCAATTGATCGCCATGACATCGGCTGGGCTGGGCTTGATTTGCCTGACCGGCTGCGCGTCGGTTTCCCCGTCGGCCGGGGCCATTGGTGCGGCCCCCTTTGGCAGCACCACCGACGGCACGCCGGTGCAGATTTACACCTTATGCAACCGCAACGGCATGGAGGCGCGTATCATGACCTACGGCGGCATTGTGGAGTCGCTCAAGGTGCCGGACCGGAATGGCCGCCTGGGCGACGTCGTGCTGGGTTATGACAATCTGGCAGGTTACCTGACCAACAGCCCGTTCTTCGGCGCATTGATCGGCCGTTATGGTAATCGCATTGCGAAGGGCCAGTTTACGTTGGATGGCCAAACCTACACCTTACCCACCAACAATCCTCCCAACTCATTGCACGGCGGCGACAAGGGTTTTTTTGCCAGGGTCTGGAAGGCGGCGGCACTGGTCACGTCCAATGGTCCCGTGTTGCAACTCTCTTATTTGAGCAAGGACGGTGAGGAAGGCTACCCCGGCAACCTTTCGGTCACCGCGACTTACACCATCACGGAGGACAACGCCCTGCGACTGGACTTTGAAGCCACATCCGACAAGGACACGGTTTGCAACCTGACCCACCACTCGTATTTCAACCTGGCCGGGCAGGGGAATGGCGACATTCTGGGCAACATGCTCTACCTCAATGCGAATAGTTTCACGCCGGTGGATGCCACGCTCATCCCCACCGGCGAACTTCGGCCCGTGGACGGCACGCCGTTTGACTTTCGCCAGCCGACGGCCATCGGCGCCCGGATCAACGCCGATGACCAACAGATCAAATTCGGACCCGGTTACGACCACAATTGGGTCATCAACAAACCCACCGGGCAGCTGGGTCTCATGGCCCGCGTGTCTGAGCCCACCAGCGGCCGGGTCATGGAAGTGTTCAGCACCGAACCCGGTTTGCAGTTTTACTCCGGCAACTTTCTGAACGGCAGCATCACGGGCAAGGATGGCATGGTTTACCGGTACCGGAGCGCCTTCTGCATGGAACCCCAGCATTATCCCGACTCGCCGAATCATTCGCAGTTCCCTAGCACGGAATTGAAGCCCGGCGAGACCTATCACAACACCATCATCTACAAGTTTACCACCCAACCCTGACCCTAAAACCCTGCATCATTCAACCTCTGAATCAATCCTATGGACAACCCTGTCACCAATGTGATTGCCAATACGGTCGGAGATGTCGCCACCAATAATCTCGCCGCGACCTCCGTCGCCGGGGGATTGAATGGCACCGTGTTCAATGGCCTGGACCTGGTCGTCATCATCGCCTTTGCCGTCGGCATGATCATCACCGTCTGGTATTCCATGCGGAAGAAGAACGAGTCGGGCAAGGACTACTTTTTGTCCGGGCGCGACGCCAACTGGTTGCAAATCGGTTCCTCGATCTTCTCCTCCAACATCGGTTCCGAACATCTGGTCGGTCTGGCCGGTGCCGGCTTTGTCACCGGCATGGCCATGGCCCATTGGGAAATGCACGCGTATTGGATTCTGATCCTGGGCTGGGCTTTCGTGCCGCTCTACGACCGCATGAAGGTCTTCACCATGCCGGAATTCCTCGAACTCCGCTTCAGCCGCGGTTCACGCAATGTCCTGAGCCTGCTCACCATGGCCAGCCTGGTGCTCACCAAAATCGCCGCCACCATCTATGCCGGCGATGTCGTCATCCGCACCTTGTTGAACGTGGATCACATCAACGTCTTCGGACAACAGATCGACGTCTTCTGGGCCATCGCCCTGGGACTGGCCTTCACCACCGGCCTCTACACCGTTTTTGGCGGCATGCGCGTGATCATGTACACCGCCGTGCTTCAGGCGCCGGTGCTCATCTTTGGTTCCGTCTGCATCCTTTTCATGGGACTGCGTGTCCTGGGCCACGGCAACCTCATTGATGGCTGGCATGCCACGCTGGCGTCGGTCGCTGCGGCTACGTGGCACGGCGAAGGTGTTCATCTCGTCCGATCCATCCACGATCCCGACTGGCCCTGGCTGGCGATTCTGCCCGGCTCCGCCATCATTGGCTTCTGGTACTGGTGCACCGACCAATACATTGTCCAGCGCGTTCTCGCCGGCAAAAACCAGCAGGAATCCCGGCGCGGCACCATCCTTGCCGGTTTCTTCAAGTTGACACCGGTGTTCATTTTCCTGGTGCCGGGCATGATTGCCTTTGCCCTGACCAGGACGCCCGGCGTCGGATTTAGCACCAGCGGCGATGCTGCCTATACCTCGCTCGTCGCCCAGATCCTCCCCCACGGTCTTCGCGGCATGGTGGCTTGCGGCATGATCGTCGCCCTTATGGCGTCACTCGGATCCAAATTCAACGCCTCCGCTACGCTCTTTACCATGGATTTCTACCGGGAATGGCATCCCAACGCCTCCGGTCGGACCGAAGTGATCGTCGGTCGCATCGCCACGGCGGTGATTGTCTTTGTCGGCATCTGTTGGGTGCTGGTCATCAAGAACCTCCATATGCCGCTTTACCTGTATCTCCAAAATGTCCAGGGCTATCTCTCGCCCGCCATTGCCGTGTTGTTCGGCATGGGCGTGTTCTGGAAACGCGCCACCGCCCCCGCCGCCTTGTGGTCCTTCGTCATCGGCATGCTGGGCGGTTTTGGTCGCCTCGCGCTCGACCTCGTCATGCGCGGCGACGCCGATGCGGTCACCAAGCTCAAAGAAGACCTTTACCACAGCGTCATCACGTTGGATCAATACAACGCCGGCATCGGCCCCATCAAGGCCGCGCATAACGCCGTCCTGTTCGACCTTTGGAATATTCACTGGCTCTACTATTGCGAAGGGTTGTTTGTCCTAACCGCCGCATTGATGATCATCATCAGCCTCATGACCAAGGCGCCGGACCCGAAGACCATCAAATACACCTGGTATGGCGCCACGCCGGAGGAAAAGGCCGCCACCCGCGCCAGTTGGAGCGCCAGGGACGTCGTCCTGAGCCTGATTGTCGTGGGTTGCGTCGTCCTGTTCTACATCAAGTTCTGGTAACCGTGCCGATGGCAACAAAGGCTGTGGTGCCCAGGGCCGCAGCCTTTTCATTCAGGGATTGTGCCGTTGACAAACAAAGAGTCGAATTCAGGAAAGGTAGGGACAGCGCGCTGCGCTGTCCGCGCCGCGTTCAGCGGTGCAACAGAAACATGAGGGTGTCCGAGTATGGCCGTTTTCACCCGCCGACGTCCCATTGAATTTATGACTGCAAAAAAATCCATTATGCCGTGCCTGGTTGCCTGGCTTTTTTTGGCGGTGGGTTGCCTGCGCGCGCAGGACCTCTCATCGCCAACCAACCTCACCGCGCGCGAGCAACAAATCATCGCCGCCGCCAGGACGGAGGCCGCGCCCCGGTTCAATGGCGCGCGCATCATCGGGATTCGCCCCGGCACGCCATTTCTCCATTCGCTGGCCGTGAGCGGCGCGCGACCGATTGCTTTTTGCACAAAAAAACTGCCGGCCGGTCTTACGCTCGATCCCCAAACCGGCATCATTACCGGCGCGCTGAAGGAAACCGGAACCTTCACCTTTGCCGTGTCCGCTAAAAATTCCACTGGCACAGCGGTGACCAAAATCAAAATCGTCTGCGGCGATACCCTCGCGCTCACTCCACCGATGGGCTGGAACAGCTATGATGCTTTCGGCGATAACGTCGTTGAATCCGAGGTCCTGGCGAATGCGCGTTACGTGGCGGAGAAGCTGCAGCCGGTTGGCTGGGACACGGTCGTTGTGGATTATTGCTGGTCCGACCCCGGCGCGCACGACAACAACCGTAATGCCCGCGCCAATGCACCGCTGGCCGCCGATGCTTTCGGGCGCCTGCTGCCCGCGCCCAATCGTTTTCCATCCGCGGTTGACGGTGCCGGTTTCAAGCCGCTCGCCGATGCGGTTCACGCGCTGGGTTTGAAATTCGGCATCCACATCATGCGGGGCATTCCGCGCAATTCCGTCCAGGCCAACCTGCCCATCGAAGGCTCCACTTTCACCGCCGCTGAGGCCGGCAACACCAACGACAAATGCGTCTGGTGCCCCGACATGTGTGGTGTCAGGCACAATGCCGCCGGCCAGGCGTGGTATGATTCTTGTGCGCGACTGTGGGCGGGGTGGGGCGTGGATTACATCAAGGTGGACGACCTCTCGTCGCCCTACCATGCCGCCGAGGTGGAGATGGTCCGGCACGCCATTGATCGGTGCGGCCGCAGCATTGTCTTCAGCACGTCGCCCGGACCGACGTCGCCCGGCCACGCGGCGCACATTTCCACGAACGCGAATCTCTGGCGTGTTTCCGGTGATTTCTGGGACAACTGGAAATCGCTCGATCACGAGTTCACGCTGGGCGCCCGCTGGCATGATTCGGCCGGGCCGGGACACTGGCCGGATGCGGACATGCTGCCAGTCGGCCATCTTTCCGTCCGCAACCGCTCGGTTGGCCCTGATCGAGCGACCCGGTTCACCCGGGACGAACAACTCACGCTCATTTCACTCTGGAGCCTGCTGCCTTCGCCATTAATGGTGGGTGCAAACCTGCCGGACAACGATGAATGGACAACGGCCCTGCTGACCAATCCCGAGGTGCTCGCCGTCAACCAGGATCCGCCGGGTCACCCGGCGCAACGAGTGGTTGATCCTGCTGTGCCCGCGGAAACCTGGGTGAAGAAACTGGCCGACGACTCGTTGGCCGTCGGGTTTTTCAATCGCGCGGATCAGCCGGTGAAGTTGGATTTTCCCTGGCGGAACCTGGGGTTTCATTTTGCACCCGACGTTCGCGATTTATGGCTGCGAAAAGGCGTGGGCCGGCAGAAGAACTTCGTGGCTGAATTACCCCCGCACGGATGCATGCTCTTGCAAGTAAGGTGACCAATAGCTCTACCAAGGGACAGTGTCGCGAGAATCTTCCGCGCAGGCGCCGCTCCTGGCGTTTGACCCTTCGGTTTACGATTGACTTTTCATCTCCATTAGGTCTCAATATGACCATCATGAGTGGCAGTCAGCTGTTCCTCCGGTGTTCCGCGCTTCTGTTCATTGTCCCCGTCGCTTATGCCGGCCCGGGCCAGCTCTCGATCTCCTCCCAAATCCAGTATCCCACCGTCATCCAGGGTTATCAGGACCCGGTCTCCGCGCAGATTTATAACGAGGCCGCGCCCGGTTCCGATCCCGTGAATTTCACCGTGTACGCCACGTATCCCTATGGCAGCTCCGGTACCTACTCCGGGACCAGGGCGGCTGACGGTGGCAGCGGCTACCTCACCCTGCCGTTCTCGTTCAACTCTGGCCTGGTGAGCCCGGGTTCGCAAACCGTCAGCGTCACCGCCACCGACACGGGCACGAGCGCATCGCTCACGCAATCCGGTAGCGTCCTCGTTCTGGCGCACGCCGACCCGGCCTTTAGCATTGGCGGGAACGTCGTTCAGTTGTCGTCCCGGCCGGTGGCCGCGCAGGAACCGTCGGTGGACCCGCTGGCCTTTGGCGCCACCGGCGGCGGTGAGAGTTTTGCCGCGAGAGCGCCGACGGCGATCAACGATCCGGTGGCGCCGACCGCCGGCTTGGACCTGGACAGCATCACGGCCATCGGCGATTCCGAGATCACGCTGAGCTTGACGCCGTTTACGGACCTGGCGGCCAACGACGATCCCGCCTTTGGCGATCCGTTTGAAATCCAGGTGGACGGTTCGGTTCCCGGGGTTTATTTCACAGATTTCGAGTTGAACTATTCGGATGAACAGGATCTTCCCGGGGCGGACGCGACCGGGTCGGAACACGCTTATTTCGGCGTGCAGGTGACCGTGACCCCCGGTGGCGTCACGGGGGCGGTGATCGTACCGGAGCCGGGTCCGGGTCGTCTGCTGGCTCCGGGCCTTCTGTCCGTGTTCCTCATCGCGCGCCCGCGCCGGCGCCGCTTCGCCTGATGGTTGATCCGCGCCGCCGGCGTGAAACCAAAAGTCACCTTTTCAGTGAATAATCTCAAGCTGCCTCGAACGTTTAGGTGTATACTTTGAAGTTCAAGCTCACATCCATGAAGAAACATATGCTTCGTACAGCGGTTGTTGCCTTGCTGGCGGCGTTGACTCTCACGTCCACCCGTCCGGCCATGGGCCAGTTGCTCAATGGCTCATTCATCAAGGGGTGCAATCTCGCCTGGCTCGATGGCGCTTACAACACCTGGCTCGGGCTTGACCCCGTCAATCCCGGTTGGGGCATTGCGTACAACTCGGCGCACCTGAACTCATACATGTCCAACATGCACACCATGGGAATCACCGTGCTGCGCGTCTGGATAAATGAAGGCGACATGGGCGACGTGATTGATGCCAATGACAACGTCACGGGTGTGACGCCGACCTGGACGGCCAATTTTGCCAACGTGGTCCATCTGGCCTCCCTCAACGGCATCCAGTTGTATGTCACCCTGAACAACGGGCGTTATGATTGGCTGACAAATTCGGCGCAGGCGGCCTCCTACCTGACCAATGCCTTGATCCCGTTGATTACCACCTACAAAGGCAACACCAACATCTTCGCCATCGATTTGATGAATGAAATTGACGGCGTCGTGCAGGGGTCTTTGGGCAACTACACCAGCACGGGTGGGACTTGGCCGCAGGCACAAGCTTACATAACAACCTTCGCCGCGGCCATCCACAGCGCCGACCCCACCCGGAAAGTCAGTTGTTCCACCGGCTGGCATCAGTGGTACAACCTCAGTTATTTTCGGGGACTGGGACTGGATTTCTATGACTATCACAACTATCAGGATACGCCAAGCTTTCCCCCGGCCTCGAGTCTGGGCATGGACAAGCCGATTTATATTGGAGAATGCGGTCAGGGCACCCAATCATGGAATGATGTTCTTCAAAGCACCTGCGAACTGGATGCCCTCAACCTCGCCCGGAGCGGCGGCTACGCGGGACTGGGGATTTGGGATTATGAATATGCGGGAAGCTCCGAAATCTGGTCGATGGTCAACACCAACGGAACCTTGAGGCCGGTTTGCGCCGTGATTCAAGGCTGGAGTTATACCGCCGCTTTGAACATTCAGGTCTCTGGACCGAATGTTGTTTTGACCTGGCCCACGAATGCCACCGGTTTTACTCTGGAGTATGCCACCAACCCGGTTACGCCAGCGGCTTGGTACACCAATTCCGCGCCAACGATCGTGATTGGCGGGCAGAACACCGTGACCAATCCCATCTCCGGCACCCAGATGTTTTACCGGTTAAAACAGTGATTTGAACCGCCATTCGTCGCGTCGAAGCAGCGCGAAGACGGAAGACGTCAAGGCGCGGAGGATTGACACGGATTGCGCGAATTTTCAAGAGGCTGGCGAGTGGCTCTACTTTTTCCGATTTCGCTTGTGAAGTCGTTTGGGAATGGACGGGCTGAAAAATGTGTTCCCCTTGTGCACTTCCCGAATCGCATGACACACGGTGTCAGCGGAAGTTTGTTTGATGAGATAGCCCATCGCGCCGGAGTTGACGGCCTCGACGATATACGCTTCATCACTGTGCACCGAAAGTATGAGCACTTTGGTGGTGGGAATGGCTTTGAGAATCTGGCAGGTGGCTTGCAATCCATTGAGCAGCGGCATGCTCACGTCCATCAGAACCAACGTGGGACGAAGCTTTTTGACCATGGTCACCGCCTGAAGGCCGTCTTTTGCTTCGCCGACCACTTCCAAGTCGTCTTCGAGATCCAGAATCTTTCTGAATTCCCGGCGCACGAC
>Ga0265313_10004142_pt1 | contig 11268 bp, 9 predicted proteins | sample 4123metaG_FD_203122 | JGI IMG/M metagenome (GOLD analysis project Ga0265313, IMG submission 203122) | Rhizosphere microbial communities from Carex aquatilis grown in University of Washington, Seatle, WA, United States - 4-1-23 metaG | ecosystem: Host-associated > Plants > Roots > Rhizosphere >...
GCCATTGATTGTCTGGTTGGAGAGGATCAACGGCGAGCCGTACACGTAGCCATCAACCAAACACGAGAAGAGCTTGCCGAAAGTCACAGGAGCCACACTCGCAGTCGTCAGAATTGTTTCCCCATCGCTGTGAGTAGTTCGGTGCCATTGACTGTGATGCTTGTGTTCGACGGGGTGATGGAAACGAAAACGAGCGCCTTGAAGCAATCAGCCGAGGTGGGGCTCCTCGACCGGTAATTGATAACAACGCACAAGTCAAAGCAGGAGAAAGAAGCTTGATGCGGCGACTCAAAGCATTCATGTTGGCCCTGGGAAGATGTTGAAGTTGCCGACCTTTTAAGTCCCCGCACAATAAATGGCAATTTGTGTTTGCTTCCGAAGCGAAGGAGGGACACCTGTATGACGTATATGGGTGGGAGAAAACAGTTGCCGGTTGTCTTCCATTTGATGAACTTTTCGACCGCGTCAAAGCCCAGGATCTTTCGAGAGAAAAGAGATTCGATCAGAGCCCAGGCGATCAGTCTGAACGCGGAAGAAGTAGTGCCTACCGATAGTGACGACTATCACTTCGAAAATCCTCAGCCCTTCATAAAGTACCTCAACCAATCAGAAACATCTGCACATCGCGAAGTTATCAGGAGATAACGCGGCTGGATATTACAACGATTTGCGCATTCAATGGCGAAGGAAGAGGGACTAAGTACATTAGTAACGATCTCGATACAACTTTAGAGCAAGCGTAGGTGAATTGGATGTCTGTTACGATTTCCTCACTTAGAAATTTATAGCCAAATTACAAAGCTGTAAGCCTTCAGCTTGGTCAACAGTGCAGTTCCGATAGGACTGACATAGGCACGGGCCCAAGCTGCAGTAGCCACGTTATCGTGTTTGCCCTAAAAGACAAACAGAGCGACGCATATGCGCCGACGCCCGTGGTGTGCCCAGAGGTAGATCGAGCTGGAGGCAAGTCAACGTCCCGCTGTGAACGATCGGCGTGAGTGCTGGCAGGTTGAGAAAGAGGAGTCGTTGAATTATCGTAGCTCACAATTTCTTTTGGGCCTCTTGAGCCTTTCTTTCCTTTGTCTGACTGCTTGCTCGGCAAATATTGTGAACACCGCTGCGAGTTCTGCGGGATCTGGCTCTGGATCATCGGGCTCAGGTTCATCAGGTTCAGGATCAGGATCGTCAGGGTCTGGGTCGTCAGGGTCTGGATCATCGGGGTCAGGTTCGGATGGTTCAGGCTCGGGATCATCAGGGTCTGGTTCCAGCGGTTCAGGATCTGGATCATCAGGCTCGGGATCGGATGGTTCAGGCGGTTCCGGATCATCAGGCTCTGGTTCAGGCGGTTCCGGATCTGGATCATCGGGCTCTGGGTCAGGCGGTTCAGGATCTGGATCATCAGGCTCTGGGTCAGGCGGTTCAGGATCTGGATCATCAGGCTCTTCGCCGACGGTCGCGGGTCCGTCCATTCCTTCTAACGCTGCGGTTGTCACGGGGATTCAGGCCTTGGGCAACTGGATCGCAGAACACGATTCTGGAACCTACGGTTCCTCGGCGGGCGACATGGCGATGACTGGTTCTCCATCGCTCGGCGGCAATGCCCGCGAGTTCTATACCACTTACACGTATTACGGCGGTGAACGTTATTATGCTGCCTTCGGCGACAACACCAACGCAAGAAACTTCGTGTACGACGGGTGGGTTTACCTCACCGATTCTTCCGGATCTGTCGCCAACATTGAGATGGATTTGAATCAGGTGATGCCGAATGGGGAAACTGTGATCTTTGGCGTCCAATGCGATGGCTGGTCCGGCACCTGGGATTTCTCTGAAAATATAGGCACGCCCACCGCGCCTGTCGATCACTGGTTAAACTCCAGCGCGCCCTGCAATGTCCGCACCTGGTCTCAATTCACCTGGCATCATGTGCAGATCAGTTATTCGCGCGATGACTACGGCAATGTCACCTATCAATCGGTGTGGCTCGATGGAAACCAACAGCCGATCAATGTCACTGTGCCTTCCGCATACGCTCTCAGCTGGGCGCCCACGCTGCTCACCAATTTTCAGGTGGACAGCTTCGATCCCGGATCGTCTTCGAGCACTGTCTATCTCGATAACCTGACCGTTTCGCGGTGGTAAACCGAAAATTGCGTTGGTTAATCGTATCTGGTGCTCGTTGAATCGCTCTTGTTGTATTTGGAGCGCACCTCGGGTTCGCCTATGTTCTTCCGAGCATAAGAAGATGCCTTGAATCAACGGAAGGGATCACCTTTCGTTTCATGTCGAAAGCCAAAGAGGCTATTTGTCACGGGCTAAGGCGCGCTTGAGAACGGCTTCAAGGCCAGTTTTGATCTGAGCGTAATCTGCTTCAGAAAGCGTACCGGAGATGCGCTCGCTTTCGATGGCGAAGAGCTCGTCTTTGAGGATGCCGAGCAGCACGGTTTGGCTGACCGGGGCGGATGGTGCGAGCGGTGTGGTTGCGGGTGGGCGCGTTGGTGCCGGCGTGCGTGGGGCTTCACGTGCGTCGAGGTGTGACGATGCCGACGTGTCAGGGAGTGTTTCGGCGCGTTTGCGAAGCATGAATGCCGCTGCCGCAATGAGCAATATTGTAAGGACCGAGAGGATCCACCACTTGTATTTGGTAAGCGGGTCAGGCGAGCCGATAGGTGCCCCGATACCGCCGCCAGGACGATTGCCGGAGTCTGCAGCGCCACCCATCGAGGGCTGATCGCCACCACTCGATTGTGCCGGCATTTGGCCTTCACCGGAGACGGTGAATCCAATGGACTGGCCGGGACGAATGTTTTTGGCTACCCAGGTATCGACGCGCGGATCTTCCTGCCGGGTTTCGAAGCTCGAGCCGGGCGCGGCTTTGAAGTCGATACCCTTGGCACCGTAAACCACGAGATTGTCGGCAGGCATGAGGAGTTGCGGCGAGAAGGTGAACTTGCCATTGTATGAGATGTGGTACATGACCTCGAACAGCGTTTCCTTCTCACCCTGGTCGGGCTGGATGGGCACGTTAAAGGTGTAGTGGCCCTTCTGGCTGAGGGGTACGAGGCGCGTGTTTGTGCCGAGACCTCCTGGGCGCGTTGCGGAAGCGCTGTCGAGTTCGGCACCCGAAGGGAGAACAACTTCGAACGTATTGTTGCTGAACTGGGCGCGCGGCGGAAGGCTGGTGTTGCGGATCAGGTAGCGCTCATGCACGCGCAGGATGCCGCCGGCCGCTTCAATGAGCAGCATGTCGGCGTCGATGCGAACGCCTTCGACTTTGGCAGCGACGTCATAGACGCCGACATCGCCAGAACCGCCACCCTGCGGCGCGGCTATAAAGTAGGTGCCGCCCTGGTGATTAACGCGAATCAAGTAAGCGCTCGCGCCCGGTGCGTCGAGCGAATAGCGGCCGCTTGAATCGGTGGTGGCGTGGGCCACGTCGGCCATGCCGGCCTGCACGTCGATGAGGTCGACGGCATCGCCTGCAGAGGGCTTGCCGTTGGTCTTGTTGGTGACTGTGCCGGTGATGGAGGCGGCATAGGCTGTGGTGGCCGCGAACAGCAGAGCCAGGGCAGACAGGGATGCGTGAGACTTGCGTATCGTCAACGAGCGACTCCTAAGCATTGGCAGGGGTTTGTTCAGTTAAATTTTCTGTGCCGAAGGCGACGCCTGAAGCCTTGAGGAAATCGGAAGGTGGAATGCCACCGGCAAAGATCCAGACAAAGTCGTTGGGCAGTTCGCTGATTTGGCCGTCGGTTTCGATAAGGACGCTGCCTTCGCGGAATTCAGTCGGGATCGAGTTGAACAGCACATTGATCTTCTTCGAAGCGATGTGTTCCTGAACGCGTTTGGCATTTCGGTCCTTCAGGCGGCTGAACTCGCTGCGGCGATAGGAGATTGTAACTTTATTGCCACGCTGATGCGCAAGGCCGAGGGCCGCTTCGACGGCACTGTCGCCGCCGCCAACTACGAGGATGTTCTTTTCAGTGTAATGATCGGCTTCGATCAGGCGGTAGAGAACATGCGGCATTTCCTCGCCTTTGACGCCGAGCTTGCGCGGAGTGCCGGCGCGGCCAACGGCCAGCACGACAGCGCGCGCGGCATGAACATGCTTGGTCGTTCGCACAGTGAACAAGCCGTCCCACTGGCGCTGGACAGCTTCAACACCTTCGCCAGTGCGGATGTTGAGATCCGTACGCTCCATAATCTTTTTCCAGAAGGCAAGCAGATCTTCTTTGGAGAGCGTGGTCTTGTTGAACTTGCCGTGCAATGGGAACTCGACCGGACTTGTCATAACAAGTTTCTGGCGCGGGTACTTGGTCACGGTGCCGCCCACGTCCTCACGCTCGACGGTGAGCGCGCTGATGCCGTGTTCGGCTGCGCGAAGTGAAGCGCTGATTCCGGCGGGGCCGGCGCCGACGATGATCACATCGTAGACATTGTTGGCGTTGATGCGGTTGCGCAGATCGCTCATGCGTTGCGCGATGACGTCCATGCAATCGCGGCCCTGGTTGACGGCGTTCTTGATGAGGGCGAGGCCGCCAAGCTCGCCAACGATGAAGAGGTTGGGGACGCTGGTTTCATACTCTTCGCTTATGACAGGGCTGTCGCCCCTGGCGCCTGGCTTGGCCATGACCATGGTAATGGCGCCCACTGGGCACTCTTCAGCGCAGCGGCTATGGCCAATGCATTTGTGGCCATTGATGATGGTGGCCTTGCCGTTGACGAGGCCGAGGACATCGCCCTCAGGACAGGCTACGACGCATGCGCCGCAGCCGATGCAGGCTTCAGTATGGATGAGCGGATGCTGCGCACGAGGTCCATCGAAGAGCTGGCCCCTCTCAGTAGCCGCGTGGGCAAGCGCCTCTTTGCGCTTATGCGCGCGCCAATAGCGCATAAAGAAGAACGCCAGAATGCTGCCGGCAATCAGCCAGGAAACGAGTGTATCCATCACCTATCGAAAACCCATGCTTACGAATCCCAGACCCATGACAACAGCGATATGAATGACGGCGAGCACCACGAATGCATAGCTGAAGGGCCGATGGATCACATGCCACAGATGAAAGACGCGCTGTGATTGACCGAGGAAGACGACGCGCTTTGATAACGAAGCCTTTTGCCGGACCAGTCGGACGATCTGCTCGACCTCGGGATTGCCACTTGAGAGCAATCCGCCGATGGTGAGTATTTTCGCATTAAAGCCGCACGATGCGCGACGCAGAGCTGCAAGGCGGAAAGGGAGAGCGACGTCGAGCGAGATCATCTCAGCAACTGCATATAACGGACCGATGTGGCGAATGTGCGCGGCAGTGGGCACGTGGAGCGCACGGCTCAAGCGCTCCGCTGAATAGACGGACTGTCCGAGCAGAGCGTCAGAGAGCTCCTTTTCGCCGGCATGCAATTCTGACAGAGTAAGTTCGGCCGCAGAGAGCGACCGTGGGATCTGTGCGTAGAGATAGCGTCCGATGACCCCGCTAAGAGCAACGGTAAGCATGATCCAGAAGGCGACTCCGGCGATGCCCTGAAACTTAAACGAGGCGTGAAACGCGATGATAATGGGCGCGGTGATGCCGGCGATCACATGAAAATCCATCCAGTGACGGGCGGTTCCAATGCGGCCCAGCCAGGGAATCAATCTCCGAAATGCATAGAGAAAGATGATGAAGAACAGGACCGTGCCGAGTATACCGAGCTTGAGGCCGATGGTGCCGCCTGGCTTAAGCATTTCATATTTGTCAGAGTATGGGCGTTCCTCGAGCGGGAGCAGGTAGTAGCCGGCCCCGTATACGGCGATGGAGACAACCGTGATAATTGCTGCGGTGGCAGCGATGGTGACGCGAATGCGATGACCGGTGTCTTTCTTACGCTTTGCGATTGTGGCCGGGGCGGTGATTCCGCTCTGCAGGATGCTCATATTTACTGCTTCTCCCTTGTGCTGGCGAGTGTTGGGGCGGTTGCTGGGGAATTGTTCGGGTCAGGGTTATTGGCTGCGTGAAGTTTGACGTTGGGATCCTGCTCGGCCTCGGTCGAGAATCCGCGGTAGTTGTCGAAGATGTGCGTGTTGCGCCAGTGCTGGCGCGGGGTTTCGACATCGACGACGGCCAGCGCGGGAAGATCGAGCAGGCCAACGCTTTTGCCGGGAGCGGACGGCTTGTAATCGACATGGACATGAAGCGAGCGAAGACCGACGTCACTCATGTCGTGCTGGAGCGTGGCCTCAACCTTCACGACTTCGCCGGATTGCTTATCGAGCCATGCCGTGCCTTCGAGCTCGAGTGGATACTCGCGACCGCGCAACGCGAGTGCGGCGGGGGTACGACGGCCGGCAATGTGTGAAAAGTGGACGGGGATGCTGGGATGGCCATCGACCTGTTCTTCCGGGCCGGCCTCAAAGGTGAAGCTGTCACGGTAATACGGATGAAAGACCAGAAGTACAGTGGCGACGCCGTTGGTGACCAGCATGGGCAGTTGCGTCTGCTTGCCGCGAGCGTTGGCGGCCTCGACGCGCGACTCGTTGAGCTGGAAGTCGTTGCCGGTGCCATTCATCATGATGAGGTAGTCGTACCTGGCTCGCTCGGTGGCCTCGACGTGGCCGTTGGGTGCGAGCTTTTCCTGGGTGACAAACTCGGTGCAATGGAAGTCCGCGAGTTTATCGAGATAGGCGGTAATCTGCCTCTGTGCCAGATCGATTGCGGAGTTGGTGGCAGACGTTTGCGCGGGCGCCAGCGCCGGCGAAAGTGCGAGAAGGCAAACGTAGAGAATCGAAATAGATCTATCTATTTTCATTTGGCTCTCCTTGCTGCAGCACGATTGTTGAATCGGAGGCCAATGGTGGTTGTCCATTGGTTGTAATCGAGCGATCCTCCGCGCTGCGCAGTGAACATGCTCTGTACAAAGAGTTTTGAACCGAGGTTGCTTTCAAAGGTGACGTTGGCGAAGTTTGAATTGCTGGATGGCGATCCGGTGGGCACCGAGTTGTAAGCGTAACGGCCCAATTGCAGGTCGAGGCGCATGTTGTCAGTCACATCGCGGGAGACGGTGACGGTCTTGTAGGTGCCGGATGCAAACGCGCTTGAGAATTTTGAAAAGCGGACGTCGGCGGTGAGGCCGGTCTTCCAAATATTCGCCATGCTTGCGCCGAACATTCGATTCAAGGCGTTCTTCGGATCGGCGGAGTCGGTGCTGCTGCCCAGGCTGAAATAGCCGGTGATGTGGCGCGGAAACTGAACGCGCGCGCCGCCGTTGATTCCCTGGTAGAGATATTTGTCGAGCAGGCCGGTGCCGACCAACGTCGGATCGTAGGTGGGGACGTCGCGCAAGTAGGTATCAGTGAGGTCGAGAACGACGCGCGGATGAACCTGCACGCGCAACGACAGGAGACTCTGGCCGATGCCGGTTTTTACTGGAGCCATGTTGGGGTTCGCAGTCGGCCGGTCAATCTGCATGGAGTGATAGACGTTGAAATAGTGTTTGAACGAAAAGCTGTTCTCAGTGAACGCGAATGGCCGGTCGATGGTCCACTTCAGCATGTTGACGCCGGCGCCGGCAGTGGTTGAGAAACGGAATGAATTAAAGTCGCCGCCGTGGATGTTGAGGAAGTTGCCACCGATGCGGCGCTGAGGGTTGTAGTTCCATGCGGCGGGATCGGGAGTGGAGCCGGCGAAGATGCCGGTGACGGTGTGGCTGCCGAGCATGCGACCGACATATGCGCCGTCGATTGCTTCAAGACTGCTGGCCCATGGAAGGTAGAGGCGGCCAATGCCGGCGGTCCAGCGCGAGCCGGGATTCACATAGGTAAGGTTCATCAGGTAAGTGCGATTAATGAGGTCCTGCAAAGTGGTTTGCGTTGGTGCGGAACTGGTGCGCAGATTGCCGCGCCAGTAGCCGTTCAAATTCCAATGGGTGCCGAGGATGCGAGTGAAGTCGGCGCGGAAGACCATGCCGTACTGCTTGGAGGAGCTACTGGCCTGACCGAGTTGTTGAATCAGGCTGACGTCGAAACCGATGCGCCCGCGAATCTGGTTCACTTCAGGTAGATCAGGACGCGGCAGCGCCTCGCGCACTTCTTCGTCCAGCGGATCACCCTCAGTAAAGCTGATGACCATGGGATATCTGCGGGTGTTACCGAGCGTGTTCTTCTCGACTAGCTTCTCGACTTCAGCGTCGGGCAGTGAGAGCGTGTCACCAACGACGAGTTCGCGCGTGGTGCTTTTTACTTCGCAGACGGCGGAGTTTGAAGCGATAGCGACGACTTCAAGTTTGGCGATCACGCCCGGTTCGACGGCGGTATTCTGCGCGTCGGCACTCGGCTTCGACGTGTCCTGCTTGAGGACGAGCGACGTGCCTTCGGCAAGGCCCGCGTCGCGGCCTGCGTCGATGTACACACTGGTTCCGCTAATGTAACGCACGTGAAATTCCGAGCGCACGGGTGCGGACGCGCTGGTTGGCTTGGCATCAGCTGCGACTGCCGGAGCTGACGCGGCTTCCTGCTGCGCAATAACAGTGGGCGCGAGCAGAAGAGCGGCGAGCAATACTGTGAAGTGCTTCATCCGCCACTTCCGTTCTTGTGGCACGCGTAGCAGTTAACGCTGTTGTATACGTAGCCTGAAACGCCCGAGTGGCGCGGGTTGGTTGCAGCGGCGGTGTGGCAGGTGGTGCAGGTGAAGATTGAGTAGTCGGACGAGTTAGTGTGGCAGGTAGCGCACACGCCGTTAGCGTTGCCATGGTTGAGCGGGAAGAAGGTGTGGTAACTCGCCGGCAGCGTGGCGGGAATCCACGCGGTGGTGGTGTGGCACGTGGTGCAGGTGGTGGGCCAACCCGCAGTAACATGATTGGGATTTGTGGTGCCGGTAAAGTCTGCCTTGTGGCACGAGTAACAATCGGTTGGCGTTCCGGCAAACACGTTATTGATGTGGCACTGATTGCACCCGACGTTGACGTGTGCCCCGGTGAGCGGGAAGGGTGTGTTGTTGTGGTTGAAGGTCGCCCCGGCCCATGACGTCGTGGTGTGGCAGGTGTCGCAGGTGGTGGGGAAACCTGCAGCGGCGTGCGCAGGATTAGTGGTACCGTTCCAATCGGATTGATGGCAACCGTAGCAGTTGGTGGGCAGCGTTGTGTAGTTATTGTTTGTGTGGCACGAAGCGCAGGCTACCGTTGTGTGCGCGCCTGTGAGCGGGAATGCGGTGTTGTTGTGATTGAAAGAAGACGGGCTCCAGCCGCTGGTGGTGTGGCAGATGGAACAGTCTGTCGGGAAACCCGATGCGACGTGATTGGGGTTTGTGGCGCCGGTGAAGTCGGCTTGGTGGCACGAGTAGCAGGCGGTCGGCGTTGACGCGTAGTTGTTATTGGTATGACATTGCGTGCAGGTGAGTGTTGCATGCATGCCGGTCAACGGATAGTTGGCGTAGACCGCGTGATTGAAATTGACCGTGGTCCAGTTTGTAGTGGTGTGGCATGTGTCGCAGGTGGTTGGGAATGCCGCGGCAGCGTGATTAGGATTGTTGGTTCCATTCCAATCCGGCTGGTGACATCCGAAGCAGTTAGTCGGTAGCGTTGTGTAGTTATTGTTTGTGTGACACGAAGCGCACGCGACCGATGTATGTGCGCCGGTGAGCGGGAATGCAGTGTTGTTGTGGTTGAAGGAAGAAGGTGTCCATGCCGTGGTCGTGTGGCAAAGCGTGCAATCGGTGGGGAATCCAGATGAAACGTGATTGGGGCTGGCGGCGCCGGTGAAGTCGGCCTGGTGGCAGCCGTAGCAGTTTGTCGGCAGCGTAGTGTAGTTGTTGTTTACATGGCACTGCGCGCAAGGGACGCTGATGTGCGCGCCAGTAAGCGGGAACGCCGTGTTGTTGTGATTAAAAGTGGCCTGTGTCCACGACGTGGTGTTGTGACAGGTGGTGCAGGTGGTGGGGAATCCGGCGCTGACGTGGTTGGGATTGTTGGCTCCGGTGTAATCGGATTTGTGGCATCCGTAGCAATCCGTGGGCAGTGTTGTGTAGTTGTTGTTGGTGTGGCATGAAGCGCACGGCACGGTGATGTGCGCACCGGTAAGTGGGAATGCCGTGTTGTTGTGATTGAACGACGACGGACTCCAGCCGCTGGTCGTATGGCAAGTCGAGCAGTCAGTGGGGAAACCGGATGCAACGTGGTTTGGGTTGGTTGCACTGTTGAAGTCCGCCTGATGGCACGAGTAGCAGGCTGTTGGCGTTGACACGTAGTTGTTGTTGGTGTGGCACTGCGCACAGGCGACAGTGGCATGCATGCCGGTCAGCGGCCAATTTGCATAGACTGCATGGTCGAACCTCGCATTCAGCCAATCGGTAGTGGAGTGGCAGGTGGAACAGTCGTGCGGGAAATTGAGCTGCACGTGAGGTGGATTCTTGCTGTTGTTGAAGTCGGTTGTGTGGCACGCATAGCAGGTGGCCGGCGTTCCTTTGAACACATTGTTGATGTGGCAGGCGGTGCAGGGCAGCGTGCTGTGGGCACCGGTGAGCGCGTAGCCGGTAACGCGCAGGTGATCGAACCTGGCGTTGAACCACGTGCTCATGGTGTGGCACGACTCGCATGTAGTCGGAAAACCTGAGGCCACGTGATCGAGAACCGGAGTTTGAAAATCCTTTTGGTGACAGCTGTAGCAGGCGGTTGAAAGACCCGCGAACTGGCCTGCGGCTGCGTTCTTGTGGCAGTCTTCGCACTGCAGCATGGCGTGTGCGCCCACCAGCGGAAAGCGGTTCTGATGATCGCGAATATCTTTAAGAGATACCTGCCAACCCCTGACCGTGTGGCAGCTTTCGCAGTTGGCGCCGAACTGACGGCGATGTATGTCTGCGTGGCAATCGGCGCAGTGCGTACTCACGTTCTTGAATACAGGGCTGGTGTGGCACTTGGTGCAATTGACTTTCTCGTGCATGCCGCGCAATGGGTAGCCGGTCTGGTCGTGATTGAATTCGGGGTTTGAGCGAATCGGTTTCCAACTCGAGTAGGTATGGCAATTCTGGCAAGGTGTGGAAATAGGTCCGTGCGGATTCGTAACCGTTGCCTGCGGTCCGCCGACCTGAGGACGAGAGTTAGTCACTGGCTGTTGTGAGGCAGCGCCCGCAAGCAGCGGGACCAACCCAGCGAGTACAGCAATCAGCCAGCGTGAGCGCTCCATCGACCTCTCCGCGAATTCCAAGGCCGCGAATCAGAGTGCGCTATGAACGCCGCTGACTGCGTGCAGTGTTACAGGCTTACCTCAAGTGCGACCGCATTGTGAGTGAAAGCAAATCC
>Ga0265313_10004143_pt1 | contig 11268 bp, 9 predicted proteins | sample 4123metaG_FD_203122 | JGI IMG/M metagenome (GOLD analysis project Ga0265313, IMG submission 203122) | Rhizosphere microbial communities from Carex aquatilis grown in University of Washington, Seatle, WA, United States - 4-1-23 metaG | ecosystem: Host-associated > Plants > Roots > Rhizosphere >...
ATGTCTCTTTAACGCGAATTCCACCGTGGCCTTCAGGAAGCCGAGCTTGTCGCCCGCGTCGTAGCGGGTGCCTTCGAATCGATAACCGTAAATCGGGCGGCTGCGAAGGGTGTGCTTCAGTCCATCGGTAAGTTGCAATTCTCCGCCGCTGCCCGGCTCGATGGTCTCCAGCGAACGGAATACCTCCGGCGTGAGCACATAGCGTCCGATGATCGCCAGATTCGAGGGAGCGTCCTGGGGCTTGGGCTTTTCCACCAGGTTGCGAATCCGGTAGAGCCGGTCGCCGCCGCCGGCGTGGCTCACCGGCTCGGCATCCACCACGCCGTAGGCTGAAATGCTGTCCTTGGGAACTTCCATGAGGGCGAGCACGGGAGCGCCGTAGAACTCGTACACATCGAGTAACTGCCGTAAGGCGGGAACCTCGGCGTCGATCACGTCGTCGGACAGAATCACGGCGAACGGTTCGTCGCCCACCAGCTCGCGCGCCGTCAGCACGGCATGCCCCAGGCCGAGCGCTTCCTTCTGTCGCACGTAAGACACGTTGATCATGTCCGAGACGGCCCGCACCGTGGCCAGCAGATCCTTCTTACCGCGGGTTTCGAGCAGGTGCTCCAGCTCGAAGCTGACATCGAAGTGATCTTCGATCGCGGTCTTCCCGCGGCCAGTGACGATGATGATGTTCTGGACTCCGGATTGAATGGCTTCCTCGACTCCGTACTGGATCAGCGGCTTATCCACCAGCGGAAGCATCTCTTTAGGCTGCGCCTTGGTGGCTGGAAGAAAACGGGTACCAAGTCCCGCGGCTGGGAAGACGGCTTTGCGAACCTTTGCGTTCATCAGTTATCTATTCTACCGGGTGCCGGTTGGCGGCAGTCCTTTCATGAAAAATTTACGCGGCGAACTGCCGGGTAACAACAATTGAGTGGATAGAAATTTTTGATTGGATCGCGGGGCATTCCCAGTCTTACGCTGTACTATGCGCCCGGAGGAGAGCCCGTCCGGCAGCACGGATGTTTCGCTCCTCCGCCGCGTAAGCCGGATCGTCAACTCCGACCTGTCAGTCGACGAATTGTTGGGTCAGATCGTGATGCTGACCGCGCAGGTGTGTGCCTGCGATGCGTGCATCGTGTATCTTCTGGAATCGGCGACCGGCGATTTCGTCCTGCGCGCCTCCCAGGTGCCGCACCCGCGCATGGGCAACCTGAGGATGCAGCTAGGCGAGGGCGTTACCGGATGGGTGGCCCAGCACCAAACGCCAGTCGCACTGGCCTCGAAAGCCGCTGGGGATTCCCGATTCAAACCCATCTCCGGTCTGGTGGAGGATACGTACCAGGCCTTCCTCTCGGTCCCCGTTGCCACCCGGGGCAACGCGATCGGCGTCATCAACGTGCATCACCGCGATCCGCATGAGCACAGCGCCGATGAGATCGCCGCCGTAACGTTCATTGGCGAGCAGACCGCCAGCGCGCTGGGCAAGATACTGCTCGAAGACGAAAACGCCCGTTTGGCTGAACGCGATCAGGAGCTGGAGCGGCAGCGCGCGCACCTGGAGGCCGAGGTGGTTCGCAGGACCGCCGAGCTTCGAATGGCCAACGAAGAATTGCGGGCGGCCAAAGAGAAGGCAGAGGAAGTCGCCCGGCTCAAAGGCGAGTTCCTCGCGAACATGAGTCACGAGCTGCGCACTCCACTCAACGGCATTATCGGTATGACCGAGACGGTCCTGGATACCGACCTGAACCCCGAGCAGCGTGAATTCCTGGCCATCGCTAAAACCTCCGCCGACGATCTCCTCAAAATCATCAACGACGTGCTGGATTTCTCCAAGCTGGACGCCCGTAAAGTGGCCTTGAACTGGATCGAGTTCCATCCCAGGCAGGTCTTGGAGGAGACCGCCAGATCCTTCTCGTTCCTGGCGGGTCAAAAAGGGCTGGATCTGCGCTGGCAGGTCGCGCCGAACGTGCCGGCCACGCTGGTGGGGGATCCGCGGGCATTCAGCCAGGTGCTGATCAACTTGATCGGCAACGCGATCAAGTTCACGGATCAAGGTGGAGTGACGGTGAGCGTTCGACCGGAATTGGAGGAAGGGTCGCAGGTCTTGCTGCACGTTTGTGTCGCCGATACCGGCATCGGGATCCCCGAAGAGAAACAGGCCAGCGTCTTCGATGCGTTCGTGCAGGCGGATGGATCCAGCACGCGCCGTCACGGCGGCACCGGTCTGGGTCTGGCGATTTGCTCAAACCTGGTCAAGCTGATGGGCGGCCGGATCTGGGTGGAGAGCCAGGCAGGACAGGGCAGCAGGTTCCACTTCACCGCCGGATTCGGTGGGGGTTCACTTCAGTAGTTCCGCGATTTCCAGCAGTTCCTTGCGAAAGGTCTCGATCAGCGGCGACGGAACATCGAAGAAGCCAGTTTGGGTTGGCTTGCCAGCTAAAGCTTGCTTGCCAGGAGATCTCTTCGACACGCCCGATGGAACCGGCGCTGCCGGGTCGCCATTTCTGGACCGGCCATCCAGAAACTTGCGAGCGCCTTCGATGGTGTAGCGTTTTTCGTACAGCAGGCGTTTGATCTCGAGCACCAGCTGCACCTCTTTGCGGCGGTAGAGGCGGTGCCCGGTTCCCGATTTCTTCGGATCGAGCGCGGGAAACTCCGTCTCCCAAAAACGCAACACGTACGGCTTGATGCCTGCGAGGCGCGCTACTTCCCCGATACGAAAATACAATTTATCCGGAATCTCTTCCGGAGTGATGGTCATCGGCGCGATCTTGGGCTCGCTCATGAGAGTACCCTTATTCTAATGTCCCCGCTCGCAGGAATCCATCCCGTCCGGGAGGCACTTCGGGCCGGACTTCCCTTGGACCGCGTCATGATAGCCAAAGGAGCCGCTGGTCCGCGTCTTCAGGAGCTGATCGAGCTGTGCCGGGAGCGCGAAATCCCCGTGCGCTTCGAGCCGCGCACGCAATTGGACCGCGCGGCGGGCAGCGCTGCCCATCAGGGAGTCGTTGCGTTCCGCTCGGCGGAACCGTATGCGTCGCTCGAACAGACTACAGCAGGCCGCGGGCTGCACGTGGTGCTGGACGGCGTCGAAGATCCGCACAACCTGGGCGCGATCGTGCGCACGGCCCACGCGGCCGGCGCCGCAGCGGTCGTAATCCCGGAGCGGCGTGCCGCAGGGCTGACGGAAACGGTCGCACGCACATCGGCCGGGGCAGTGGCCTATCTTCCGGTGGTGCGCGTCACCAACATCAGCCGCGCGCTCGAGGAACTGAAAGAGCGCGGTTACTGGATCTACGGTCTCGACGAACGCGCCGACCAGACTTATGACCGCGTCGAATTCAATGCACCCACCGCGATCGTTTTGGGAAGCGAGGGTCGGGGGCTGCACCAGACCGTAGCGCGCCATTGTGATGCCTTGGTTTCGATTCCCATGGCGGCAGGTCCCCAGGGCGGAGTTGCATCGCTGAACGTGAGCGTGGCCGCGGGCGTGGTGTTGTTCGAGTGGCGCAGACGACAAGCGCTGAGGGAATAGGCCGGAGCGCAAAGGACGCGGCGCGCGCCGCTTGGAGTCCGTATTAATGGGTCGCGCCGCGTTCCGTTTTGCGCGGTCTAAACCGGAAGAGCGTTGCACTAGGCCGCTGTTATATACTCATCGCAGTTACCATGGATGCGCGTTTGGGTGACGTTATCGACGATTTTTGCGTCAAATGCCGGCGCCTGACGAACCACTCCGTCGTATCCCTCTTGAACGGCGCTGCCGCCAAGGTGCGCTGCCGCACCTGTTACAGCGATCACGATTACCGCAACGAACAGGCTCCGCCTTCCAAGAAGGACTTGAAGAAAGCCGAGCTGTTCAACGCCGTGCTGTCGGGGGTCGCTCCGCCTCCTCCCTCTACGGAAGAAGAAGCCGCTGATGCCGGACCGAAGAAGGCTGCTAAAAAGTCCGGCAAGCGGGCAGAAGCTTAGGCCGAAAGTCCGCGGTTAATTCTTCCGCAGCTCTTTTTCCAGATCCCGGAGGACCTTCGCGCGCTCTTCGCCGCACAGGTCTTGCTGCAGACGGCGCAGCGCCACGCCAATGACGTCGCGATGGTGCAGCTTCGAGCCGATATGATCCGTCGCGCTCAGTTCCAGCCACAAGTCGTGCAGCCGGTCCAGATCCTCCGGCCAAAGCCGAGGCGGATGCGGGCCCAGGTTCACGAAAGCCGATTCCCGGTCCGGGCTGATCACTTCGAGCGAAAAAGGATGCCGCGGAGGCGGCAGTTTCTCCCAGGCCCGGCCCATGCTGTGCGCCAATTCCTCGGAGCTCATGCGGGCGCTGACGCCGGTCACCAGCCGCGAAGCCTGCAGGCTGCTGGCGGTCTGGACCAGGGCCTCGAAGGGATCCACCGCCGGAACCACCAGCAGCTCCACGTGCTTGCCTTCCTTCTCGGCCAGCTCCACCACGTGGCTGAACAGTTCCTTTTCGTAGTCGCTGAAGATCTGGCTTTCTGTGAGTTCGTACTCGCCGGCGCCGGTGGTAAGGGTCCGAACGCTCAACACCACGATGTCATGCCGCCGCAAATTGGTTTTGCTTAGCACCTGGCGCAGATGTTCCATACGCCGGTAATCGCGAACCGCGACCAGCACGCAGCCAGGCCGCGCTTCCAGATGTGAGGAGGTGACCTCCTGCTGGTGATCCAGGTTGAACTGCTCCAGGCCTTTCTTCTCCTGCTTGGAACGGCGATGGTTGATCTTTTCGGAAATCGTAAAGGTCGCGAACAGGAATAACGTAAAGGCGACTCCATATTTGGTCGCGGTTTGCTTGGTGAACAGGATGCCGACCGCCACCAGGCCCAATACCACCGTGGTGAGGATCAATCCGACGGGAATCTCGTACCCACCGGCGCGGATATTAAGGGGCGTCTTGTATTCCTGGTCATGACGCTGGAAACGGAGCGCCGTAACTCCGAGCGCTTTAAAGAAGAAACTCCATATAACGCCGAATGCGTAGGCTTCTGCCAGGACCGTCATGTCGCCACGGCTGTAGAAGATAGTGGCGAGCTGGAGAATTGTAATGATGTTGATGATGTTATGGGTGGTGCCGTATTTGCGCTGCGGGTGGCGGAACCAGGGCACCAGAACGCCGTCCTCGGCCACCCGGTTCAGCACGCCGTTGGCTCCGATGATGGAAGTGTTGATCGCGCCGGATAAAATCAGCCCGCCCACGAACACCACGAAAATATGGAACGCCAGCCGCATGGCATAGGGGCCGCTCAAATTCATCGCCAGCCCGCCAATCAGGTTGGCGAAGTACTTGGGCCGCTCTCCATCGGGAATGATCATGGCGGCGAACAACGTGATGATGCCCGTGCCGATCAGGGCGTAAATACAAACGATGTTGGCCGCGATCTTGAGGTTCTTCAGCTTGGGAGATGCGATTTCCCGGTAGACTTGCGCCAGCGTCTCGAACCCGCTCATGGAAAGCAGGGAGTGCCCGAAGGCGATGATGATCATAGCCACGGGCCATTGCAGCCAGAAGGTGCCTTTGAGCCAGCCCTGGGCATCCTCGGAGAACATGATGTTCGAAGGAATCGGCGCGGGCGGCAGCTTCCACTTATTCTGGAGCACCATGGTGATAGGGCACCAGATCAGCAGGATCGCCACCATCACGGTGGTGATTTGCATGATCCGCAGCGCCTTGCCGCTGGATTCATGCACACCCTTGATGTTCATCCACCAGAAATAGACGGTTGCCACCACCGCGACTCCCGCGGCGAACAGGTTGACGTCGACATGATAAGTCGTGAGCTCGTTGATCAGAGCGCCTAAGTATTGGCCCGCGCTGACGCCGCTAATGGGGCCGGTGAGAATGTAATCGAACACCAGCGCGGATACCGATAGCTTAGCCATCACCGGACCCATGCTGTCGCGCACCACCACGTACACGCCGCCGCGCACGTACATGCTACAGCTTTCAAGGTAGATACTACGCACCGCGAAGCTGAACAGCATGACGCCGATGACGAACCAGGGGGCAGCCTTCCCGATGGCCTGCTCAGCCGCGCCGCCGGCATAAAAGGCCGACGATGCCAAGTCGCTTAGGACAATGGAAGCTCCGCGCCAAAAGCTGATGAAAGAAAGCGCAACCGTCGTGGCGACAACTACCTTCGACGACGTCGCCGACGGTAGCTTACCGTTGGTAGGGGACATCCGTGGCTCTATTTTCCACTCCGCTCTATTCTAACCAAAGCCTGGAGCGCGCTATATCGAAATTTTGAATCGACACGATTTCCTGTTGCGGGTCACCGCGTTACAGGCGGTAGCCTAGCTACATGGCCAAGAACTTCAAAGACCTGACGGAACGGGAAATCGTCGCGCTGGCGATCTCGCTCGAAGAGGAAGACGGGCGAATCTACGGTGATTTCATCGACGGACTGCGCGACACTTATCCGGCTTCCGCCAAGATGTTCGAGGAAATGCAGGCGGAGGAATCCGGACACCGCGCCAGCCTGATTGAGATTTATCGCCAGCGCTTCGGAGATCACATTCCGCTAATCCGGCGCCAGGACGTGAAGGGATTCGTCCAGCGGCGTCCCATGTGGCTGGTTCGACCCCTGGGGATCCACGCGGTCCGGAAACAAGTCGAGATCATGGAACTGGAAACGCGAAATTTTTACGAACGCGCCATGCAGCAGGTCAGCGACGCGGCGGTGCGCAAGCTGCTCGGCGATCTGGCCGATGCGGAGCGCAAGCATTCCGCCGCAGCTCATGCGCTGGAACAGAAGATCCTCACCGATGAGGCCGTCAAGAGCGAAGACGCCACCCAGCGCCGCCTGTTCCTGTTGCAGATCGTGCAGCCCGGCTTGGCGGGGCTGATGGACGGCTCGGTCTCGACGCTCGCGCCGGTATTTGCCGCGGCGTTCGCCACCAAGAACACCTGGGACGCATTTCTGGTGGGCCTGGCCGCCTCGGTGGGCGCCGGAATTTCCATGGGTTTCGCGGAGGCGCTGTCGGACGACGGGTCGCTGACGGGACGCGGCCATCCCTGGATCCGGGGATTGGCAAGCGGCCTGATGACCACCGCCGGTGGTATCGGCCACACGCTTCCATTTCTCATCGCCGACTTCCGGATTGCCTTTACCGTGGCGTTGTTGGTGGTGATCGTGGAGCTGGCCGTAATCAGCTACATCCGCCACCGCTACATGGATACGCCGTTGTTTTCCGCGATGTTGCAGGTCATGTTGGGGGGAGCGCTGGTGTTTATTGCGGGACTGGTGATCGGCAGCTCGTAAATGTCGGCGGGGTTTAAATCCCTTCGAACAATCGCAGCGCCAGCGACTCGGGCAGCTCCGCCTGCAGGATCTTGGCCGCTGCCTTGCCGATGTCGTAGGGCACGCGCCTGAACTCCACCGTGCGTTCTTCCGGCGAATATAGCGCGTAGGCTGCGCGCGGATCCCCATCCCGAGGCTGGCCCACCGATCCAGGATTGATCAGGTAGTAATAGTCCGGTTCCAGCTGCAGCACGCGGTGCATCAGGACGCGGCTCGCGCTCCGCGGGGCCAGCATAAAGCCGCCCTGCAAGTGCGTGTGTCCGAAGAACGTGAGCTTGGTTTCCAGGTGCTGACCGAGGAGCAGAACATCCTCCAGGCCTACCAGGTATTCGTCCTCGTCCAAAGGCGATCCATGCACCAGATCGAAACCGCCATCGCCATTGTGCGTCACGCGCAGCGGGCCCCGCGCCAGGTGCTCCAGGTATTGCGAGTTGCCGGTCGTGAGTGCGCCGCGGGTCCAGAGTGCCGAGGCTCGCGCTGCAGGATTGAAGTATTCGAGTAAATCCGTTCCGGTGCAGGCGCGGTCGTGATTGCCGCGAACGATCGAGACCACGTTCGACTTGGCCCACTCCGCCACTTGGTTAGGATCGGCGCCGTAGCCTACCAGATCGCCCAGGCACAGGATTCGATCATAGCGGCCGCGCGCGTCCTCCAGTACGGCTTCGAGAGCCTCGTGATTGCCGTGGATGTCGCTGACGATCAAGTACTGCGCCATCATGTCCGGCACAACCGTAAGAGATTTACTTCCGGCGGGGAACCGATCCTGGCCGGAAGCGCGATGGTTCCGATGCCTCGCGAGACGAACACCGCTGCCTTGTCCCGGCGGTACAGCCCGTCGACATAGGGCGTGAAAAACCGCGCGACGTTCAGATCCTCATGCAGAATTTCTATCCGGACTTGCCCCCCGTGGGTGTGGCCCGCGATGGTGAGGGGATAGCCTTGCCGCGCGGCCACCGGAAATACGTCCGGATTATGCGAGAGCAGGACGTTGAATGCATCCGGCGCGATCATCTGCTCGGCGCCCACCAGGTACGGCTTGCGGCTCCGTTGATAATCGACGCCCGCCAAATTCAAGGTGGCTTGGCCGAACTTCAAAGATTCGGCGCGCTGCCGCAGGTACCGCTGGCCCATGCGAGCGCCCTGCTGCTCGACATAATCCTCGGCATTCGCGTAGATTTCGTGATTGCCCAGGCAGCCGAAGACGCCGGCGTCGGCGCGCAGGCGCGATAGCTGTTTCAAACATATGTCCAGTGGATCGCGAGCGGTGCTGATCAGATCGCCGGTTACCAGCGCCAGATGCGCGCGCGTCTCGTTCGCCATGTCGACGGCCCGAGCCAGCTCACGTTCGCTCAAGAATGGACTGAGGTGGATGTCGCTTAATTGAACCAGGCGCAGGCCGTCGAGATCTTTCGGCAGGTCAGGAAACATCAGATCCTGTTCCCGCAGCGAAAGATCGACGCGCTCTATGAAAACGGCGTAGCCCGTAACAATCGCGGGCGTACACAACAGCGCGGCCTGCGTGGTGTGCAGGAACGCCCTGCGAGCCGGGCTGTGTCCAGACGTTGGCTGCAGCCACCACCGCGAGATCAGCATCGCTGCGACCAGAAAGACCGATAGGAAGGCCCACGCGAAGATCAGTCCGCGCCCCCAACCGGACCACCACGGGGGGAAATGCTGGCTTACGCGGGCAAAACGGAGCAGGAATCCAGCCATCAGCACCACGGCGGAGATCACCGTGCCTGCGATGAGCGCCCAGCGCATTCGCAGCAGCCGCATTCGTGCGGGACCCCAGAGGAGCAGTCCCGCGCCGGCAACTTGCACCAGGATCACCGCGGTGAGCAGGATGAAATCCGGAAGGTTCCGAACGTCCAGGAGACGGGAGAGCACTTGTCTCCATCTTATCGGCAGCCCCAAGACTTCGCTATAACCAGCCATCCGCTACAATCAGAAAATGTCTCTAATCGTTGTTGGGTCCGTTGCCTATGACGGCGTCGAAACGCCGCATGGCAAGGTGGACCGCATGTTAGGCGGGGCGGCCACATACATTTCCCTGGCCGCGAGCTATTTCACCAAGGTCGGCATCGTTGCTGTGGTTGGGGACGATTTCGCCAAAGAAGACACGGATCTGCTGGCTGGCCACGGCGTGGATCTGGAAGGCCTGGAGCGCGTCCCGGGCAAGACTTTTTTCTGGGCCGGCAAATATACGCCGGACATGAACGATCGCGAAACGTTGACCACTGACTTAAACGTGTTCGCGGACTTCAATCCCAAACTTCCAGCCAGCTATCTGAAGGCCCCGTATCTGCTGATGGGCAATATACAGCCCGGCTTGCAGGCGGGCGTCCGTTCGCAAATGAAGAATGTTCGTCTGGCCGGCGGCGACACCATGAATTTCTGGATCGCCGATTTCCGGGACGAGTTGCTGAAGACCATTAAAAACTGGGACTTCCTGCTGATCAACGATGGGGAAGCGCGCATGCTCTCCGGCGAAAACAATCTGAAGAAAGCCGCCAGCAAGATTCTGGCGATGGGCCCGCACACGCTGGTGATCAAGCGCGGCGAGTATGGCGCGATACTGTTCCGCGAGGATTCCTATTTCATTGTGCCCGGATATCTTTTGGAGCTGGTCTTCGATCCGACGGGCGCGGGCGACTGCTTTGCCGGAGGTTTCATCGGCTACCTCGCCCAGCAGGGCTTCGATCTGGAAAAAGATCACATCAGCCGGGGCGATCTGAGCCGCGCGGTGATCTACGGTTCGGTGATGGGAAGCTTCTGCTGTGAGCAGTTCGGCGTGGAACGTTTCCGCACGCTCCAGCGGACGGAGATCGATGCGCGGTTCGAAGAGTTCCGCAAATTCACGTCATTCTAGCCTCGCGGGCGTCTTCACGCTCCTGGCAACTCTCGGCATCAGTGCTGCGTGGTGGTGCTTCGCGCATGGCTATTCGCTGTATTTCGGCGATGCTGAAGCCCACCTGAATATCGCCCGGCGGATTCTGGATTCGCGCACGCCCGGGCCCGATCAAATCGGCACGGTGTGGCTTCCTCTGCCGCATTTTCTGCTGATCCCGTTCGTAATGCGCGACGCCTGGTGGCACAGCGGGCTCGCCGGCGTTTTTCCTTCGGTCGCGTGTTTCGTGGTCGCCGGGATGTTTCTATTCAGTGCCGCGCGCCGGGTATATGGCGGATCGGGAGCCGCGTTCGCCGTGGTTCTGTTGTTCGCCCTCAATCCCACCCTCCTGTACCTGCAGGCGACGCCCATGACGGAGCTGCCGTTCCTGGCTTCGCTCGCGGCGCTGCTGTGGGCCACGCTATGGTTTCGCGATTCGCAATCGCTGTGGGCGGTGCTCGTGGCCGCAGCCGCCTCGAATGCCGCGTCACTCACGCGCTATGAAGGCTGGTTCCTGATCCCGTTCGTATGCCTGTACCTGTTCGTGGCCGCGAAGAAGAAGTGGTACGCGATCCTGTTCGCCGTGCTTGCAGCGGTGGGACCGCTGGCATGGCTCGCGCACAATCAGTACTACTACAGCAATTCTCTCGAGTTTTACAACGGACCGTATTCCGCGGCGGCGATCTATCAACGCCAGCTTGCAAACGGGGGATTTCGCTATCCCGGCGATCACGATTGGTTCACGGCCGCGCGGTATTACTTCGCCGCTTCGCGTTGGATCGCCGGATGGCCGTTGCTGGTCCTGGGGATCGCCGGAACGTTAGTCGCTATTACGAAACGTGTCTGGTGGGCGCTGTTCCTGCTGTTTCTGCCGCCCCTCTTCTACGTCTGGAGCATGCACTCCTCGGGCACGCCCATCTTTGTTCCCGATTTATCTCCATACGGCTGGTACAACACGCGTTACGCGATCGCAGCGGTCCCGTTCGCGGCCTTCGCCGCGGGATCTCTGGTGACCTTGGTACCGGCACGATTCCAGGTAAGGTCTAGTATCGGATTGGCCGTTGCGATCCTCGTAGT